>Ga0123338_10004327_pt1 | contig 12444 bp, 13 predicted proteins | sample grotaG_FD_89793 | JGI IMG/M metagenome (GOLD analysis project Ga0123338, IMG submission 89793) | Glacier valley bacterial and archeal communities from Borup Fiord, Nunavut, Canada, to study Microbial Dark Matter (Phase II) -... | ecosystem: Environmental > Aquatic > Freshwater > Ice > Glacier ... | reverse complement strand
TAAGAGCTTATTCCGGTAGGCGCTGGGTCGGTCAGGCGGCGCTTTTCCGCGCCGGGTGCGTCAGGATCTTGCCCCGATGAACGACATCGGGGCTGCGGCCCTTACTACCCGGCACGAGAAATCCCTCGCCGGCCCTCAACCATCGCCTACCGGGATAGGCTCCAAGCAGGCGTTCGTTTGTGCGCAGACCTCCGGAGGCCTGCCTAAGCAGCCTTGCGCGGCTTGTCACACAGATGGCCTTCGGCCATGCCAAACCGCGCAAGGCTGCTTAGTTTTTCATCCCTGCGCAGACCTCCAGAGGTCTGCTTAGGGCGATGCCGTTCCGGATGCGCCGGCCGGGGATGCAACGGCCAGGGATGCAACGGCCGGGGATGCAACGGCCGGGAGCGCGGCGGCGCTGAGCAAGCTTGTGGCTTGCCGCACAGATGGCCTTCGACCGTGACAAGCCGCGCAAGGCTGCTTGGCCTCATCGCCTGTGCGCATACCTCCAAAAGGACTGCCAGCACCAATGGGCCTCCGCTCTAACCCTTTTGCCCGTCATTGCGAGGCGCGCAGCGCCGCGGCGACCCAGGGACCACACGAGCGGAGGCGGTCCTGGAGGCCCCTGGATTGCCACGCCACAAGCGAGGCTCACGATGACGAACGGGTCAGGGCATACGTCGGTTGGCATCAGAGTCAGGGTCCGGCCTTCTGGCCTTGCGGACCCGCGGATGCCAGCCGTTGGCGCCGGGCCGGGGCAGGTTCGTGTTCATAGGGCTGCTGGCCCTGGCCGGCGCGGTGCTGGCGCAATAGGATATGCGCCAGTCCCCGGAGACCCAGACCGATGCCGACCCCCTTTCCACGCCACGGCATCCGGTCCTGACCCGGCGATGTCCGACCAGCCCCCCGCCACCGCCGAACAAGCCGTCGAGTTCTTCCGCCGCAAGGGGGCGGACGGTCCCTGCCCCATCTGCCGGAACGCCAAGTGGCTGCTGCACAGCGGCGTCGAGCGCGGGGTGGACGTGTTCCGGGTGCCGCGCCAGGTGGACTACGTGGTCAGCAACCTTCAGGTGTACGTGATGATCTGCGAGAACTGCGGCTTCGTGCGGCAGCACGTCCGGGACCTGGTGGACGGCACCATGAACCCGCCCAGCGGCGGCTTGTTCGTGCAGTCCGAATGAGTGGGTCTAGGAGGGCAGCGCAGCATGGGGCGGGCCGGATGAGGCGAAGCCGACGCGCCGCCACGCGCGGGCGGGCGGGGCCGCTGGACCGGGCGGCAGAGGCTTGGCCATGCCAGTAGCGGCCGGGGCCAGCCCATCCTGGGTGGTGCGCGTCATGCAGGGCCACCTGCGCACCACCGCGGCCATTGCGGCGGGGCTGGTTGCCTACGTTCTGCTGCCAGGCTCGATGACGGCCGCGATGCGGACGGTGGTCGCGTGGGATATCGGCGCGGTCCTGCTGATGGGCCTGGCGGTCCGGCTGTTCCTGGACGGATCGGATGCGAGCGTGGCCAGCCACGCCGTGGAGCAGGCGGAGGGCGAGTGGGTGATCTTCGGCGTCACCCTGGCCGGCGTGCTGGTCAGCTTCGTGGCGCTGACGGCGGTGTTGTCCGGCGTGAAGGAGCTGCCCGCGTTCACCAAGCAGTGGCAAGTGGCGCTGGTCGCGGCGACGTTGCTGTTGTCCTGGCTGGTGACGCATATGGTCTTCGCGCTGCGCTACGCCCACGAGTACTACGCCAAGGACGGCACGCCCGGGCCGGGGATTGATGGCGGGCTGGAGTTTCCTGGGGGCCAACCGCCGGACTACTGGGACTTCTGCTATTTTTCGCTGGTGCTGGGCATGACGTTCCAGGTGTCGGACGTGCAGATCACGTCGCGCAAGCTGCGGCGGCTGGCGCTGGCGCACGGGCTGGTCGGGTTCCTGTTCAACACCGTGATCGTCGCGCTGACGGTCAACATCGCCGCGAGCCTGCTGTGACCTGCCTGGCGACGGCTGTGCGGCGCGGGGTGATGACCACGCTGCGCTGGGCGAAGGGCGTGCCGCGCCGGGCGGCGGCCTTGCCGCGCCGGGCGACGGCCTTGCCGCGCCGGGGTCAGCGGGTGGGCAGCACCGGGTCGCAGTTGATGCGGCCGGCGAGCAGGCAGTCCTCGAGCCGGGCCTTGTCGCGCAACTGCGTGACCAGGAACAGCCCGGCGACCACCGTGAGCACAGCCATCGCCAGCCCGGCCAGGCTGGATGTCAGGCGGTTCTCCTGGCCCTCGTCGTCCTCGCCGCGCTTTGCGTGCATGCCCAATGGCAGACCGCGCATCGTGTCCTCCCATGCGAGGTTCACCCGCGTCCTGATGTTAGCGCCGCGCCAACCCGCGAACGCAAGCGGGTTTTCCGCATGACCGGTCAGCTTAGCGTGAACGTCATGGACGCAAGCGCGCACGCGAGGGTTGCGGCCGCCGCCCTGCACCTCGCGGCGGCGGATGCGGACATGGCGGCGCTGATTGCGCGCATCGGGCCGTGCACGGCGGCGCCAAAGCCGCGGGAGCCGTATGAGGCGCTGGTGCGGGCCATCGCCCACCAGCAGCTGCATGGGCGCGCGGCGGAGGCGATCCTGGGCCGGTTGATCGCGCTGCACCCGGACCCTTTCCCGCTGCCGCACCAGTTGCAGGCGACGCCGGATGAGGCGATGCGGGCTTGCGGCTTTTCGGCCAGCAAGGTCGCGGCCCTGCGGGACATCGCCGCCCGCACCCTGGATGGCACGGTGCCGGGCGCTGCGGCGGCGCAGGAGATGAGCGACGACGCGTTAATTGCGGCACTCGTAACGATCCGCGGGGTCGGGCGGTGGACGGTGGAGATGCTGCTGATCTCGACGCTGGGGCGCCCGGACGTGCTGCCGGTGGACGACTTCGCCGTTCGGGAGGGCTGGCGGCTGATCAAGCGCCTGGATGTGCAGCCGCGTCCGCGGGAGCTGGCGCGGATCGGGGAGGCTTGGGCGCCGTGGCGCTCGACGGCGGCATGGTACCTGTGGCGGGCGGCGGACGAGGGCAAGGCGGTCAAGCCGCCAGGAAGCCCTGCACCGTCTGGATGAAGGCGGCCGGGGCGTCGGCGTGCAGCCAGTGGCCGGCGTTGCGGAGGGTGATGAAGCGGACGGTGGGGAACAGGGCGCGGAAGGCTGGCCGGTGCTCCGGCAACACGAAGTCCGAGTGCTCGCCGCGCACGACGAGGACCGGGCCAGGGTAGGTGAGGCCGAGGTAAGTGGGTGCGTTGTTCCCGGGGGTTGGCGGGTCCCAGCCCTCGATGCCGGGCAGGGCCGCGGCGATCTCGGGCAGGCCGATGCGCCAAGACGGGTTGGCGCCGGGGCGGAGATTTTGCAGCAGGAAGCCGCGTATGCCGGGGTCGGGGACGGCGGGGGCCAGCAGCGCGTCGGCTTGGGGGCGCGTGAGGTTGGCATCCAGCGGCAGCGCCAGCAGCGCGTCGGCCACGGTGCGGTTGTTGTGCTGGTAGGTGACGGGCGCGATGTCGGCCACCACCAGGCGGCTGACGCGGCCGGGCGCGTGCAAGGCCATGCGCATTGCGACCTTGCCGCCCATCGAGTGACCTAGCACGGCGGCGGCGTCCATGCCTCGGGCGGCCATGGTGTCCATCACGTCGCTGGCCATGTCGTCGTAGGACATCGCCGGGCCGTGCGGGCTGGCGCCGTGGTTGCGGAGGTCGAAGGCGGCGACCCGGTGCGTCGCGGCCAGGGCGCGCTGCACCGCGCCGAAGTTGCTGGATGCGCCGAACAGCCCGTGCAGCAGCACAACAGGGGGGCCGGACCCGGCCTCTGTCCCATGCAGGATCACAGGCGGGCGCCCTGCCCTGCCCACGGCGCGGGACGGTCCGTGCCGTTCATGCCGGTGCGCCGTGAACGAGGCTTGCACGCATCCCATGCAGGATCACGGGCGGCTTCCTTGTCCTGCCCGCGGTGCGGTGCGGCCTGTGCCGTTCATGCCAGCGCGCCGTGGACGAGTTGTGCATACAGCGCGGGGTCGGTGGCGCCTTCGGTATTGAACAGCAGGACGCGGCTGGCCCGGCTGAGGCCGAGCGCCGGGCGGGCGTCCGGGTCGGCGGCGGCCCGCAGCAGCCCGGCCAGACCGGCCGCACCGCTTTCGCCGGACACGATCCCGCAGCCGGCCAGGGCGCGCATGGCGGTGACGGCGTCGGCGTCGGAGATGGACAGGAAGGCGGCGGCGGCGCGCTCCAGTTCCTGCCAGGCGATCAGGCTGGGTTCGCCGCAGGCCAGGCCAGCCATGATGGTGTCGAGGGTGCCGGATGCGGTGATCCGGCCGGCCTCGGCGCTGGCGAACAGGCAGGCGGCGTCGTGCGGCTCGACGACGATCAGCGCGGGGGCGGGTTGCAGGGTGCGGAGCTGAACGGAGACGGCGGCCGCCATGCCGCCGACGCCGCCCTGCACGAAGGCGTGGGTGGGCGGGGGGCCGGTCCATTGGGCCAAGGCTTCCTCGGCCATCAGGCGGTAGCCCTGCATGATCTCACGCGGGATTTCGGTGTAGCCGGGCCAGGAGGTGTCGGAGACGACGTGCCAGCCATGCGCCTGCGCGGCCGCGGTGGCGGCGCGCACGCTGTCGTCGTAGGTGCCCGGCACCTCCCGGACTTCGGCGCCGTAGGCCGCGATGGCGTCGCGGCGGCCGGGGCTGACGCCGGGGTGGACGAAGATGACGCAGGGCGCGCCGAAGCGTTGCGCGCCCCAGGCGACGCTGCGGCCGTGGTTGCCGTCGGTGGCGCAGGTTACGGTGATGTGCGCCGTTTCGGCAGCGTAGGCGCCTCCGGCCAAGTCGGCGGCGGTGGCGGCGCGGGCGGCGCCGCGGCGGGCCAGTTCGGCTTGCAGCACGCCCAGCACGGCGTAGGCACCGCCGAGGGCCTTGAAGCTGCCGAGGCCGAAGCGGCTGGATTCGTCCTTGACCTGCACGGACGCCACGCCGGCTTGGGCGGCCAGCGCCGGGAGGTCGTGCAGCGGGGTGGGGGCGTAGCCGGGCCAGGAGGTGATTTCGGCGCGGGCGCGGCGGTAGCCGCTGGCGGGCAGCACGGCGAGGCCGGGCAGGCCGCGGCGTGGGTTGGGCAGCCAGCGCAGACTCATGGGCGCGGAATCCGGGGCCGCCGGGTTCGGGACGGGAGGGACGGCGGGGCTGATGCCAACGGCCTCACGCCCTGACCGCCCCTGAGGCTACGGCACGCATCGGTACATGCAGGCGAGGACGGTCAGGGCGAAGGATCGTTGGCATGAGGTCATGGTGCAAGATTGCGCGGCGGCGGGACGGCGGCTAGTGCTGGCGGTTGGGGGAGCGGGCGATGCACATCACAATCCTTGGCGGCAACGGGTTCCTGGGGCGCAAGGTTGCGGCGCGCTTGGCGAGGGATGGGGCGTTGGCCGGGACGCCGGTCAGCAGCCTGACGCTGTTCGACTTGCAGGCGCCTCCGGTGCCGCCGGCGGGGTTTCCAGTGCATAGCCTGGCCGGCGATCTGGTGGACCTGCCGCCCGATGCCGTCCCGCCTGGGACCGGCGTGGTGTTCCACTTGGCGGCCGTGGTCAGCAGCGCGGCGGAGGCCGACTACGACTTGGGCCGCCGGGTCAACGTGCGCGGCACGGACGCGGTGGTGGATGCGTGCCGGCGGCTGGCCGGTGTGACAGGTGTGCCTCCGCGGGTGGTGTTCACCAGCTCAGTCGCCAGCTTCGGCGGCGGGCAGGGCGCGATGGTGGCGGACGATGCGCGGCAGGTGCCGGGCAACTCGTATGGGGCGCAGAAGGCGGCGGCGGAGCTGGTGCTGGCGGACGCGAGCCGGCGCGGGTTCCTGGATGGGGTCAGCCTGCGGTTGCCGACCGTGGTGATCCGGCCGGGGCGGCCGAACGCGGCGGCGAGCAGCTTCGTGAGCGCGATCCTGCGGGAGCCTCTGCTGGGCCTGCGCGCGACGCTGCCGGTGCCGGACGGGTTTGCGGTGTGGGTGTGCAGCCCGCGGCGGGCGGTGGACTGGCTGCTGCACGCGGCGGCGATGGATACGGGACCGATGGGAGCGGACCGCGGCGTCAACCCGCCGGGGCTGAGCGTGACCGCCGGTGAGATGCTGGCGGCGCTGGACCGGGTGCGGCCGGGGGCGTCGGGCTTGGTGGACCGGCGACCGGACCCGGCGGTTGCGGCGATTGTGGGTGGATGGCCGGCGGCATTCGCGGCGGCGCGCAGCCCGGGGCTGGGGTTCTCGCGGCATGAACCGTTGGCGGAGGTGATCCAGGCGTTCTTGGAGGATGATTTCGAGGCGACGCGGCGGGACCGGGCGGGGGTTTGAGGGCGGCGGACTGGGAATGCGGGTGACACCTGTCCAGGGATTTGGGCGACAGGTTGTTTGTCGGACAGGAGGGCGGCGCGTAGGGCGTATGGTCCTGCACTGGCGAGGGCGGTGCTGGCCCTTTCCCTCACCCCGACCCTCTCCCGGGAGGGAGAGGGAGCAGGGTTGACGGTTCGGCGCGGCTGCATCGTGATGGCGGGACCGTTTGCTAATTGGGAGGACATGGGATGTTCAGCCACGTGATGGTCGGGACAAACGACGTGGATGCGTCGAAGGCGTTCTACGATGCGACGCTGGCGACGTTCGGCGTGAAGCCTGGTGCCACGGATGCCAAGGAGCGGGTGTTCTGGCGCGCGCCGAGTGGGGTGTTCGGCATCACGGCGCCGATGAACGGCGCGGCGGCGACGGGCGCGAACGGCGGCACAATCGGCTTCGCCGCAAGCTCGCCGGAGCAGGTTGATGCGTGGCATGCGGCTGGCCTGGCCCATGGCGGCACGACCTGCGAGGACCCGCCGGGTGTGCGGGACAACGGGCACGTCAAGCTGTATCTCGCCTACTTGCGCGATCCCGACGGCAACAAGCTATGTGCGCTGCACCGCTACAAGGGCTGAGCAGACCTCTGGAGATCTGCGCATAGGCGAAGGGCCAAGCAGCCTTGCGCGGCTTGACACGGCCGGCGGCCATCTGCGTGACAAGCCGCGCAAAGCTGCTTGGGGGGTCTCCACTATCCTATGACGGCCGTAGGGGGTGCGTAAGGCTGGCCGCACGATTCGCGGCGGGGTGGCACCCGGTGGGACGGACCGGAGACGGCCAACTTGCCGGGCGGGCACAATTGGGGAACATTTCAGGGTATTATAAAGCCGGCCCTGATTATTGATTGAATGCGCGGCGTTACGGGGACAGAACACCAAGGCGGACGGCGGTGGGCCGTCTTGCCACCCCTGCCCCGTCTGGTCCCTGCGCGATGTTCTTGTTCCGTTCCGGAGCCGCACCTCCCCCGGGGACCGCGGGGGCGGCGCGCGTGCGGCGTGACCGCCGGGCGGTGTTCGACGCCGTGCTGCACGCGCCGCAGGCGTTGCGGGCGATGGTGCGTGCAGACGAGATTTGGCTGGTCATCCTGGCCGCCGCTGTCGGGCTGGCGGCGGGGCTGGTCGTGGTGGCCATGTCTGAAACGGCGCAGGTGATGCACCGCGTGCTGTATCGCCTGGCGCCGGGCGACTACCTGTCGTCCCAGGTCCGGGTGCAGCCGGTGCGGGCGGTGCTGGTGCTGACCTTGGGCGGCCTGGTGCTGGGCGGGGCCGGGCTGGCGCTGGCGCGCTGGTGGCCGCGGCGCACGGTGGACCCCATCGAGGCCAACGCCCTGTATGGCGGGCGCATGTCGCTGGGCGACAGCTTGGTGGTCGTCGCGCAGACCGTGTGGTCGAACGGGGTCGGCGCCTCGGTCGGGTTGGAGGCGGGGTATGCGCAGATCGGCTCGGCGATGGCGTCGCGGCTGGGCCGGGCATTCCGGGTGCGGCGTAGCGACCTTCGGCTGCTGGTGGGGTGCGGGGCCGCCGGGGCGATTGCGGCGGCGTTCAATGCGCCGCTGACCGGCGCGTTCTATGCGTTCGAGCTGGTGATCGGCACCTACTCGCTGGCGACGCTGGCACCGGTGGTGATGGCGGCGATCTCCGCCGTGTCGGCGATGCGAATCCTGACCGGGGGGGAGGCCGGGTTCGACATCCGGGTGCCCACGTCCATCGAGGCGGTGGACTACGTGCCGATCCTGGCGCTGGGGATGTTGTGCGCGCTGGGCGGCATCGCGCTGATGCGCGGCGTGACGCTGGTGGAGGAGCTGTTCCGGCGCAGCCGGTTGCCCGTTTGGCTTCGGCCGGGCATTGGGGGGCTGGCGGTTGGGCTGATGGCGCTGGCGACGCCGGCGGTGCTGTCGTCGGGGCACTCGGCGCTGCGGGTGGCGCTGGACGCGCCGTATGGGTTGCAGCAGGTGACGCTGCTGATCGTGCTGAAGGCGGTGGCGTCGGCGGTCAGCATCGGGTCGGGCTTCCGCGGCGGGCTGTTCTTTGCGTCGCTGTTCCTGGGGGCGCTGCTGGGCAAGCTGTTTGCGGGCCTGCTAGGGCTGGTGACGGTGGTGCAGGCGCTGCCGGCGGTGATCTGCGCGTTGGTGGGCATGAGCGCGCTGGCGGTGGCGGTGGTTGGCGGGCCGCTGACGATGGCGCTGCTGGCGCTGGAGAGCACGGGGTCCCTGCCGATGACGGTGGCGGTGCTGGCTGCGAGCGTGGTCAGCGCGATCACGGTGCGGCGGACGTTCGGCTACAGCTTTGCGACGTGGCGGTTCCACCTGCGCGGGGAGGGCATCCGCAGTGCGGTGGACATCGGCTGGATGCGGAACCTGACGGTAGGCAAGATGATGCGCCGGGAGTACCGCCGGGTGCCGGAGGGGATGATGCTGACTTCGTTCCGGCGGGAGTTCCCGCTGGGGAGCGTCGGCCGGGTGGTGGCGCTGGACGACGCCGGGCGGTATGCCGGCATCCTGGCGACGTCGGAGGCCCATGCGGCGCCGGAGGAGGCGACCCGGCTGTCAGAGGTCGTGCACCACCGCAAGACCGTGCTGCTGCCGCAGATGACGATCAAGGAGGCGGTCGGGCTGTTCGAGACGGCGGAGAGCGACGAGTTGGCGGTGGTGGACAGCCCGGAGGGCATGAAGGTGATCGGCGTGCTGACCGAGCAATATGCGCTGCGGCGGTACAGCGAGGAGCTGGAGAAGCGGCGGCGGGAGCTGTCGGGGGAGTAGGGGCGGCTTCGCCGCCGCACGACCGTGGGCTGCGGTGCGGCGGTCTGCGGTATTGCTGACCCTGGCCGTCAGCGTCCGACCGTCATTGCGAGGCGCATGGCGCCGCGGCAATCCAGGGCGGCGAGGACGGCGTTCGTAGCCCTGGATCGCCACGTCGCTTCGCTCCTCGCGATGACAGTCCGTGGCCGTTTGCGGCTGATGCCGTCTTGCAGAACACCTGCTGCTGGGTCAGCGGCACGGTGCAAGGCGTCGCGTCCGAGGCGCATATGGCTTACCGTGTCCTATCATGCCGACCCCCGTAGCCGCATCCGTCCTAGAGGTTGACCTCGGCGCCGTGGTATCGAACTGGCGAACGCTATGCGCGCGTCATGCCGGGCCGGTCGGGGGCGTGCTGAAGGCGGATGCATATGGTTTAGGTGCGCCGCAGGTGGCCGCGGCGCTGCACGCGGCGGGGTGCCGGCATGTCTTCGTCGCGCACTTGCAGGAGGCGCTGGCGATCCGGGACGTGCTGCCGGGCACGATGCTCGCCGTGCTGAATGGGCTGTGGCCCGGCGATGCCGCGGCGTATGCGGCAGCGGGGATCGTGCCGGTGCTGGGGTCGCTGGCGGAAGTTGACGACTATGCGGCGCAGGCGCGCACCGGCGCGCGTCTTCTCCCCGCGCTGCTGCACGTGGACACCGGAATGAACCGGCTGGGCTTACCGGTGTCTGAGCTGGACGCGCTGGCGGCCGATCCCGGGCGGATGCGGGGCATCCAGGTGCTGTTCGTGATGACGCACCTGGCGGCGGCGGAGGTGCCGGGCGACCCGGCCAATGCCCGGCAGCACGCCGCTTTTTCCGCTGCTTGCGCCCGGTTGCCGCCGGCACCACGCAGCTTGTCCAACTCGTCGGGCGTCTTCCTACAAGGGTTCGGGTCGGACCTCGCGCGGCCTGGCGCGGCGCTGTACGGGGTCAACCCGGTGCCGGGTCAGCCCAACCCGATGCGGCCGGTGGTGCGGCTGCGGGCGCAGGTGCTGCAGGTGCGGGACGTGCCGACTGGGGCCGGGGTGGGCTACAATGCCACCTGGACTGCCGCGCGGCCCAGCCGGATTGCCACGGTGCCGGTGGGCTATGCCGACGGCTACCCGCGCAGCCTGTCCAACCAGGCGGTTGCCTGCTTTGACGGCGCACCCATCCCGCTGGTAGGGCGTGTGAGCATGGACCTTGCGACCTTCGACGTGACCGACCTGTCCGCCGTGCAGCCCGGCGCATGGCTGGACCTGATCGGCCCGGGGATGCCGGTGGACGAGGTGGCGCGGCGGGCGGGCACCAATGCCTACGAGATCCTGACGCAACTCGGCCCGCGCTACCGCCGGACCTACCTTTCCGCATGACGCACGCCTTGGACGCGGTCGCCGCCATCGGGCGCGGCGCCTTGGGCGTTGTGCGCCATGCCGGGGCGATTGCATTGTTCGGCGCGGCGGGACTATCGCATGTGCTGCGCCCGCCGTTTTATGGACGCATCTTCCTGGGCGTGTTTCTGGAGTTTGCGTATTTCAGCTTGCCGGTGGTGGCGCTGACGGCGGTATTCTCGGGCGCGGTGATCGCGCTGCAGAGCTTTACCGGCTTTTCACGGTTCAATGCGGAGAGCGCGATTGCGGGAGTGGTCGTGCTGTCGGTGGTGCGGGAGCTGGGGCCGGTGCTGGCCGGGCTGATGGTGGCGGGGCGGATGGGTGCGGCGATGGCGGCGGAGATCGGAACGATGCGCGTGACCGACCAGATTGATGCGCTGGGCACGCTGTCCACCAACCCGATGAAGTACCTGGTGGCACCGCGGCTGCTGGCGGGGGTGCTGGCCTTGCCGCTGCTGGTGGTGGTGGCGGACATCCTGGGGGTGTTCGGCGGTTTCCTGGTCAGCACGGCGAAGCTGGGGTTCAACCCGGCGTCGTACCTGGCCAGCACGTTCCAGATACTCACTACGAACGACGTGGTGGCCGGGCTGGCGAAGGCGGGGGTGTTCGGCTTCCTGGTGGCGCTGATGGGCTGCTACCATGGCTACAACAGCCGGGGCGGGGCGCAGGGCGTGGGGTCGGCGACGACCATCGCCGTGGTGTCGGCCAGCATCCTGATCCTGATGTTCGACTATGTGCTGACCGAACTGTTCTTTGCGCGATGACCGAGGCGTCCGGCGTACCGAAGATCAAGATACGCGGGCTGTGCAAGGCGTTCGGCGGCAAGCAGGTGCTGGACGGGGTGGACCTGGACGTGATGCCGGGCACCAGCGTCGTGGTGATTGGCGGCAGCGGCAGCGGGAAGTCGGTGCTGCTGAAGTGCATCCTGGGGCTGATCGAGCCGGATGCGGGCAGCATCGAGGTGGATGGGGTGAGCATCCTGGGCCTGCCGCGGGCGGCGCGGGAGGCGGTGAACGCGCGCATTGGGATGCTGTTCCAGGCGGCGGCGCTGTTCGACAGCTTGACGGTTTGGGAGAACGTGGCGTTTGGCCTGCTGGCGCGCGGGGGCATTGGCCGGGGGGATGCCCGGGGCCGGGCCGACGCGGTGCTGACGCAGGTTGGGCTGGACCCGAGCGTTGGGGACTTGTCGCCGTCGGAGCTTTCTGGGGGGATGCAGAAGCGCGTTGGACTGGCACGGGCGATTGCGGCGCGGCCGGACATCCTGTTCTTCGACGAGCCGACGACGGGGCTGGACCCGATCATGGGTGCGGTGATTGACGGGCTGATCGTGGACTGCGTGAAGCGGCTGGGCAGCACGGCGGTTGCGATCACGCATGACATGGCGAGCGCCACGCGGATCGGCGACCGGGCGGCGATGCTGTTCCGTGGCAAGCTGGTATGGCAGGGCGCGGCGGCGGAGTTGCTGCACAGCGGCAATGCGATGGTGGACCAGTTCACCCATGGACGGCGGGAGGGGCCGATCCAGATGGAGTTGCGGCGGTAGGATGGGGTATGCTGGCGGCATGAACGACGTCGAGACGATCAACAAAGTGCGGGAGGTCATCGCACGCCATGCGTTCCCTGATTTCATCATGGGGTATGACATACGTCTTGGCGACATCGACGGTGATCCGGCAATGTGGCTCGTGTTCCAGACGCTTCCTGGACCGGGCCACCAGGATGTCGAAGTCGATCGCCGCATCTCAGCAATGAATGCCCTTGAGGGGGCAATGATGCCCGAGTTGCTGGCGGCGTTTGACGACCGCTATCCATACATCCGGTACGAGCCGCTACGCATCCCGAAGGCGGCTGCCAGTTAGTGGACGGGTCTGAGTTCCAGGCACATGCCCGTGACCTGATCGCACCGTCGCCAAGCAGGCTTGCACTGGACCCGACAGAGGTTGAGTTGCGCCGGGCG
>Ga0123338_10004326_pt1 | contig 12448 bp, 9 predicted proteins | sample grotaG_FD_89793 | JGI IMG/M metagenome (GOLD analysis project Ga0123338, IMG submission 89793) | Glacier valley bacterial and archeal communities from Borup Fiord, Nunavut, Canada, to study Microbial Dark Matter (Phase II) -... | ecosystem: Environmental > Aquatic > Freshwater > Ice > Glacier ... | reverse complement strand
GGCCCATTATCAGGCCGAAAAAGTTATTCTCAATTAAGGCGATGATTCTGAAAAAAGTGAAGTAAACAAATATTTAAAATATAATTATATATAGATGAAAATAGTTGCTTTAATCATAGAAATACCGATATTGATATTTCGATAATTCTTTCCTGTTTTTCCCATCTAAATTTTACCTTTACGTTTATCCTTTGAAAGAATTTTATTTTCTTCCCGTAATTTTAATTTTAAATGAGCAAACCTATTCATAAGTTATTTTTATTAGATGCAATGGCACTTATTTACAGAGCTCATTTTGCATTCAGCAAAACTCCACGTGTAACAAGCAGAGGATTAAACACAGGGGCAATTTTTGGTTTCACCAATACTTTATTAGAAATTTTGGAAAAAGAAAAACCAAGTCATATAGGTATTTCTTTTGATACAAGTGCTCCTACATTCCGTCATGAACAATTTAGTGCCTACAAAGCACACAGACAGGAACAACCTGAAGATATTTCTGTTGCTATTCCTTATGTAAAAAAATTGGCTGATGCATTCGATATTCCATTGTTATTATTAGATGGTTTTGAAGCTGATGATGTAATTGGAACCATTGCAAAAAAAGCAGCTCGCGAAGGTTTTGAAGTGTACATGATGACGATGGATAAAGATTATGGTCAATTAGTTGAAGAAAATATTTATTTATACAAACCATCTTATTTGGGCAAAGGGCATGAAGTGTTGGGTGTAAAAGAAATTTTAAATAAATGGGGGATAGAAAATGTTTTGCAGGTTGCTGATTTATTAGGTTTGCAAGGTGATACGTCTGATAATATTCCCGGAATACCTGGAATCGGAGAAAAAACAGCACAAAAATTAATAAGTGAATATGGTTCTGTTGAAAACCTTATTGCAAATGCTGATAAATTGAGTGGAAGAATAAAAGAAAATGTAATAAAATTTGCTGATCAAGGCATTCTTTCAAAACATTTAGCCACTATTGATATTAATGTTCCGATTGAATTCGTTCCTGAAAAATTAGTTTATAACGGAGGTGAGAAGAAAGTAATTATTGAACTTTTTGAAGAACTGGAATTTAAAACAATAAGAAAAAGATTATTTGGCGACCCTGATGCAAAAGCAAAACCATCAACACAAAGTGGTCAGTTAGGTATTTCGTTTGGTGGGGAGGTAGAAGTAGATGTAACGTTAAAAGAAAATATAATAATCATTTCTGAAGATGATGAAAATAAAGAATCTTCGAAAGAAACCATTGAAACAGTTCCACATCGTTACCATTTAATAGACACACCAGAGCTAAGGGAAATGCTCATTTCTCATTTGTTAAAACAAGATTCATTTTGCTTTGATACAGAAACTGATAGTATTGACCCCATTGAAGCACAGTTAGTGGGTATTGCTTTTTGCGCCTATGAAAAAGAAGCTTACTATGTTCCATTGCTTGGTGGATTTGAAGAAACAAAAAAAATAGTTGATGAATTTAAAATTGTTTTAGAAAATGATTCAATTATAAAAATCGGTCAAAATTTAAAATACGATATAGTTGTATTAAAAAAATATAATGTTGAAGTATCTGGCCCACTGTTCGATACCATGCTTGCCAATTATTTAATTGCTCCTGAGGGCAGGCATAATATGGATGACATGGCAGAAAGGCATTTAAATTACACACCCGTATCGATAAAAGATTTAATTGGTAAAAAAGGTAAAAACCAATTAAAAATGAATGATGTAGATATCGAAAAAGTAAAAGAATATGCTGCAGAAGATGCTGATATTACTTTACAATTGAAACAGATACTTGAACCTAATTTAAAAATAAAAAATGTAGATAAATTATTTTATGATTTAGAAATGCCTTTAATGCCTGTGTTGGCAGAAATTGAACAAGAAGGTGTTAAAATTGATGTAAATGCTTTAAAAGAAATTTCAAATATTTTAGAAGTTGATGTAAAACAAATTGAAGAAAAAATTTATGAATTGGCTGGCGAAAATTTCAACATTGCCTCGCCCAAACAATTGGGTTTAATTTTATTTGAAAAACTTCAATTAGATCCAAAAGCAAAAAAAACGGCAACTGGTCAATATGCAACTGGCGAAGATGTTTTATCAAGGTTATCGGATAAGCATGAAATTGTTGGAAATATTTTGGATTTCAGGGAATTGCAAAAATTAAAATCAACTTACATTGATGCTCTACCGCTGTTAATTAGCAAATATGATAGGCGCGTACATACTTCTTTCAATCAAGCAGTAACTGCAACCGGAAGATTAAGTTCTACAAATCCGAATTTACAAAACATTCCTATTCGCACGGCAAGAGGAAGGGAAATTCGAAAAGCATTTGTACCAAGAAATGAAAATTTTTTAATTTTATCTGCAGATTATTCACAAATAGAATTGCGTTTAATGGCGTCTTTTAGTAAAGACCCTACGATGATGGAAGCTTTTAAAAATGGGTTGGATATTCATGCGTCAACAGCCTCAAAAGTATTTAAAGTAAGTTTGGATGAAGTAAATTCTGATTTAAGAAGAAAAGCAAAAACAGTAAATTTTGGAATTATTTACGGAATTTCTGCTTTTGGTCTTTCGCAACGATTAGATATTCCTCGTTCGGAAGGATCAGGAATTATTAAAGCCTATTTTGAAGAATTTACAAAAGTAAAAGAATACATGGATAGTGCTATTCAAAAAGCTCGTGAAATTGGATATGCAGAAACTTTATTAGGCAGGAGAAGATATTTGCCAGAAATAAATTCTCAAAATCAAACCATGCGTGGCTTTGCAGAAAGAAATGCGATCAATGCTCCTTTGCAAGGCTCGGCTGCGGATATGATAAAATTAGCAATGATTAATATTCATAATTGGCTAATGAAAGAAAAACTTCAATCAAGAATGATATTACAAGTGCATGATGAGTTGGTTTTTGATGTGCATCGGGATGAAATTGAAATTGTAAAACCAAAAGTGATTGAATTAATGAAAAATGCTTTATTAATTGATGTGCCAATGGAAGTTGGAGTAGGGATTGGAGATAATTGGTTGGAAGCTCACTAAGGTTTTTCTGAATTAGGATTAAAGGATGAGATGATTTTAGGATTGCATTTTTAAATTTTGACATTTTTTTTTAAATAAAATACATTAATTTTTAGGAGAAAATGAATTAGTAAGAAGACATAATCTTACTAATCCTAAAATCATTTAATCCTAATTCAGAAAAAAAAGAAAATGAATTTATAAGGTTTAACCCTCATTTAAAAAAATAATTGCAAATTGCGCACTAAAAATTTGCGATTATTTAAATGGATCTTCAACAATTAAAATACATTTATTTTCTTGGTATTGGTGGTATCGGGATGAGTGCTTTGGCACGTTGGTTTAAGGCAAACGGTTACGAAGTTGGAGGATATGATTTAACACAAACGAGCCTCACAGATCAACTTGAAGAAGAAAAAATTTCAATTCATTTTGAAGATAATGTCAATTCAATTCCAAAAGAATTTTTATCGGATAAATCAAAAACACTAATTGTTTATACCCCTGCTGTTCCAAAAAATCATTCTGAATTAAATTATTTTCAATCAAACGGCTTCGAAGTAAAAAAACGATCAGCGGTTTTAGGTTTTTTAACTCAAAATTTATTTACAATCGCCGTAGCTGGTACACATGGAAAAACTACCACTTCTTCCATGGTTGCGCATATTCTTACCTTTGCAAATAAAAATGTAACTGCTTTTCTTGGTGGGATTACGCAAAATTACGGTTCGAACATGCTTGTGAATAAAAATGGACTAACCGATGTGATGGTTGTTGCAGAAGCTGATGAATATGACCGTTCATTCCTTACTTTATATCCCAACCTTGCTATTATTACATCGATTGATCCTGATCATTTGGATATTTATGGAAATTTTGAAGAAATTCAAAAATCTTTTCAGGATTTTATTTCTCAAATAAAAAAAGGCGGAAAATTATTTATAAAAAAAGGTTTGAATATTGTTCCCATAAACAAGGAAATAGAAATTTTTGAATACAGTATTTTAGAGGATGCTGCTTTTAAAGCAGAAAACATCCGAACTGATAACGGACAATTTACTTTTGATTTTATTTATAAAACGGGTTCAATAAAAAACATTGCTTTAGGGGTACCGGGTTTTCATAATGTTGAAAATGCAACTGCAGCCATTGCCATTGCTCTTTCAGTGGGGATTGATGAAGAAATTATAAAAAGTGCTTTAGTAGAATTTAGGGGAGTAAAACGCAGATTTGATTATATCATTAAAACGGAAAACAAAATTTATATTGATGATTATGCTCATCATCCTGCTGAGATTGAAGCGTTTTTAAAATCGGTTAAAGCGCTTTACCCTAATAGGAAAATTACAGCCATTTTTCAACCTCATTTATTTACAAGAACAAGAGATTTCGCACCCGCTTTTTCTGAAAGTTTAAGTATTGCCGACGAGTTGATTTTGTTGGATATTTATCCTGCAAGAGAGTTGCCAATTGAAGGAGTAACTTCTGAAATTATTTTTAAAAATGTAACTTTAAAAAATAAAGTTTTAATTAATAAAAATGACTTAATTAAAACCCTTGAAGGTAAAGATTTAGATGTGTTGGTAACAATAGGGGCTGGTGATATTGATAAATATATTTCTGAAATAAAGAACCTTATTACGGATTCAAACACTAATTAAATTTTATTTTACAAAATTATATAAATACTGATATCGTTATTTTGATAATATTATTCTAAAATAAATAATGCCTTTAAAACCTCAAATAAAAAAAATAATTATTTATTCATCCATTATCATAGTGGCTTTGGCTTTGTTTTCTTTTGTTGAAACCAAACAGCAAAATAAACTTTGTCGACATATTGATGTATTAATTGAAGAAGAATCTGGAAATTATTTTATCAGTAGCACTGATGTAGTTAATTTATTAACCAACTCAGGTCGTGATCCGATTGTAGGAGCTCCACAAAAAAAGATTCATTTAAAAAACCTTGAATCACGCATTAAAACAAACAAATTTGTTAAAAATTGTCAGATTTCAAGTGATTTACATGGCGACTTGTTAATCCATATTAATCAATGGAGACCGATTGCAAGAGTTATAAATGCTTCTGGTCAGGATATTTATATAAACGAAAATGGTGATTTGTTACCGATGTCAGAACGATATACTGCACGAGTTGTAACGATTATTTCTACAAATGCTCAAAAAACTTGGTTAAACGCAATATGGTTAAGAAAACCTGAAAATTTACCTTATCTGCAATTATTACAATTCATTGATAAAGATAAATTTTGGAAAGCTCAGGTTGCGGAAATAGATGTCAATAGTGATGGTGAAATTAATTTTTATCCACAAATAGGAAAACAAATTATAGAATTTGGCTTGCCAGAAAACGAAGAAATTATTTCGGAAAAATTTAAAAAACTAAGTATTTTTTACAAAACCATTATTCCAAAAAAAACATGGAACACTTATAGCAGAGTAAATGTTGCTTTTAAAAATCAAATAGTTTGTGAATAAATTGATTTTGTGAGATTTACTCCCAAAAGGAAGAGATAAATATTTTATAATATTATCTGACTTGATTTTTATTAAATAAATAGTTGAAATAAGCTCAATTTAATTATCACCTTTTTTGCAAATTTTACGTTTGTTTGTTAAAAAAGTATTTATTTTACGAAAATGTAATTTTTTAAACAAAAAAGATTTTTAAATTACAGAAAGATCGTTCATTAGCCAGATAATTACTTGAAAAAACTTAAATTAAAAACGTAAAATTTTTGAATATAATTATGAATGATCAAATTATTGTAGGTCTTGACATTGGAAGCACAAAAGTATGTGCAGTAGTAGGGCGTATGGATAATGATGGGTTATTGGAAATTTTGGGAATGGGGAAATCCGTTTCGGAAGGTGTGAAAAAAGGAGTAATAGAAAATATAGATCAAACCGTAATAGCGATAAAAGAAGCAATTTCAGAAGCAGAAAAACAATCTCAAATTGATATAAAAGTTGTTAATACGGGGGTTTCAGGTAATCATATTCAAACCCAAAGGGAATTTGGTGTTATTACACGAAACTTAAACGACAATGAAATTTCAATAGAAGATATAAATCGACTGTCTAAAGACATGTATCGCCTGGTTACACCTCCTGGTTCAGAAATTATACATGTTATTCCACAAGAATATACTATTGATTATCAAGCGCATATTAAAGAACCTGTAGGTCGCATTGGAGTAAAATTAGGTGCTGACTTTAATATTATTACAGCACAATCCAATGCTATAAATAATATTAAAAAGTGCATGTCAAAATCTAATTTGCATGATGATAATATGGTTTTGGTTTCAATAGCATCTAGTTTGTCGGTTTTAAGCAGAGAAGAGAAAGATGCTGGGGTAGCAGTTATTGATATTGGTGGTGATACAACTGATATAGCTATCATTCATGAAAACATTATTCGATATACAGCTTCAATACCTTTCGGTGGAAATATTATTACAAATGACATTAAAAAGGGATGTATGATAATGCCTGCACAGGCAGAATTATTGAAAATAAAACATGGAAAAGCCATTGCATCTGAAGCAAATTTAATGGATGTAGTTGTTATTCCGGGATTAAGAGACCGTTCTGCAAAAGAAATTTCAGTTAAAAATCTTGCACATATTATAGAAGCGCGTATGGAGGAAATTATTGAAATGATTTATGCAAAACTTTCTGAATCTGGATTAGATAAAGCGCTTGCTGGAGGCTTAGTTTTAACAGGTGGTGGTGCAAATTTATCTTTTATAAAAGAATTATTTGAATGGGTTACTGGTATAAATACGCGCATCGGAAACCCTAATGAATACATGGGTAAAAATGTGACAGGCATTATTAAGCAACCGGAATTTGCAACTGCTGTTGGTTTAGTTTTAGCTGGTTTTAGGGCTTTGGATGAGAGAGAGAACAGATATTTGCAAATGAAAAATCAAACGCCAAGCCATAATAATATTAGAACTAAAACCGAACCCGTGGATCCTAGAAAATCTGATAGTTTTAAACCTGGCTTTTTAGGTAATCTATTTGGAAAAGCAAAAAATCTACTCATGGATGATTTTGATAATCAGGGAGAATATTAATTAATTATTATAAAGAAAAAAGTTTATAAAAACCTTTAAGGGACTAGTTCTAAAAAATCCCTAAAACACAAACTACATCATATAAAAGGTTTAAAAAAATTTACAGACTTTTTTCACTAATATCAAATAAAAAAAACCTTCTAAAAATTTATTTTTAGAAGGTTTTTTTTATTTATTAACTTTTTTATTTTTGAGATCTACTTCTCTCTAAATTTTTATTAGCCCTTTCTAATTTTTTATTTTGCCTATCTAATCTCTTTTTAGCACGTAATGCCCTTGATTTAGCTTTGGAAGCCCTTTTTTCTGCATGGGCAGACCTATTTGTTATTTTAGCAGCATGTTTTGTGGATCGCTTAAGTTTTTTTGAAGCTCTGGCTTCCTCATGATGCATTTTCTCCTTCTCTCTATTTTCTTTAATATTTTGCTCATTCGCCTTTGTTTTATCTGTAACTACTTTATTCTGATTATTTAAACTATCAGAAACCGTTTGTCCATACAATACTTGTCCTAAAAATAAAGTTGATAGGATAAAAAACATTTTTAAAAATTTCATTATTTTTTTTGATTTTGAGTTAATACTGATAAAAGAATTAATAAAAATTCATTATATCATGTTCTAATCATGATATAATTTCAACGATTTAAAATAAAGGTAAGTTCTTGCTTAATCAGTAAGTTTTTCCACAGGAAAATAAATATTAAAAACAGAGCCAATATTCAATTGGCCTTTAGCTGTGATAATACCATTGTGATTTTGAACGATTTTTTTACAAATAGCTAGACCAATGCCTGTTCCATTGTATTCTGACTTGCCGTGCAAGCGTTGAAAAAGTTCGAATATTTTATTAGCATGTTCCTGTTCAAAGCCAATTCCATTATCTATAATACTTATTTGATAATACTTCCACTTTGGTTTTGCTTCAATCGAATCTATTTCTTTCCCATCTATGGTTTCGCAGGTTACATTTATTGCGGGAGTAACTTCCTTTTTGCTATATTTAACTGCATTGCCAATTAAATTTTGAAATAATTGTTGAATTTGAAATGGAACAACAGGTAAAGCTGGTAATGATTGGGCTTCTATTGTTGCATTTGTTTCTTCTATAATATCTGACAGGTAATCTTTTGCCTGTTGAAGAATATGGTTTAAATCTGTTACCTTAAGTTCAGTATCTGTTATACTTATTCGAGAATAATTTAATAAATCATCTATCAGATTTTGCATACGAGATGCTGCAGAGGTAATCCTTGAAAAATAATCTTTAGTTTGATCGGAAAATGATTCTCTATCCTTTGCAAGTATTCTGGTGGTAAAAGATAAAATTTTACGCAATGGTTCTTGTAAATCGTGACTGGCAATATAGCTAAATGAAGCAAGTTCAGTGTTTGTTCTTTCAAGGATTTCATTTTGCTGAACCAACTTTTGATTCATTTCATCTAAAAGAATTTTTGATTTTTTTTCTTCAGTAATATTTTTTGATGTGATAGTAACACCATTATTTAATTTAACTATCGAACCGCTAAACCAAATCTCTTCATTATTGTAAACATATGAGGTTTCATAATTATCAGGTTCTCCAGTAATAACACATTTAACAAGGCGTTCAAAAACGCCATTTGTAAAAAGCATTGGATAAATTTCTCTTAAGGTCTTACCAATTATATCTGGGGTCTGTAAACCAGTAACTTTCGTAAGTTGAATATTATTATATATTATTTTAAAATCAATTATTTGACCATCGTTATCATAAACAGCTTCATAACAGGAAATAATATTTTTTGTTGTATTTAATATGGAATCAAGAAAGGATTGTGAATCATTTAATTCTGCAGTGCGGGCTAAAACTTCTTTTTCTAGTTCTTCAGAAAAACTTTTTTGTTCCTGAATATCGCTACTCGTACCAATCCACCTACAGAAGGAATCTATTTCATCCTTTTGGCATATTGCTTTTGTTAAATGCCATCTATACGAGCCATCATGTTTTAATAAACGATGTTCTATTTGAAAATCATTTCCACTTTCAAGTGATTTCTTCCAATCAATTAATATTTTTCCTATTTCTGCTGAATGGATAACCTTTATCCAACCTTCACCTTTTAGTTCTTCAAAAGGTAATTTTGTATATTCATACCATGATTTATTGAAGTAATCTACAAAACCATCTGCTTTCGCAGTCCAAACCTTTTGAGGTAAAACATCAGCCAGATTATTAAATTTTATTCCACTACCTTCTGGTTCACCTTCAAAATCTGTTGATTTAATATTAGAAGGCATAAGGCAATTTTATTTTAATGATAGTTTACCTAAGCTCCTTAAATATTTGTGCCAGCATGTTTGATAAGGAATCAATGCTTGTAGGTTTTTTAAGAAAATCAACCGCTCCCATCTTAATGGTTTCTCGAACATCATTTGGGTTTGCATTGGTTGATAGCATAAAAACAGGAACGGAATTTAAGCGTTCTATCTTTTTAATTTCCGAAAGGGTTTCTTTTCCATTCATACCAGGCATATTCATGTCAACAAAAACACAATCAGGTATTAGGGATTTATCATTATTAAATTTTTTAATGGCTTCCCTACCATCTTTAGCAACAATACACTTAATTGGTGGGGGTTTTGGAACTTCTTCAATAGCCAGATGAAATATTTCTTGATCATCAACATCATCATCAATCAAAAAACATGTTAATTCGTTAACAACCATTAGAATTTGGATTAAAATGTCGATTTGAAAGAGAAAGGTGAACTATTAACAAAAATAGAAAATTAATTTTAATTAATGATTTTTTAGATTGCTTGGAATTTTTAATTAAAATTCAGATTTTTTTTTATGAAAAATTAGAAGTTTATATTGTTTAATTATCTATTAATGAAAAGTGATATAAGTATTTGAAAATTGAAAAAGAATTATTAAAATCCCATAGAATTTTCTGACAAAGTTAAGGGGACATGTAAATTTGTTCCTAATTCGGAATTTAACTTTTTTATAAGGTAAGCCGAAAGCAAAGGCGATGCTTTTTCAATATTTTGATGTACGAAAAAATATAAATTATTTAAACCCTCCTTTTTCCATTCTTTAATTCTTTCAAACCAATCGTCGAGGCGTTTATAATCAGATATGTCATTTGCACCAACATATCGAACAAAAGCAGTTGAATTTGTTAATCGCATGTGAAGTAAATCTCTTCTGCCGGCAGTATCTACAATAATATTTGCAACATTATTATCTTCCAAAAGTTTAAAATATTGGTCAGCACTATCTTTTTCTGCAAACCATTCAGTATTTCGCACTTCAACGGCCAAAGGAATATTTTTCGGAAACGATTGAATAAAATTTTCTAACCTCGAAAAATCTTTTGGTTTAAAATTGTCGTGAAGTTGTAAAAATACCGATCCAAGTTTTTCTTCAAAAAGGCAAATAGCATCACAATATTGATCGGTTAATGATTTCACTTCAATTAATCTTCTAAAATGGCTAATTGAATTAGTTATTTTAGGAAAGAATTTAAAATCAGGAGGTGTTTTACTTTTCCAAAGCTCAACTTGATCTTTTGTTGGAGTTCCATAAAAAGTTGCATTGAGTTCAATGGAATTAAACTGAGTGGAATAATAACCCAGTTCGTCTTTATTCCCTTTAGGATAGAAGTTTTTCAAATCGGTTTTATTCCACTTTGCACATCCTATATATATTTCAGTGTCTTTATCCTTTCTTTGTTTTATAATATTTTTATTTTCAGGGGCATCAGGAGGTAAAGTAAAATCGATACCACTTATATTATCAACCTTTCCAAATTGCATAGTGTTATTTTTTATTCAAATTAAACTGAAAAATTTTGTAAAAAACCTTAATATTTTTTTTTTATTATTTTAAAACTAATAGAATAACATAAAATAATAAACTCCCGAATTTTATAAAATTAATGATGGTATTGTTATTGTATGATAATGATTATTAAATTTTTAATAATTTAGGTTGATAATCAGAGGCATGGAAGGCAAGGAAATTGAAAATTCAGAAATTGCAGAAAATAAATTAAAATTGGAAAGTTCTCATTTTTTCAAGATTATTTTGGAAAATGCAACTTCCACATCTGTTTTAATATTAGATCAAACAGGCATTGTACTAAATATAAATCAAGCATTTCACCAACATTTTGGTTATTCAAAAAGCGATATTATTGGTAAAAATTTTTCTATTCTATTCATTGAAGAGGATTTGGCAAAAAACATTCCTCAAAAAGAAATAGAAAATACCATTCTTAATGGTTCTGCACTTGATAACAATTATATTCTTCATAAAGATGGCTCTTCTATATGGGTAAGTGGAGAAAGTATATATACTAAAGATGACCAAGGTCAGGAATTTTTAATGAAAATTATCCAGGATATTAATAAACAAAAATTATTAGAAGATGAATTAAAACAGAAAAACGAAGATCAAAAAAAGGTTATAAATGATAGAAATACTTTTGTATATACAGCTTCTCATGATCTAATGGCTCCAATTAATAATATTGAAGGTTTAATAAAATTTTTAGAACCTGATTTACCTACGGATGGAGAACCCAAGTTTTTGATCGATAGCATTTACTCTTCCATTCATAAATTTAGGCATACTTTAAGAGAATTATCTTTCATAGGAAGGCAACAAGATCAGGAAAATATTAAAATAACTGACGATAATATTGAATTTATAAAAATACTTGAAGATGTTTTAATTGAACTAAATAATGAAATAAAATCATCTAATGCTCAAATTAAATCAGATTTTGGAAGCGCTCCAGTTGTGAAATTTTTAAGTAAAAATTTGAAGAGCATAATTTTAAATTTATTATCAAATGCAATAAAATATCGTTCGCAAGATAGAGAACCTATTATTTTAATATCGACAGAAAAATTTAATGAAAAATACATTTTATTATCTGTTAAAGACAATGGAATAGGAATGAAAGAAGGGAGTAAAGATGTAGTATTTGAAATGTACGGTAGGTTACATACGCATGTGGAAGGAACAGGAGTTGGAATGGCAATGGTAAAGAGAATTGTTGAAAATGCAGGAGGTAAAATTGATTTAGAAAGTGAAGAAGGAATAGGAAGTACGTTTAAAGTTTATCTTGCCATATAGTATTCTAATAAAAAAAATAGTAAATTTTTTAATTATCGTTTTGAAATAGGCGTTTAATTTATAATAGTAATTTGCCGTTTTACATAACGAAAACAACATTTTTGTTCTTATGATTTGTCACTTTTTGCCTCTTAAGTAACTAGACTCTAACTAGCTGTAAACCAAGCGTTT
>Ga0123338_10004325_pt1 | contig 12448 bp, 14 predicted proteins | sample grotaG_FD_89793 | JGI IMG/M metagenome (GOLD analysis project Ga0123338, IMG submission 89793) | Glacier valley bacterial and archeal communities from Borup Fiord, Nunavut, Canada, to study Microbial Dark Matter (Phase II) -... | ecosystem: Environmental > Aquatic > Freshwater > Ice > Glacier ... | reverse complement strand
GCGGGCGGTGAGACGTGGTTGTGTGATGTGGCAGGTGACGACACGCCGCGCGGGTAGCGCGGGAGTGAGCCGCCCCGGCGCGTGAGGGGCGAGGTGTTAACCTCGCAACGGCTGCTAACGCAGACCGTTGACCGCACGCCAAGCGTGCGGGGCGGACGCCTGCCAGGGCGTCCGCAGTCACGGTGAGCTTGTGAAAAGTGGAAAAATACAGAAACTTCATCACTCATTTCTCCTATGAAATATCGAAGCCGATGGAACGGTCGCGCTGTTTACGTGTGACCTCGCGCTCGCGCGGTGGTGGAACCATGAGCGCCATATCGATCTTGGGCAGTTCAAGTGTGGGTTCCGGCAACGTTTCTGGTGCTTGTTCCTGACGGATTGAGATCGCGAGTCCGTTGTCAATATGACGCTCCAACTCGCGTCCGATGCGCCACTCCAAGCCAATCTCGCGATCCAGAATAGAAGCGAGACTTTGCTCGGCAATGCGGTTCAGATTGGTCTCTCGTTCTAGGCCACCCTTGTTGCGGACCACATCGCGTTCTTTGACCATCGGACACTCGCGACCTGCGAGCGTCGGGATAGTTCCTGCGCAGAATACATGCGTGTGCAGCATCTGCCGTCCCGGTGCGTTTGCGTCAGTCGTCTCGCGGTTGTGAATGACGAAACTCAGCTCAGGTACAGCGTAATCGCGTGCCTGATACCAGTCTGCAATGGTCTGAACGGTGAGTTCGGCAACCGCCTCGCGGCGGCTTTCTTGTGGCAGCAACTTGAGCAAATCTGGATCGGGTGCGACGACGAAGTGATGCGCAAGAATGTATCGCCCTGCCAGTTCACGACTGTGCTGGTACACCTCACGCCATGACTTACCCAATCCACAATCGTGCCAACGCTCATAGCCGTCTTCCGGCACGATGTGCTGTGCGTCTTCGCGAAACGTGACGTATTTCAGCAGCGCTTTCAATCCCCCACTCCCGTGACTGTCTGGCTTTTTGTAACGCCAGGTTGCCATACAAATCGGCTTGCTCATCTCTGCACCTATCCTACGTGCTGATGATGAATCCAAAAACCACAAAACACCAGACCCCAGCGCGTTTCTACACCGTTTCTGGACCTTGCCTGTCCTATTAGTTTTTTGGATGTCGCTCTTCCGCGCCTAGGAACGCAGTAATCCGTTTTATCGCTTAAAAGAACGTGCTGAAATGCGAGGAAATGCGCTTCATCTACACGAACCCTGCTTTTTGAATATCTGTACCCAATCTGGACGCTGGCTGTCCTGATGCAGTTTGAGTTCAGCACGCCGCAGGGAAACAATATGACCTGCCTCAACGCAGTACGCGAAGGGGCAGAGTGCAACGTTTACTTATCCGATGGTTGCTCAATGAAGCAGGCGAAGTCAACAACGCGCGATAAGAACGTACAAACCAACACTGCGCCTCGCGAGGTGGAATATGTCCCGCCCCCGGATGAGCAGATTGACGAGTACGTGCGTTCGCTCTGCGAGTCACTGGCGCAGCAGGACCCCGCCTACCGCGACTTCGAGGTGCGCAGCGGTCTCAGTAGCTATCTGAAACTGTTGGCGAAAGTGGCGACACAGAAGATGAATGCGTCGGCTGAGTCAACACCAGATCAAGGCAAGCTGGATGACCCTACAACGTTAGTGCAAGCAGCAAAGAAAGTGAAAGCATCGAAGATAAATGCGTCGGTTCAGGCGACACAGCCCGAATGCAAGCCAAAAGAACCTACAACTTGAGCACGAGCGTCAAAGAAAATGAAAAGTCCAAAGGGCATTTCTATTCAGAATTCCAGCCCAGGCAAATAACCACCCCAGTTGCTTGACAGGTCCGCTGAACAGCGGATAATCTGGTGCATAAGCGAGTAACGGAGTGCGTCAACACCCCGCTACTCTGGCCGATGCACTACTTAGTCTAGCGCAGCGACCTTCGACAGACTCTAGCTTGTCGTGGGTGCTTGTGCTACCCATTCGATAAGGAAGTCTACCGATGGTCAAAAAACTCACCCCCATGTCGCGTGTTCCTCGGAACATTGCCCTCTGCTACATCCGTCAGTCCATCACCCGCGACGAAAACGACACCGACAGCCCCGAACGCCAGCGCGCGAATATTGAAGAATATTGCGCCGAGCGCGGCTGGGTTGCTGAATGGTATCAGGATGCCGAAGGTCACAAGTCTGGCGCATTAGAGAACAACCGCCCCGGCTGGCTGGCGCTCAAGAAACGGCTGGACAGTCCCGCTATTGTGGCGGTGGTCGCCAACGACTTCTCGCGCGTGCATCGCAAGATGTATCGCATGGGTGAACTGATGGACTTCTGCCGCGAACACGACATCGAACTGTGTAAGGCAGTCTCCAAAGAAAGCATGAACATCAAAGACTCGACGGTCAGCAGTTGGGTCATGCTGGAGAGCCTGTTCAACGAGATGTACGTCAGCGACTCATCGCGCCGGAACAAGGATGTGGCGCGGCATCGGCGTAAGCAGGGCAAGACGAGTGGACGGCCACCCTTCGGCACGATGCGCGACGAGGACGGCTACCTCATCCCTTCCAAACGCGGCGCGTGGTACATGCCTGACGGCTCACACACGGCAGGGCTGGAAGGCGAACCGCCACCTGACGACGCTGCCATCTGGCACAGCTACTACGAATGCGCGAGGCGCATCCTGACCCTGTACGCTACCCGACAGTACGGCTACCCGAACCTCGCCTTTCAGCTTTCTGTTGAAGGCTGGGCATTCCAGACGGGCAAGAAGCAGCCGCGTTCAATAAATGGGGACGATATTCGCCGCGTGACAAGCAACTGGCGCGAGTACGCGGGACTGGCGCTGGAGGGTCGCGCTAAAGACCAGAATGCCAGTGTGCTGGACCACCCAGAGCAGGTGCTGGATGACGCTGACCCCGAACGCGCCGTTTTCCCGATGGACCTGCTGCGCGGCGTCGCGCTGGCACAATCCGCGCGCAGCGTGACTACCCGGCCACCAGGCATCAAGAACGCCGAGTACCACTACCTCATGACAGGTATTCTGTACTGCGCCAAATGCGAAGCGGAAGCCGAAAAGCGCAAGGACGCCAAGTACCGCAGCCGCATCGTTGGACACAGTGCCAACAAAAAGAAGTACCGCTACCGCCATGGCGACCACCAGTGTCCCGGCAAAAGCCGTTCTGTCTCTGTGGAACTGGTCGATGGGGACATCGCCCGCCTGCTGCGGCTACTCACCGTCAGCGATTCCATGCTGCCCTACATGACTGAACTCGCCTTGCAGAGTAAACACGGCACAGACCTGAACGTGCAGGATGAGAACGAAGTCGAGAAGCAGAAGCAACGCGCCATCGCCAAATGCAAACGCCGCATCGAGAACAACCTCGACCTGTTCCGCGACGGCACTATCAGTCGTGAAGAGTACCTGAACGTCAAGCAGAAGGCAGAAGAAGAAATTCAGGCGTGGGAAGCACGCACTACCGACCGACAGAAGATTGCCATTGAGCTACGGACCTGCATCACCTTCCTTGAACACGCCACCCAGCTTTGGGATGACGCTTCCGACCAGGATAGGCAGGGCTTGGCACGGCTGCTCTTTGAATATGTCGTTTACGACCTCGACACGCAACGCATCGTCCACTTCAAACTCAAGCCGTGGGTCGACCGCTTTCTGGTCCTGCGTGCCTCGCTCTACACCGAAGAAAACGAAAACGGCGCTGATAACAACGCCGTCAAGGATGGAACCCGATTTTGCCCCTATCGGGCTTCCAAACCAGACCCTGCTCCACGCCTTCGCAGGCTTCACTGCTGTTCGTCGACAAGCTGTACTTCACTCCATCGGCGAGCAGCCCGCTTTCGGACCACACGCCGAAAAAGCATGAGCGCAACGAAAAACTTCGTCAGAGCTACCTCGAAGGTGTCAGCGTGCCGGACTTGGCAAAATTCTTCAGCATTTCGGAACAACGTGTTCACCAGATACTTCGAGGTCGGCGCAAATAATAGGAAGTACCCAAACTTTCTCACTGCTAATGGATGACAGCGCGGAATCTACGTCTGCCAGATTTGCTGCGATGATCTTGCGTGTGGTGCGGCTATGGTTGCGGTACCAGAACTTCCATATACCGATCCAATTCATTCAATCGAATATAAAGTCTGGATAGTGCTTGTCCAAGAGTAGGTCAAGTTCCACGCTTACCGTCTCGATCTGGATCGGGACCGGGCTTGAATGACCTACCAAGCTTAACCCTGATTTCGTGGCAAATGTTGCTAATCAGACGAAAACATGCCAAAGACTAAATGAAAACAATTTGTTTACGCTTTCAAGAATGCTAAAATAGAGCCGAAAGCAGTTTGTTTACATTTTTAAGAATGCTAAAATCAGATTAAAAACATGAAGAAGGGATAAACCCGGAAATGGAACAGAAAACCGGGGTATAGTAGCAGAGGGGTTACTTGAACACAAGTAAATGCAAGTAGCACAGCAGACGTGCGCAATATAGCTTTAAGCCAAACCAGCAAAGTGCGCACTAGCACAAGTGCAGCGCGGAGTGACAGCCTTCCGTCAACTGCACAGTGGCTGGCCGATCGACGTACACAGACGCAAACAGCGGCCTTCGCAACAGCAACATACCGCATTGCAAACTACACTCACCCTGCAACCCACGCGCCAGCATAATCTCGGGCGACCTCTGTACCGCGCGCCACTGCTGTTCCTCGTGCCACTGCTATTCCTCAGATTGTACAGCCTACCTCTGCACCGCCATCAGGAAGCGGACCAACCGCTCGGTGCAACGATGGCACGCTGAGTTACAGCCAGCACCGGCGCGGGACCTGTTCACTCGCGCAGCCGGAAGCGCTCGCGCTATGGGCGCGCCGTGCGGCAACAGTGTAGCCCGCCAAAGCGCGAAAGCCAAAGCGGGGTTAGCGCTGGCTTAACCTGAAGTGCGGATCGCGCGCCGTTTTGATATATTCAGCTTAGAAAGTGATAGCGGTACGTCAGTAAATTTGTGTGCTGTGAAAGGTTCGCGCTCCCTGCCTATGTCCAAAATCACCACCACCGCGACGGCAGTTCCCCCGAATACCCTGTACCCCGAACAAGCCAAACGTTTGATCACCGATGTGTTCCCGTTGGAGCCGGGGCGCGCGGCGTCGGTTGGGCGCATCGTGGATAAGAGTGGCATCGCGAGCCGCTACAGCGTCTTCTCTTCGGAATATATGAAGCAGCCGCGCGACCTGACGACGGACACGCTCGATTACAAGGAACACGCGCTCGCGCTTTCGGTGCAGGTAATCACGGAGTGCCTCGCCAGAGCGGGCTTGCAAACGACCGATATTGACATGCTGGTAAGCGTCTCATGTACGGGTATCCTGATGCCGTCGCTGGATGCATATCTGATTAACCAACTCGGCTTCCGACGCAATATCATTCGCCTGCCGATTACCGAACTTGGCTGCATGGGTGGCGCAGCTGGCGTGGCGCGGGCGCACGAATTTTCGCGCGCGTACCCGGAGAAGAACATCCTCGTCCTCTCTGTCGAATTGCCCAGCCTGACCTACCAGCATGATGATCCCTCGCCCGCAAACCTCGTCAGCAGCGCGATTTTTGGCGATGGCGCGGCGTGCGTCCTGTTTGAAGCAAACGCACGGCGCGGTATCGACGTGCTGGATGTGGAAAGTGCGCTCTTCCCGGAAACGCTGGGTGCGATGGGCTACGCTATGAAAAACGAGGGGCTGCATATCGGCCTCTCGAAGGATGTGCCGACGCTCGTGCGTGAGGGTATCCGTGAGCCTGTCGAAGCGCTGCTCGGTCGGAACGGGCTGCACATCGAAGACGTGAGCGCGTGGGTGCTGCACGGCGGCGGGCGCAAGATCATTGAATATATGGAAGAAGAGTTGGAACTGCCGCGCGGACGCACGCAGCCCTCTTGGGACGTGATGCGCGATTACGGCAATATGTCCAGCGCGACCGTATTGTTCGTCCTGCACGAGTGGGAGACGCGCTGCACGCCTGCGCCCGGCAGCCTCGGCATGATGATCGCCTTCGGACCGGGACTCAGCGCCGAATTGCTCCTCTTGCGCTGGAATTAACCCGCTGTGCGAACGAGCGTCGCGCTTTATTTCCTGTTCTTGCTGGCAGTCAGCGCGGGTCGCCTCGTTGAGATGAAGATTTCACGGCACAGCCGGGCGCGGTTGCTCGCGAATGGCGCGATGACGGGACGTGACCCGGGTTTTGGCGCAATGGTGGCGCTGCGCACGGGTATTTTGATCGCTGCGTTTCTGGAAGCGTGGCTGCTCGATAGACCATGAAAAAAGATCACGTGAAGCTTGCTATTTTGAAGACCATATCATTTGTGCGATTGGGGAGATTCCAATTTCTGTTTGGCGGCTTCACTTGCTATAGTTTTGGAGCGAGCATGGCAATCTACCAAGGATTCTCCTTTAATGTTTATTCATATACTTTGGGTCAAGTTGTAATTATTTTAATTCAACTCATGGTACATTATAGTAATGACTACTTTGATATTCAGGCAGACTTAGCCAATAAGACATCTTCAGCTTGGTCAGGGGGCAGTGGTATTTTACGGAAGAACCTTATTCATCCAAAAATTGCGTTGCTAACTTCTGTTGCCCTACTCAGTATAGCTCTTCTTTTAGTATTCACATTAGTAATTTTGGGAATGGCAGATAAATTTCTGGTTGCAGTCATTCTTAGTGGATTATTTTTATCTTGGTTCTACAGCGCACCACCACTCCATTTGCATTCTCGTGGATTAGGAGAGATCAGCGCAACGGTAGTTTTGACTGTACTATCCCCAATTGTTGGATTTTATCTGCAAGCGCACACCCTTTCTGAATATTCATACATCGTTTTAGTGCCTGTAGGTTTGCTTCAACTTAATATGCTAATCGCAGTAGCTATTCCTGATCGTGAAGGTGATGAAACCGTTGGAAAACGAACTTTGGTTGTAATTCTTGGAGAAAAAAAATCCAAAATATTATATTTTGTTACATTATGTTTGTACTACATTTGTATTGTCATTTTTGCAGTTTCTAAATACTCCAAATCATTTTTATTTGGTGGTATCATACTTATTCCACTGAGTGGTTGTATAATTCTAAATCTATTTTCATCTTCTCAGGCTCGAAAACTCATACCAAGTTTACCTCTCTTAAGTATTTTAATGTTGCAAGGAGTTACGTTAATTCAAATTGCATTTTTTTTGACATTGAATAGATAGAAAGTTAACGTATATTGTACATAATACAGCCGAAAAAATAATGAAACACGATTTCTTTGATGTTGTGGTGATTGGGGGTGGTCCCGCTGGGTGTAGCGCGGCAATTACCCTAGCGCAACTTGGAGTGAATGTTTTAGTGATCGAAGCCAAAGAATATCCACACCATAAAGTTTGTGGTGAGTTCCTTTCTGCAGAATGCGAAAGAATTCTAGATTCACTCGGATTGTTTAATGTCAAGCAAAAGTTAAAAGCAGTAAGAATAAACTCTGTACGTGTAATTTCCCCAAATAACCGCATTTGGGAAGCAGACCTACCGAAACCTGCCTTAAGCATTAGCCGCAGTCTCCTAGATGCATCTTTAGCGGCACGAGCAATAGAAACTGGTATCGAACTTCGCACCGGTACTACAGTAACATCCATCACTGGCAATCTCAAAGATGGTTTCGAATGCACATGTCGCACAGCATTGGGCCTTCATCATGTACGATCTAAAGCAGTTATCGCAGCATACGGCAAGCGTTCTCAAATCGATAGAAAACTTGGACGCAGGTTTCTTAAAGAGGTTTACCCGTTTATTGGGTTGAAGGCTCATTATGCAGGACCTTCTATTTCCAATAGAGTCGATATGTTTACATTTAAAGGTGGATATTGTGGTCTTTCAAATGTAGAGGATGGTTCAGTAAATGTTTGTCTGCTATGCCACGCATCAACATTTAGTACATTGCGAAATCAAACTCATTTGACATTTGATATGGAGCGGTTTATTAATTGGATGCAATCACAAAATTCCCTGCTAGCGGAGTGGTTTTCTAAATCTCAACCAGTTCATCCCGATTTTGATCAATGGTTGAGCATTGCACAAATTCCGTTCACAAAGAAGAACCAAGTAGAAAACGATATTTTGATGGTCGGGGATGCTGTTGCAGTAATTGCTCCATTGGCAGGCAATGGAATATCGATGGCACTTCAAAGTGGGAACTTAGCAGCTGTTTGTTTGTACAGTTATCTTAACGGGCGTATTGATGTTCAATCCCTCTTTGACTCATATACAAAACGGTGGGAAGAGAAATTTACAAGGAGAATCCAAGTTGCAAAACTGATTCAACCCCTAATGCTAAATTCATTTTTGATAGAGCAAGGGATAAAGATAGTTAATTTTATACCCTCTTTAGGTGCCTTGGCAATTGCACAAACTCGTGATGATTAGGTGTATAGTCCCAGAGTATAGCGGTACAGTGTAGTGCAGTGGAAAAGTTGGACAAAAAAGGCATTGATTTAAGCGTGGGTCGCAGTAGCCCTCTCGAACTCAGCCGGAGTGGCATAGCCCAAGGCTGAATGAACACGATAGGTGTTGTACTCGACCTGGAGCCAGCGTGCAAGGTGCTGAGAGGCATCATCGAAGTAGGTTGTACTCGGTGTAGTCGACATGTTCCTCCTTGAGCGTCCTCATGAAACGCTCGACGATGCCATTCTGCTGCGGTTTGCCGGCATCGGACATGCTGATGTGAATGCCTGCGCTGTGCAGCAGGTCGGTGTGCAACCATGCGGCGTATTGCGAACCTTGGTCTGAGTGAAAGATCACAGGCACAGCGCTGGCGAGTGCCATGCGGGTCGCCGCCAGCGTCATGTCCTGTTTCAATGTGCGGCTGACGCACCAACCGCGTACCGCACGGCTGTAGGTGTTCAGCACCACGGCGAGGTAGATAAAACGCGTGCCGAGCCGGATGTAGGTCATGTCAGCGACCCACACCTGGTTGGGGCGGGTCGCGGTGACACCCCGCATGAGATTGGGAAAACGCCCGTGCGGGTGCTTGCTATCGATGGTTTGTACGCGAACCGGCTCAACCCGGCGCGTCATGCCCAGCTACGCCAGCACGTTTCGTACGCGCTGCTCACCGACGACCACACCTTCACGCGCCAGTTGCGCCTACACCCGACAGTAGCAATAGAACGGAGGTAACCAACCCCAAATGAGTGCCAGTGAAAAACAGAGTGGACTGGCTCGACTCGTCGGCATCTACGCTTGCCTTCTCCGTTGACGTGAGCCGCTACTGCGGTGTCAATCGGAATATCCCGGTATACGCTATGCGCACGACGGACGCGCAACCTACGCTCGTCGGTCTGAGCAGAACTTGGACCTCAAATGCCCGGACGGGGCAGGTCTTCCTCGTCATGCGAAATTGCCCCGATGCCTGTAAGGACAAGTTTGAGCTGTATGCGGTGGACTTTCGCAGAACGGAACCCATCGTGCATCTGTCGTCGGTGGATATGAATGTCTTGGTTGCGGATGCCATTCGGCCCGCACTGTCGCGCGAAGCGGTTTTGCTCTACGGCTTGGGGCTAACCGACGATGAGCCGAAAGGTTTGCTGCACTACCGTGTGCCGAACCTAGAATGGCGTGCTGCATTCACTTCTACAGGAGACGTTACCGAATTGGTGTTTTCACCGAACGGCGACAATGTACTGCTGCTTCATCGCGATGGTTCCGTTGTCGTTCTGACACTCTCAAAAGCGAGTATTCACTCTGTTCCCGGTGTGAAAGCGACATCGGCGAAATGGCTGAACGACGTGAAAATCCTGCTCTTCCGGTCCGATCTCACTTTGTACGAGATGAGCGATGTATTTGGACACATCTCTTGGAAGATGAAGCTAACCTCGCACATGCCCGTTGAAAGTCGTGTCGCTAGTGCAATCAGCATCACCCCTGAAGGACGCGATTAGCGCACAAGCGAGGAATACCTTAACTCATGCTCCGGTCGTCATGAACTCCTGTCGTGGCTTGAAAGCTTCAATTGATCGGTCATTTTCGCCTGCTGAACATACAGGAAGAGCGCGATGAGTATGGCACTAATGAGCAACAAACTCGTACAAAAGCTATATCCTTCAATCGGAACATCAGGCGTGATAAGCACTACGACCGGAGCAACAGCCAAAAACATACACAGCTTGATAACAAAAACGGTCGTCTCTCCGAATCTACGTTCGGTGGAATAAGTCTCTCCCCAATCAAAGAAATCGATGAGCTTCTTCAACTGGCGACGACCTGACAGATAGTCGGCGTAGGCCTCTTTACTTACCCCTGCTTTACGAAGACGACGAAACAGGAACAACACACAGAGGTGGAACGTCAAAATCCATGAAGGTATAACAATCAACGAAATGCTTACGACAAGCGCCATATGACCTCCGTCAATCGGACAAAACGGGTGCTGCGCTTAACGCTGCATTGAAGAAGATTGAAACCTTGTTCTTCACATTGCTGGTCATACCTGCGAATCTGCCGCCTGTCGGGATGTTCACCGTCGAATCGCCCTGCCAGCATATTCATCGGAGACGTCTTTGACGAAGAGCAGGGCGAGGGCGTAATCCTTGTATTGTGAAGCGTCCATGCCGCCCCGCAGTTCGTCCCAGCTTCCCCAGAGCGAGCTATAGAGAGCGCTTTTCTTAATTGCCATTACAAACGGATAAATGAATCGCAAAGTATAGCGGCGGCGGGGGACGATAGCGACCTTCCTCACCGGACTCCGTTCATTTTCCATTTATGCTGCTTGCTGTGTAGCTTTAAGCCAGCGTCATATACTACAAATAGCTGCCAGCGCCTTTCAATTTCAATATGCTTTCAGCATGTTTACAGCATGTTTATGACATGTTTGCAGTTAGCTTTCAATGTGTTTTCTGCTGTATTTTGACATGCAACTTTGTAGGTGTTCCTAGTTCCTGATAGCGAGTTCGTAGTTGGTGATAGTGGGTTCCAAGTTCGTGATAGTGGGGACTCAATAAACTGTAGATTCTTTACATGGGCTCATCGGCAAGAAACGTGCTGTATATGAACAGCCCTGTTCTACTCGTATGAGGCGTATTTTGGATGAGCTATGAATCAATAAACATAGTGCACAAATTAAAGAACATTTTTCACCCTAACGCGACCCTGTTGCGAGATGGGACATTTAAGCCAAATTTACCTTTTCGAGGAGAATTGCAAAAACTTTTAGGTTCGGGCGGCTTGTGAAGTGTGTATAGGGGTGGATGTGCTCAAATGCGGCAGTCGTGTTTCAGAAGCGTAACAAAAGTGGGAAAATAGTCACAATCCCATGCTGGTACGCTTGACTTTCCGGGGGAACAACTTAAACTGATGTGTATTGTCGGTTTCATGTCAGGAGCAATTAACATGCTGTATATCCCCCGTGAAGAAGGCCAGGGCCTCGTTGAGTACGCGCTTATCCTCGTCCTCGTCGCTATTGTCGTCATCGTGATCCTCTCCCTGCTGGGTCCGATCATCGGCAACGTTTTCTCGAATATCGTCAAGAACATCTAGTTCTCCCTGTTTCGGCGTGAAAAGGCACTCTACGGAGTGCCTTTTTTGTTGTGTATATTTCTCTATAGACGTGGCAGTGTCTAAACAGAAAAAGATAGGGTAGTTAGACATTACCCGGAAGGACAAACAGTGGCCTGCCCACAAACATCTCCTGCTGAAAAAGCAGCATTCAAGCACGAGGTGCAACTCACAAAAAGCGTGAGTTTCTCAGAAAGTGAGCAGGTTGTACCACATTCAATGAACCTGTCTTTTGTTATAAGCACTAATTGCAGCCCTCTGAGATAGCGGCATTGAACTACGACCTCATTTCGCCTTCGCGGTTAGGTCTTTGTCTTCCATCTCCCAAGCATGATCCATTGTGTGATACGCGGTATGCCGAATCAGGTAGCGGAGAGGCCATTTCCGAGCCATTTTGCCTTCGGCATGGAACGCGCGAATGGCCTTGCAGTAGGCGGTGCGGTGCGCTTTCAGTTCCTCGTCAGTCAAAATTCTACCGTCAGGAGCAGGCAACCCCAATCCTGAAGCCCAGTCCTGTTCGTTGACCAGTGTATGCCGGACGATTTGGTCCCGATCCCGCCCACCCCCGCGCGGCCCCTTTTGCATCTCAGCCGATACCCGCGAACGCACCTCGTCGAAAAATGTCCAGCACGCTTGCATGAGGATCAATTCACGTTCCAGTTCCGCGCTCGACATATCTTGCTTAGAGCCTGTCATGCACTTTGATAAAATAAGGGGATGAACAATAGAAAACCGTATCCAAGCGACGTAAGTGACGAAGAATGGGCGTTTGTGGCTCGGTATCTGACACTGATGCGAGAAAATGCGCCACAACGAGAACGTAGCCTACGCGAGGTATTCAACGGACTGCGCTGGATAATACGGACAGGGGCGCAGTGGCGGATG
>Ga0123338_10004323_pt1 | contig 12450 bp, 12 predicted proteins | sample grotaG_FD_89793 | JGI IMG/M metagenome (GOLD analysis project Ga0123338, IMG submission 89793) | Glacier valley bacterial and archeal communities from Borup Fiord, Nunavut, Canada, to study Microbial Dark Matter (Phase II) -... | ecosystem: Environmental > Aquatic > Freshwater > Ice > Glacier ... | reverse complement strand
GCCGGTCTTGACGGTCGTCTGGCACGCCTGGCGGCTGAGGCTGCCGAACTGGACAAGCGGCTGCACGAGTGTGTCGAACAGCGTCGGATACTTGAGCTTCGCCGCGATAGCGGGACTGTAGATGCCGCTGGAATTCAGGCTGAGCTGGAGCTGTCAGAGTCCTCGCTGGCCGAGCACCAGTTGGCTGAAGAGGGGTTGAACCGGGATCTGGAGACTCGCCGTCAGGAACTGTTTACCTCCCTGGCCGAGGCGGCCCAGTTCAAGAGCCGCTTTGAAAATGCCCAGAAACGTTTGGCATCTCTTCGCGAACGGGCTGATCGCCACGCCCGCGAAGCGATGCAGCTGGGCGAACGGCGCCTGCAGCAACGTCAGCGGGCTGAGACGCTGGAGAAAGAGATCGCCGCCGGCCAGCTGGGGCAGGAAGAGCTTCAGGCCCATGTGTCATCGCTGCGCCGCCGTGAAGATGAGTTAAAAAAGCTGCTCCCGGAAATTGAGAAAGGTTGGCAGTCAAGCCGGGACGGCTTGAATCGTAGTTCCTCACGCCTTCACTCGCTGAAAGAGCTGGAAGCACAGTTTGCCGGTTTTGGTCAGGGAACGCGTGCTTTGATGAAGGATGTCTCCATGCGCAACCGTTTCAGCGGTGTGCTGGCCGACGCCATTCAGGCGCCACCGGAGCTGGAGACGGCGCTAGAGTCGGCGCTGGCAGAACGGCTGCAGTGTATCCTCTGCTCCGACGACCGGGATGCCATGCTTGCGCTGGAGTTTCTGAAAACAAATAATGGCGGCCGGGCCGGCATCGCCCTGCCGCTAGCGTTGCCGGCGACAGCCACCCCCCCCAAGGTGGCGGGAGCCGCTTCACTGGCGGAACAGGTGCAGGTGAATGGTCCGTTTGCCGGACTGATCCTGAACCTGCTGGCCCCTGTTATGTTGGTCGACCATGTCAGTGCGGCGCTGGAGTTGGCCCGACAGCACCCCGGGCTGATCTTTGTGACCAGCAGTGGCGACATGGCAGCCCATGGTGGTATCGTCAGCGGCGGTTCCGGGGAGCAGGTCGGTAAGGGCCTGATCCACAAGAAACGTGAAATCCGGGAGCTGGAGCTTGCCGTGGCAAGGCTGGAGGATGAGACCGCCTCACTTGGCAAGCAGCGCGATGACCTGCGGCAACGTAGTCTGGAAGTTTCCGAGGGGCTTAAGAGCGGTGGAGCGGAACTGCACCAGGCTGAGCTGAAGCTGACCGGGTTGCTCAAGGATCGCCAGCAGGCACTGGATGAAAACGCCCGCATTGAGGAGCGGCTGGAAGTTCAGGCGCTGGAGACAGAAAATCTCAACGAGGAGCAGGGCGCTCTTGAGGGTGAGCTGAAGCTGTCCGGTGAGCGGATCGCCCTCAGCGGAGACTCTTCAAAGGGGCTGGAGCTGGAAGCAGCCCGCTTGAAGGGGGAACTGGATGCCCGCCGCGAGCTGCTGGCTGTTGCCCGTGAAAAGGTGACCGCGATCCGGGTTCAGACCGCTACTGTCAGAGAGCAGCACGATGCCACTCTGCGCGCGCTCTCGGAGCTGGAACAGCGTACCGGGGAGCTGGTACAGCGCATGAGCGCCGACCGGCAGGAGATCGAAGCCGGTGAAGTCGCGAGGGTGCGGCTGCAGAGTGATATAGGCGCGGCAACGGAACGGCTGGAGGTTCTTGTGCGCCAGCAGGCTGACTCCGAGAGCCGCCTGACCGTTTTACGGGGTCATTTTGAGGAGGCTGGAGCCGCGCTGGCCCTGATTGAGGCCCAACTAAAGAAATCCCGCGAAGAGGGTGACACTGTCCGGCAGTCCCAGGCCGACCTCAATCTACGCTTTTCAACTTTGACCATGCAGGCCGAACATCTGGAGCAGGCCCTGCAGGAGCGGAGCCGTATCGCCATGTCCGAGGCGGTATCAAGGCTGGAGTCAGTCGAATTTGACGAGGCGGCGAGGCGGCTGCGCCAGGTAGAACTGCAGCGGCTTCTGGACGAGATGGGGGAAGTCAACCTGATGGCTATCGAGGAGTGCGCCGGGATGGAGGAGCGCTTCACCTTCCTGACGAGTCAGAAGGAGGATCTGGAAGAGTCGCTGCACGGGCTGCAGCAGGCCATACAGCGCATCAACCGCACGACTCGCCAGCGCTTTCTTGAAACCTACAATCTGGTCAATGCTAAATTTCAGGAGGTTTTCCCGCGTCTGTTCTGTGGCGGTCGGGCCGAACTGCGTCTTACCGATGAAGAAGATCTGCTGGAGACCGGCATAGAAATAATCGTGCAGCCCCCCGGCAAGAAACTGCAGAATGTGACGCTGCTCTCCGGGGGGGAAAAGGCGCTGACCGCTGTGGCGCTGATCTTCTCGATTTTCCTCATCAAGCCGACACCCTTCTGCCTGCTGGATGAAGTGGATGCACCGCTGGACGACGCCAATATCGGCCGCTTCAACGAAATGGTCAGGGAGATGAGCTCAATCTCACAATTCATCATCATCACCCACAACAAGGCTACCATGCAGGTGGCGGACACACTCTACGGCATCACGATGGAAGAGCCGGGGGCATCGCGGGTAGTTTCGGTGCGATTACATTAAAAGCCGGGACAGGGGCAGGCTTTTCTTGCCCATTGACCTTTTATTGGAGGTTCTATGTCGTTCGAAGTAATATTGAAGGATCTGGTGGATCAGGTGCCGCAGACGATCGGCGCCATACTGGTCGACTGGGAAGGTGAAGCGGTCATTGAGAACTGTCACTGTGATCCCTATGAAATCCGTTTTATCGGCGCTCACAAGGGGATAATTCTGGAGCGTCTCAAGGAGATGCGCAGTGCCGCCCAGATCGGCGAGGTGGAAGATGTCATTGTTACCTCGAACATGGGGCACCTGATGATCGGTTGCATTGATCAGTATTATTCACTCGTGATGAACGTTGAACGGAGCTGCCCGGCGGGACAGGCGTTATACCATTTCCGTCGCGCAATCACCGCGCTTAAGAAGGAGATCTGATGGAACCTCAAGAGAAAAAGGGTTTTTTTCGCGGACTGATCGAAAAGATTGCCGGCGCAGAGTCGGCCGAAGTGCCGCTGGTGCCGCCAGCGGCAACTGTTGCTGAAGCTGAATCGGTTGAGCCGTCTGTAGCTCAGGGAACGACAACCGGGGAAACACAGACGAAGCCGGGGTTATTTGAACGGCTGAAGTCCGGCCTGAAGAAGACCAAGGATGGCCTGGTCGGTCGCATTGATGCTCTGGTGCTGGGCAAGAAAAGCATAGATGCTGACACGCTGGAAGAGCTTGAAGAGATCCTGATCACTTCGGATATCGGCGTCAAGACTACGGTGGAGCTTATCCGTACTATGGAACAGCGCCTGGGGCGTAACGAGTTGAAAGATGGCGAGGCGCTCAGGGGCGCGCTGAAGGATGAAATCCTGGCACGCCTGACCGCCCAGCACACTCCGCTCGGCATCAGCAGTCATAAGCCGTTCGTAATGCTGGTGATCGGTGTCAATGGCGTCGGCAAGACGACGACGGTAGGCAAGCTTGCCGCACGCTTTTCGGCTTCCGGCAGCAAAGTTCTGCTGGCTGCAGCCGATACCTTCCGGGCTGCTGCCGCTGAGCAACTGATCGCCTGGGGGGACCGCTCCGGGGTGGATGTTATTCGTCACAAAGAGGGGGCCGACCCGTCGGCGGTTGTCTTTGACGCCTGCAAGGCTGCCGTTGCGCGCGACGTTGATATCCTGATTGTTGATACTGCCGGGCGCCTGCATACCAAGGTCAATCTGATGGAGGAGATGAAAAAAATCCGCCGGGTCATCGATCGCGAGATTCCAGGGGCGCCACATGAAACTCTGCTGGTGCTGGATGCCGCCACCGGACAGAATGCAACATCCCAGGCCCGCCTCTTCAAAGAGGCTGCCGGAGTCAGCGGCCTTGTCCTGACCAAGCTCGACGGTACCGCCAAGGGCGGTATTCTGGTTGCGGTCAGTCACGAGTTCGCACTGCCGGTCCGTTATATTGGTGTTGGTGAATCGATAGAAGATCTGCGCGATTTTGATCCGCAGGAGTTCACGGATGCCCTTTTCCAGGCCTGAAAAATCATGCCGCAGAAACGGGGAGGGTGACGCGGAACTCTGCGATTTCAATCAATTAGGGCTTGACTTTGTGTCCTCCGCTTCGTATAGTGAGCCCCTTCGAAAGGAAACCAAACTGATGAACAATGAACTGCTGGAAGCACTTGAAAAGAAAATCGGCGACGTCGTCGAGAAATATAGCGTTCTGAAGGAAGAAAACGCCCGTCTGAATGAAGAGCTGCAGCAGCTCTCAAGCGACCGTGATGGTATCAGGTCTCGTGTTGACGCAATCCTTGAAAAGCTTGACGGGATTTAGGCCATGACCGTAGTCATTGTATGAAAACAAGCCATGCAGTGACAATCCTGGGGCGTGAACTTTCGGTGAGGAGTTCCGCTCCGGAAGCAAAAGTGAAGGCGGTCGAAGCCTTCGTTAATGGGAAGTTACAGGATATTGGCGGCGCCCTAAGAAGTGGTGACGCCCAGCTGATACTGACTCTGGCTCTGTTGAATACTGCGGAGGAGCTTCTTGAGCTTCGCTCACAGCGTGAGCATGATGCCGGTATTGATAGCAGGATAAGTACAATAATCGCCGCGCTGGAAACGGTCTGATTTTACATGGTCTCTCAGGGAGACTTGATTATATATTCGCATAATTGCACAGCCGGTCGGGTTCGTCAAACGCTGCAACTGCATGCTTGACTGAAGCATCTAAAGCCCGTTGAATATATCCTCACTGAAAGGAAAAATCGCTTCTGAGTAGCGTGATAGTAACCAGCAAGTTTACCTGACGGCACTCAAGCCATTTATCCCTCTTCAGCCTCCCTGGTCGACCTTCCCGATTCCGTTTCGGGGCCACTCCGCACGTCTGTATCGAAAGTATTTGTATGCCCAAACGTTCGCTCCGTACACAGTTGCTGGCACAGCGCCGTGCGCTTGACCATGATTTATGGTGTGCGTCAAGCCATGCAGCGCAACTCAATCTGCTCTCTCTTGATGAGTATGCTCGTGCGGAATGCGTGGCACTGTATGCATCCGCCCATAACGAAACTGATACCAGCCTGATTCTGGCGGCTGCATTCCAGGCGGGGAAGCGGGTGCTGTATCCGGCGGTCTGCGGCCAGCAGATGGTGTTTCGCCGTGTCGAGCGGATTGAGGCTTTACAGGAGGGTGCATTCGGCATCCTGGAGCCTTGCCCGACCGGGGTCGATCACCAGGCCGATGAAGCCGATCTGATCGTTGTCCCGGGCGTCGCTTTTGATATTTCTGGGCACCGGATAGGTTATGGGAAAGGCTTTTACGACCGTTTTCTGCATTATTCTGACTGCAGGGCGCATCTGGTCGGTCTATGTCATGACTTCCAGTTGGTTGAGAACCTGATTCCGGCCGACAGCCATGATATCCCGATGGAGACCATTGTTACCGAAAAACGAATAATCCGTTTGAAGAAGTAACCGGAGTCCGCCAGGCGGCCCGGATTCATATACAGGAGGTTGATAGCATGGAAGTCATTATTGGCGTAATCGTTACTCTGATTGTCGCTGCCGGAGCCTATTTTGCCGGCAACAAGCTCAACAAGAAGGATACGGGATCCATTCTGAAACAGGCTGAAGAGCTTGCCAGTAAGGTGCTCGATGATGCCCGCCGCGAAGCGGATACCATTACCAAGGAAGCACTTCTCAAGGCCAAGGATGCCGCAATTCAGGCCAAGGAAGAACACGAACGCAAGACTAACGAAAAAAACAAGGATCTTCAGGCGCTTGAAAAAAGGCTGACCCAGAAAGAAGAGAATCTAGATAAAAAATCGGCTCTGATCGACCAGAAAGAGATGGATATTCTCAAGAAGGAGCAGGTAGTCTCGCAAAAAGAGCAGGCTCTTGACCTGCGGGATTCAGAGCTTAAAAAATCGCTTGATATCCAGAATGCCAGACTCGAGCAGATTTCCGGGATGTCGGCCGGGGAAGCCAAGAAAGAACTGATGAATGCGATGGAAACTGAGGCCAAGCATGATGCCGCCAAGATCATCAGGGCTATCGAAGATGAAGCCCGTGAGACCGGTGACAAAAAAGCGAAAGAAATTATGGCTCTCGCTATTCAGCGTTATGCCGGAGAATACGTGGCTGAACGCACGGTATCGGTTGTGCCGCTCCCGTCTGATGAAATGAAGGGGCGTATTATCGGTCGTGAAGGACGGAACATCCGTGCTCTGGAGGCGGCCACCGGCATCGACCTGATCATTGACGATACACCAGAGGCGGTGATCCTGTCCGGTTTCAATCCGGTCCGCCGCGAAGTGGCGCGTCTGTCTCTCGAAAAGCTGCTGGCTGATGGTCGTATTCATCCGGGGCGCATCGAAGAGGTCGTGGCGAAGTCAACCGAAGAAGTGGAACATTCTATTAAAGAAGCCGGCGAGCAGGCCGCTTTCGACCTTGGCGTTCACGGCATTCACCCGGAACTTATCAAGTTGATCGGCCGCCTTAAATATCGTACCTCCTACACCCAGAACGTCTACCTCCACTCGCTGGAAGTCGCGTTCCTCTGCGGCATCATGGCTGCCGAACTGGGAATAAACGTCAAACAGGCCAAGCGTGCCGGCCTGCTGCACGATCTGGGCAAAGCGGTCGACCATGAGGTCGAAGGTTCACACGCGGTTATCGGTGCCGAACTGGCCCGTAAATACGGCGAAACACCGAAGATCGTTCATGCCATCATGGCGCATCATGAGGATGAGAAGCCGAATTCAGTACTCGCAATCCTGGTACAGGCGGCCGATGCACTTTCTGGTGCTCGTCCCGGTGCCCGCCGCGAGATGATGGAAACCTATGTCAAGCGTCTTGGCGATCTGGAGCGCATCGCAACATCGTTCGGCGGCGTGCAGTCTTCATTTGCGATCCAGGCCGGTCGTGAGATCCGCGTCATGGTTTCCAGTGAACAGGTCAGTGATGATCAGTCGGTCGTCATGGCCCGTGATATCGCCAAGAAGATTGAGGCTGAAATGACCTATCCGGGCCAGATCAAAGTCAATGTTATACGAGAAACTCGTTCAGTAGAATATGCCCGTTAAGATGGGACGGCTCTTTTTCGCAACATCTGCGTAAGTCTTCGGGATCACTTGTGCGGCGTACCGAGTGGTACGCCTCCGCGCAATCCCTTGACAGCCTTGATCTTGCAAAAAATACCCGTCCCCAGAAAAACTGGAAGACCATGCCAATAAAAATATTATTTGTAGGCGACATAATCGGTAAGCCGGGGCGTCAGGCGCTGTCGCGTGAACTGCATCGTCTGGTGGACCGGCACGCGGTCGATATCGTCATTGCCAATGGTGAAAATGCCGCCGGCGGTTTCGGCCTGACGGTCGAGGTTGCCAAGGAGTTGTTCAATCAGGGGGTCAACCTGCTGACGAGCGGCAACCATATATGGGATAAGAAAGAGCAGGTTACACAGGTGCTGGCCGATGCGCGCATTGTCCGTCCTGCCAACTATCCGGCCGGTGCGCCCGGGGTCGGGAGCGCGATCCTGACAACACCCGGTGGGGTCAAGGTTGGCGTCCTTAATCTCGAAGGGCGTGTCTACATGAAGAGTATTGAATGCCCGTTTTTGGTCGCGGACAGGGAAATCGAGTGGCTGAAAAAAGAGACCTCGATCATCTTCGTCGATTTTCATGCTGAGGCCACCTCGGAAAAATCCGCATTGGGTTGGTACCTGGATGGCAGGGTCAGCGCCATCGTGGAAACCCATACCCATGTCCAGACAGCAGACGAGCGTATTTTACCACAGGGGACCGCTTTTCTGACTGATGCCGGCATGACCGGCGGTTTTGATTCGGTCATCGGCATGGGGAAGGAAGAGACCATACATCGTTTCCTGACCCAGCTGCCGAGCAAGTTTGAAGTGGCCAAGAAGGATATCCGCCTGAATGCCGTCGTAATCGGGGTGGATGAGGCAAGCGGCAAGGCTGTCAGTATTGAACGCATAAATATGGCCTGCTGATTAATTAACTAGTAAGTCCGAAGTAGTTATCTGCATCTGGTGACAGAAATTGCTTCGTTAACACACTTATCCCGCTTGCCGGGGTCAGATCTGGGAGTTTTTGATATGTCCGTAGCAGAACAGATGGCCGTCATCAAACGCGGCACCGTTGAAGTGCTGATCGAAAAGGAGCTGGAAGCAAAACTGGCAAAGTCTCTTTCGACCGGTGTGCCTTTGGTAATCAAGGCAGGGTTTGATCCAACCGCCCCGGACCTGCATCTGGGGCATACGGTGCTGATCCAGAAACTGCGCCAGTTCCAGCAGCTTGGGCATGAGGTCAATTTTCTGATCGGGGACTTTACCGGCATGATCGGTGACCCGACCGGCAAATCCGAAACCCGCAAAGTCCTGACCCGCGAGGATGTGCTCAGGAATGCGGAAACATACAAGGAGCAGGTTTTCAAGATACTTGATCCTGCCAAAACGAAAGTCGTTTTCAACTCGACCTGGCTGAACGAACTCGGGTCAAGCGGTATGATCGCCCTCGCCTCCAAGTGTACCATGGCACGCATGCTGGAACGGGATGACTTTAACAAGCGCTTTACCAACCAGCAGCCGATCGCGATCCACGAATTTCTCTACCCGCTGATTCAGGGGTACGACTCGGTTGCCATGAAGGCCGATGTTGAACTGGGCGGGACCGACCAGAAGTTCAACCTGCTGATGGGGCGAGAACTGCAGCGTGAGTGGGGCCAGGCGCCGCAGTGTGTGCTGACCATGCCTCTTTTGGAGGGGTTGGACGGTGTCAACAAAATGTCCAAGTCGCTCGGCAACTACATCGGTATCAGTGAGCCGGCAGACGAAATCTTCGGCAAGGTCATGTCGATCTCGGACGATCTGATGCTCCGCTACTACGAACTTCTCTCCGACCTGACGCTGGCAGAGATCGAGGTGATGAAGCGGGAGCTGAAGGATCATTCGCTTCACCCGATGGCTGCCAAAAAACGTCTGGGGCGCGAGATTGTTTCCCGCTTCCATGGTGCCGGAACCGGAGAAGCTGCGGAAGAGAACTTCGTCAAACGCTTTAAGGAAAACGAGATTCCGGAGGATATGCCGCAGGTGAGCTTCGCGCTGGCTGATGGTGCGATCCTGCTGGCGCGGGCGATGACCGAAGCCGGTCTGACCAAGTCCAACGGCGAGGGGCGCCGGGCGATAGATGGTGGCGGAGTGAAGTTGAACGGTGAGAAGGTAAGCGACACCAACCTTGAACTGACCGCTGCCGGTGAATACATCGTCCAGATCGGCAAGCGCCGTTTTGCGCGGATTATTGTAGCGTAGGCGGTTTAAAAAGCTCAAATAAAAGAGGGACAGGCTGATCGCCTGCCCCTCTTTGTGTAAGTGGTATGGAAACTTTTTACATCTCCATAATCAGCGGCAGTATGACCGGCCGCCGCTCGATAGTTTTCTTGCAGAAGCGGCGCAGCGCCTGACGTACTACGGTCTTGACCTCGTCGCTGTCGCAGCGCATTTCAACATTGATTTCCTCCAGAGCAAACGCCACTACCTTGCGGGCCTCTTCAAGGTACTCCTGACTCTCATCCTCAAAGACAAAGCCGCGCGAGACGATGTCCGGCCCGTAAATAACTTCGCCTGTCGTCATGTTGAGCCCGATGATGACGACGATCATGCCGTCCTCGGACAGATGCTTCCTGTCTCTCAGAACGATCCTGCCGACGTCGCCTACCCCTTTGCCGTCAACAAAAACCCTGCCTGATTCGATGTGCTCCACAATAGCGGCGGTATCGGAATAAAAGGAAACCACTTCGCCGTTGGTCGCCAGTATGCAGCGTTCCTCCGGAATGCCGACCTTGCGGGCCAGCTGGATATGTTTGTACAGGTGGCGATACTCGCCGTGGATCGGGATGAAGAAACGCGGCCGCACGGTGTTGAGCATCAATTTGAGCTCTTCCTGGGAAGCGTGCCCGGAAACATGCACCTCCGAGACCTTTTCATGGAAGACTTCGGCACCGCGGCGGTAAAGGTGGTTGATAAGCTCGGAAATGGTCCGCTCGTTACCAGGGATGACACGCGAGGAGAGGATGACGGTATCTCCCTTCTCCAGCTTTATCTGCTTGTGGTCGTCCATGGCGATGCGGGTCAGGGCGCTCATCGGCTCACCCTGGCTACCGGTGGAGATGATGCAGACCTGCTCCGGCGGGAGGTGCGGCAGCTCTTTCAGATCCATCAGCTGCTCGTCATTTATGTTCAGATAGCCAAGGTCCCGGGCGATCTGAACGTTTTTCACCATCGAACGGCCGTTCAGCAGGATCTTGCGGCCGCAGGCTGCGGCGACATCGGCCACCTGTTGGACACGGTGGATACTGCTGGAGAATGCGGCGACGATAATCCGGCCGCTGCATTTCGGGAAGATGTCCCCGAACGCTTCGCCGACGTACTTTTCGGAGAGGGTGTACCCTTCACGTTCCACGTTTGTCGAGTCGGAGAGTAGCGCCAGAACACCCGCCTCGCCGTAGCGTGACAGGGAGGCCAGGTCGGTAAGCTGGCCGTCGACAGGGGTATGGTCGATCTTGAAATCGCCGGTGTGGATAACGACCCCCTCCGGAGAGGTTATCGCCAGGGCGCAGCCGTCAACAATTGAATGGGCCACGCGCAGGAACTCGACATCAAAACAACCGATGCTGACGGTTTCCCGCGGGCGGACGGTGATCAGTTCAACTGCCCCGTCAAGCTTGTATTCTTCCAGCTTGGCGCTGACCAGACCGAGCGTCAGGGCTGTGCCGTACACGGGGACATTCAGCTCCTGCAGTACAAAAGGGAGGGCGCCGATATGGTCCTCATGGCCATGGGTCAGGCAGATCGCCCGCACGTTTTCGGCCCGCTCTCGCAGCCAGCTGATATCGGGGATTACATAGTCGATCCCGAGCATGTCGGGGGAGGGAAACATCAGGCCGCAATCGACGATCAGGATATCGTCGCCATGCTGGTAGGCCATCATGTTCATGCCGATCTCGCCCAGTCCACCGAGGGCGACAATCTGCAGTGCCGAGTGTGATTCTACTGATTCTGTTTCATCCATAGGTTATCTTTCGTGTTGAAGTGGTATAAGCGCGGCAATTTTCTTGTCACACTTTTCGATCCAGGAGTTGCCGGGAGTTACCAGCCAGTGGTCGGCGTAAAACGCACTCCGCAGGGAGCGATACGCGATCAGAGCGCGGTTTATGTCTCCCAGACGTTCATTGTTTTCGCCGATCTGCCATAACATTTCCGCCGCTTTTTCGATGGCCGGATGGTAGGGGATATACATACGCAGCGCAGACTCCAACCCGGCAACGGCACCGGGGAAATCCCCACTGCGGAAAGCCGCTTCTCCCTGGCTGAATTGGCTGTTCAGGCGCCACCAGGTGCTCGCAAAAAGCATCAGCAGGCTGATCAGGATGATGATGATGCCGTTGGCAATGATACTTTTTGATTGTTCGTTCATCAGCTTACCTATGTGTCCTAGAAAAAGCCTGGGACAAATGTTAAAAGGACGCCCAGCGCGAATACGATTACTCCGCACAGAACTGCGGCTGCCGCAGCAATGTCTAACGGGAACTTCAGGCGGTGGGCCGCCGGCAATCCCCAGATCATTCCTGCCAGCCCTGCGACAATAAGTGCTATGTAGCGGTAGCCGATGTTCATCTAATGTCCAGGCCCGTTTCAATCTCTTTCCGTACTGCCGCCATCATCCAGGCTTCGGCCTCGCTGCGCCGCAGGTCAGGCGGAGCAACCAGCGGGGGATGCAGGGTAATGTGGATATCGCCGCTATACAGCCTGATCCGGCCGGCCGGGTTTATTCTGCCGCTGCCGTTGATCGTGACCGGCACGACCGGCACCTCCGCCTTGCGGGCGAGAATGAACCCTCCCCTCTTGAACGGGAGCAGCTTGCCGTCCTGGGTGCGGGTTCCTTCGGGAAACAGCACGACGCTTTTTCCCTGGTGAATCGTGGCGGCAGCCTCGTCCATGCTCTGCAATGCCTTGCGTCCATCGCCGCGATCCAGTGGTATATAGCCGCCGCGACGCATTGACGGACCAAAGACCGGTATCTCGAAGAGCTCTTTCTTTGCGATCCAGTGTATCTGGCGGGGCATTGCGGCCAGAAGCGCCAGGATGTCGAAATTACTCTGGTGATTGCTCATAAAGATTACCGGGCCGGGAGGAAGATGCTCTGCTCCAACGGTAGTTATCTTGACCAGGTTCAGCGCCAGCATCAGCCTCGCCCAGAGGCGTGCATGCCATGCATAGGAGCGACCGCTTGAATCAAATAACGTTGATATAAAGGCACTGATTGAAAAAAGAAATGTTAGCGGGATAAAAACAGCTAGATAAAGATAAGCGCGAACCATCACAGTCTCCAAAT
>Ga0123338_10004320_pt1 | contig 12455 bp, 9 predicted proteins | sample grotaG_FD_89793 | JGI IMG/M metagenome (GOLD analysis project Ga0123338, IMG submission 89793) | Glacier valley bacterial and archeal communities from Borup Fiord, Nunavut, Canada, to study Microbial Dark Matter (Phase II) -... | ecosystem: Environmental > Aquatic > Freshwater > Ice > Glacier ... | reverse complement strand
CCTGGCCTGCGTTCTGGCGGACCCTAGTCAGCACCCGTGACACCAATATTTCATATTTGTGACAGTTTGATGACGGGAAGGAGGGTTGCACCTGGTGCGTGGGATGGTGGTGCGAGCTATCTAACTGGTGCCCAACCTGGTCTGCATTGGATGTCCGGAACTGGCCGCTTTTGCCCGGCTTGCCGGGGCAGACGCTGGCGGAACCGCTGCTTGGACAAAAGCTGGATGGTGGGCGCGACAGGGATTGAACCTGTGACCCCCGCCGTGTCAAGGCGATGCTCTACCGCTGAGCTACGCGCCCATCCAGGAGAGGGGACATAGTGCATCCCGCGGCCTGCGCGCAAGGTGCCGGGTGACAGGACGGCGCGCCGGGGGTTCAATAGCGGCCATGGACCACATGCACCTAGCGGACCCGCCACGCACCGACGCCGCGCCCTCAGGCCCGTATCTGATACGACGGCCACTCCGGCAGACGGCAGCGGTGGTGGTCGCGTCGCCGCATTCCGGCCGGGCCTACCCGCCGGAGTTCCTGGATGCCTCGCGGCTGGACGCTGTGGCGCTGCGGCGGAGCGAGGACAGCTTCGTGGACGACCTGTTCGCCTGCGCCCCGGCGCACGGCGCGCCGCTGATCGCCGCGACCTTCCCACGTGCCTATTGCGACCCGAACCGGGAGGCATGGGAACTTGACCCCTCGATGTTTGCCGACAGCTTGCCGGCGTGGGTCAACACCACCAGCGCCCGGGTGGGCGCCGGGCTGGGGACCATTGCGCGGGTGGTGGCGAGCGGCGAGGCGATCTACCGCCGCAAGCTGCGGTTCATGGATGCCGAGCACCGGGTGCAGGCGTGCTGGGCGCCGTACCACGAGGCTCTGGCCGGGCTGATCACGGGTACCCAAGAACTGTTTGGGGCCTGCCTGCTGGTGGACTGCCACTCGATGCCGGCCCATAGCCTGCCCGCCGGACAGGACGGCCCGGACTTCGTGCTGGGCGACGCGCACGGCACGGCATGCGCGCCGGCGGTCACCGCGCGGATCGAGCGGGTGCTGACCGGCTTGGGCTACCGGGTCCGGCGCAACGACCCCTATGCCGGCGGCTACATCACGCGGCACTACGGCCGCCCGCGCGACGGCGTCCATGCGATCCAGATCGAGACGGCACGGGCGCTGTATATGGACGAGGCGCGGTTTGAGCGCAGCACCGGGTTCACCCGGCTGCAATCGCACCTGTCGGCCCTGATCGCCGACCTTGCCGAAGCGGGGAGCGCGCTGTTGCATCCATAGGCCTGGTTGCCGAAGCAGGGTTAACGGGTCATTCACGCTGGCGTGCGATGCGGAGGCCATGCGCCTCCCGGTCCTTGCCGCCGTTCTTGCCGCAGGCCACGCCGCGCCCGTCCTGGCGCAGGCGGTGCCGCTGTCCGCCGGGGCACCCTCCCCGGCCGCGCAATGCCGGGCTGCCATCACCGTGGCGGAGCGCGCGGCCGGGGTTCCAGACCGGCTGATGCAGGCGATCGGCGTGATCGAAAGCGGGCGGCGGGACGAGACCGGGGCGATGTCGGCCTATCCGTGGACCATCAATGCCGAGGGCGCCGGGTCCTACTATGCCACCAAGGCAGCGGCGATTGCGGCCGTAACGGCGCTGCGCGCACGGGGCGTGCGCTCGATTGACGTGGGCTGCATGCAGGTCAACCTGATGCACCACGCCAGCGCCTTCGCGTCGCTGGAGGAGGCGTTCGACCCCGCTGCCAATGCGGCCTATGCCGCGCGCTTCCTGGTCCGGTTGCTTGGACAGACCGGGTCGTGGCCTGCGGCAGCGGCGGGCTATCACTCGCTGACTCCGGGCATCGGCGACGAGTATGCGCGCAAGGTGCTTGCGGTTTGGGCCAAGCCGACGCCGCGCGGCCTGCCGGCCCCTCCGGTACAGCCGATGGCCGCAACAGCCGGACCTATTGCCGCGAGCTTTGCCGCGCAGAGTGCCGGGGCTGGACGGGTCATCCCGCTGCCCGGAGCCGGAGGGACCGCGACTGGCCGCGGATTGGACTCCTACCGCGCGGCACCGACCCGGCTGGCGTTTGGCGGGCTACCCGGGCGCGGTTGACCGCGTCAACCTTGGTACTCGGCAGTGCAGCAGCGAAACATCCCGGGCGGCTAGCGTTAAAACACTGGTATTTTCGGAACTGGACGCAATAAACAGAAGCGTTGGTTCTGAAAGTTGGCCATGGCGCTTCCCACAGCCGTGCGTTTGGCGACCGTGCTAGCCTGCCTGGTGGCTCCTGCCAGGGCACAGGCACCGGCGGGCGTGCCCGTGACCGTAACGGCGCCCCGGCAGCAGGACGTGCCGGTGCTGGCGCGGGCCATCGGCACGGTGCAGGCCTACCAGTCCGTCATCATACGCGCCCGGGTGGACGGCACCCTGGACCGCGTGCTGTTCACGGAGGGCCAGAACGTCAAGCCCGGCGACCTGCTGGCCCAGCTTGACCCCCGCCCCTACCAGGCGATCTTGGACCAGGCTGCAGCGCGCAAGGCCGCCAACGAGGCCATTGTCGCCAATGCGCGCAGCGACGTGGCCCGCTATACCGAGCTTGCGGCGAGCCAGGTTGCGTCCCGCCAGAAAGTCGAGCAGCTGCGCGCCGCGCTTGCTCAGGCAGAGGCGGCGGTGCGCGGGGACGATGCTACGATAGCGGCAGCGCAACTCAACCTCGGCTTCACGCGCATTACGTCACCGGTCGAGGGCCGGGTGGGGCTGCGGCAGGTGGACGCTGGAAACTTCATCCGCGTGGCGGACCCCAGCACGACGGGGATCGTGACCATCGCGCAGATACACCCGATCTCGCTGCTGTTCACGCTGCCGCAGGATTTGCTGCCGCGGGTGCAGGCCGCAATGCGGCGCGGCAAGCTGCCGGTGCTGGCCTACAGCAGCGACGACAAGACGAAGCTGGCCGAGGGCGAGCTGCTGACGCTGGATAGCAGCATTGACGCGGCGACTGGGACGATCAAGCTGAAGGCGGTGTTCGCCAATGCCGACGACGCGTTGTGGCCGGGCCAGTTCGTGAACGTGCGGGTGCGGATGGATGTGCGCCGGGATGCGCTGACGGTGCCGTCCGCGGCGGTCCTGCGGGGTGCTGCCGGGATGTACGTCTATCTTGTGAAGCCGGACGGCACAGTAGCGGTTCAGGCGGTGACGGTTGACCAGGATGACGGCCAGGTCGCGGTGATCGCCGACGGCCTATCCGGGCCGGAGAAAGTGGTGCTGGCCGGGCAGTCGCGCCTTACCAGCGGCACGCGCGTTGTGGCAACTGATGCCAAGCCCGCGACTTAGACGCTTGCCCAGCATGACATGCCCGCGCCGCCGGACGAGGACACCGCCGTGAGCATTTCAACCCCATTCATCAACCGGCCCGTGGCGACGTCGCTACTGATGGCGGCGATCATGTTGGTGGGGATCGCGGCCTACCCCTTGCTGCCGGTAGCGCCGCTGCCGCGGGTCGAGTTCCCAACTATCCAGGTCTCGGCGTCCCTGCCCGGTGCCAGCCCTGAAACCATGGCCTCCACCGTGGCGCAGCCGCTGGAGCGGCAGTTCTCGCAAATTGCGGGGATCGCGCAGATGACGAGCGTGAGCGTCGGCGGCTCGACCCAGGTGGTGGTGCAGTTCGACCTGGACCGCAACATTGACGGCGCGGCGCTGGACGTGCAGGCGGCGATCAACAACGCCGGTGGGCAACTGCCCAAGAACTTGCCGAACCCGCCTTTGTTCCGCAAGGTGAACCCGGCGGACAGCCCGATCCTGATCCTTGCGGTGCAGTCCGAGACGCTGCCGCTGATCGAGGTCAACGAGTTCGCCGACAACATCCTCAGCCAGCAAATCAGCCAGATCAGCGGCGTGTCGCAAGTCAGCATCGGGGGCGAGCAGAAGCGCGCCATCCGGGTGCAGGTAGAGCCGGCGCGGCTGGCCGCGATGAACATGACGCTGGAGGACGTGCGGCAACTACTGGTGACGGCGACAGTGGATGCGCCCAAGGGCACGGTGGACGGCGACCGCCGCGCCTTCTCGGTCTATGCGAACGACCAGTTGACGCGTGCGGCCGAGTACAACGACCTGATTTTAGCCTACCGCAACGGCTCGCCGGTGCGGGTGCGCGACATTGGACTGGCGGTGGACGGGCCGGAGAACGCGCGCCTTGCCGGCTGGCAGAACGGCAAGCGCGGCATCCAACTGCTGATCTTCAAGCAGCCTGGCGCCAACGTGATTGACACGGTGGAACGCATCAAGGCGGCCCTACCAAAGCTGCGGGCGGCCATTCCGCCCGCCGTGACCGTGCAGACCATTGTTGACCGCACCGTGACGATCCGGGCGTCGCTGCATGAGGTACAGTTCACCCTTCTGCTGTCCATCGCGCTCGTCGTGATGGTGATTTTCCTATTCCTGCGGAACCTGTGGGCGACGGTGATCCCATCAGTCACGGTGCCGCTTGCGCTCGTGGGCACCTTCGCGCTGATGTACCTGTGCGGCTACAGCCTAAACAACTTGACCCTAATGGCGCTGACCATTGCGGTTGGCTTCGTCGTGGATGACGCCATCGTTATGCTGGAAAACATATACCGGCACATCGAAGGCGGCATGAACCCGCGTGAGGCCGCCCTGAAGGGTGCAGGGGAGATTGGGTTCACCATTATATCCATCAGCCTGTCGCTGGTCGCGGTGTTCATCCCGTTGTTGCTGATGGGTGGCATCGTCGGGCGGCTGTTCCGCGAGTTCGCGATGACGGTGGCGCTGACGGTGCTGGTGTCCGCCGTGGTGTCGCTGACGCTGACGCCGATGATGTGCGCGCGCTTCCTGAAGCACCAGACGAAGCGGCATGGCTGGCTTTACCGCATGGTGGAGCGGTTCTTCGAGTTGCTGTTGGGCGGCTACCGCCGGACGTTGGACGTTGCGCTGCGGTTCCAGTTCGTAACTCTCATGGTGTTCTTTGGGACCTTGGGCGCGACGGCCTACCTTTATACGCAGATCCCTAAGGGGTTCTTTCCCAACCAGGACACAGGCGTGCTGGTCGGGCTGACCGAGGCCGGGCAGGACGTGTCGTTTGCCGAGATGGCGCGGCGGCAGCAGCAGGCGGCGGCCATCGTGTCGGCTGACCCGGCGGTGGCATCCGTGTCGTCCAGCATCGGCGCCGGGCTGGGCGGGCAGACCGGCAACAACGGGCGGATGTGGATCAACCTGAAGCCGTTCGAAGACCGGGACCTGACGGCGCAGGGCGTCATCGCCCGGCTGCGCGGCAAGCTGCAAGCGGTGGAGGGTATGAACGTCTTCCTGCAAGCCGCGCAGGATATCAACGTCGGCGGGCGGCTGGCGCGGACGCAATACCAATACACGCTGCAAAGCGCCGACCTGACGGAACTGTACGACTGGTCGCCCAAGATACTGGCGAAGATGCGCAGCCTGCCCATGCTGCGGGATCTGGCGACGGACCAGCAGGGGGCGGGCACGACGGCGACGCTGACGATTGACCGGGACCGCGCCGCACGATTCGGCATCCAGCCGCAGGCGATTGACGATACGCTGTACAATGCCTTCGGCCAGCGGCAGGTGGCGCAGTATGCGACGCAGCTCAATTCCTACAAGGTGATCCTGGAGGTGCCGCCGGCCTTGCAGGGCGACCTGGCCACCCTGGACAAGCTGTATGTCCGCGGCCGGGACGGGACGGCGGTGCCGCTGTCCACCTTCGTGACCATGACGACACGGCCGGTCGCGCCGTTGGCGATCAGCCACCAGAGTCAGTTCCCGTCGGTCACGATCTCGTTCAACCTGGCGCAGAACGCTGCCCTGGGGGAAGCGGTGGACGCCATCAACGCCGCTTTGGCCGGGATGGGGACGCCGGCCACGCTGCGCGGCACCTTCCAGGGGACGGCGCAGGCGTTCCAGGCGTCGCTCAGCACGCAGCCCTACCTGATCGCTGCCGCGCTGGCTGCGGTGTACATTATCCTGGGCATCTTGTACGAGAGCTTCGTGCTACCCATCACCATCCTATCCACCCTGCCCTCGGCCGGCGTGGGCGCGCTGCTGATGCTCATGGTGAACGGCTACGACCTGAGTGTCATCGCGCTGATCGGCGTGATCCTGCTGATCGGCATCGTGAAGAAGAACGGGATCATGATGGTTGACTTCGCCATCAGCCGGGAGCGGCAGGACGGCGCAACCCCCTTCGACGCGATCCGGGAGGCGTGCTTGCTGCGCTTCCGGCCTATTCTGATGACGACGATGGCCGCGTTGCTGAGCGGGCTTCCACTGATGATTGCGGAGGGCGCCGGGTCCGAGCTGCGGAAGCCGCTGGGCTTCGCGATGGTGGGCGGGCTGATCCTGAGCCAGATCCTGACGTTGTACACGACGCCGGTCGTCTACCTGTACCTCGACCGGCTACAGCGGTGGCTTGTGCCACAACGGAGCAAGCAGATGCCGAGGCTGGCAGGCGCCATCAACACGCCAGCCGAGTAGCAAGCCGGGGGGCACCCGCCCGGACCGGGGTAGCACGCGGTGTAAACGCCAGGGCAACATCGGAGGCGGCCCGGCGTTGTCGGATCATGCTGGATGACTGCTCCACCGTTCTGAGTGACGCGACCGAGGTGCTGATGGCTGCCGTGCCGGCCATGCGGGCCAGGGCGGAGCGGCTCGACCGGCAGGAGCAATTTCCGGACGAGGACGTTGCGCTTCTGCGGTCGCTTGGGTTGATTACGGCACCGTTGCCGCACCGGCTTGGCGGTTTAGGCGCAGGAACGGAGGCGGCTGGCGCCGATGGGTTGTTCGGCCTGTTGCGCCGGATTGGGCAGGGCAATATGGCGGTGGGCCGGCTTTGGGAGGCGCATGTCAATGCGCTGAGGCTGATCGTGGACTATGGCAACCCGGCGCAGGTCGAGGCCGCAGCGGAGGATGCGCGGGCCGGCTTGCTGTTTGGGGTTTGGGTGACGGACCCGCCCGGGACGGCGCTGCACCTACGGGACGGCGTGTTGCGGGGCGGCAAGGGACCGTGTTCGGGCGCCGGACACTTAGAGCGGGCGGTGGTCACGGTCGAGGCCGAGGGCGGCTTCCAACTGGCGATGCTGCGGCTGGATGGCACGGAGCAGGTCCGTCCGATGCGCGGGTTGCTGCACGGGATGCGTGCCAGCGTGAACGGCTGGGTTGGGCTGGACGGGATGGCTGTGCCAGCGTCGGCGCTGGTCGGGCAGCCCGGCGACTATCTGCGGGAGCCGCAGCTTTCCACCGGGGCTTGGCGAACGATGGCAGTGACGCTGGGCGGGCTGGATGCGCTGGTGGAGTTGACCGGGCAGCAGTTGCAGGCCCGCGGGCACGCTGACAGCCCCCTGCAGCAGGACCGCTACGGCCAGATGCTGATCGCACAGGAGACCGCGGCGTTGTGGACCCGGTCCGCGGCGCACCACGCGGAGGGGGGGACGCAGTCCCCCGCCGACGCCGTTGCCTATGTCAACCTGGCGCGGATCGCGGTGGAGCACGCTTGCCTCGATGCGATGCGCCACGCCCAGCGCAGCATCGGGTTCGGCACCTTCCTGACGACAAACCCGCTAGAACGCCTGTTGCGCGACCTGGCCACCTACCTGCGCCAGCCTGCGCCCGACGCCGTGCTGACCGAGGCCGCGCAGCACCGGCTGCGGCCGTGACGGTCCCGGCCGGCCAGGTCCTGCGCGCCATCGAGGCGCTGCCGTTCGGCACCGCGGCGGACGTCACCGGCGGTCAGCCCGTGCTGATCCTGGCGCCGCATGCCGACGACGAGAGTCTGGGATGCGGCGGCCTGATTGCCGCGCTGTGCCGGGCCAAAGCGCCCCCGCTGGTCCTGGTGCTGACGGACGGCACCGGGTCGCACCCGGGATCGCGCGCCTACCCGGCCCCGCGGCTGGCGGCGGTGCGGGAGGCGGAGGTGCGGGAGGCTGTGCGGCTACTTGGGCTGCCACCGGACCGCATCCGGTTTGCTGGGCAGCGGGACACGGCGGCGCCAGTGTCCGGTCCTGCGTTCGAGGCGGCAGCGGACATGGTTGAGGCGCTGTGCCAGGCGGACAGGACGGGCACGGTACTGGCGCCCTGGCGGCACGACCCGCATTGCGACCATGAGGCGGCGCACCTGCTGGCGGTGGAGGTCGCCGGGCGGCTTGGGCTGCGGCAATTGTCGTATCCAGTGTGGGGGTGGACACTGCCGGCGGACCATCCCCTGCCAGCACTGCCCCGCGGCTTCCGGTTGGAGATCGGCGCCGACCTGGCTGTGAAGGATGCCGCGATCCGGGCGCACCGGTCGCAATATGGAGGGTTGATCCTCGATGATCCCCTGGGGTTCACGCTGCCGGACGGGCTGTTGCGGGTGTTTGGACGCCCGTGGGAGGCGTTCTTGCACCAGGAGGAAGACCCGGGCTGACGCCGCCGGGCGTTGCGCGGGGACGACGAGGGTTAGGCTCCAATCTTCGGGGTTACAGGTGGGCTGGCGTTTTCAGGCCGGACTGGCACTCCCGAGGCAGACCTGTGTGCCCCGGGCGAATGGGACGGCGCTGACGGTCCTTGGATAGCACGGCGTCCATACCGCGCATCGGCCAAAGGAATGGCCTGGAGTCATACCAACGGCCTCACGCCCTGACCGCTCCCGCGGCTACGGCACATATCAGGACATGCATGCGAAAACGGTCAGAGCGGAGGACGTTGGTATCATACGAACGGCTGTTGACTTTGACCTGTGACGACGATGGGCAGCGCGGAGAGTCATAGGCCAAGGTCAAAAGCGTTTGCTATCAGTCCGCCGCGTCTTGCTCGGATGCAGCAGGGCCAATCAGGCCGTCGCGCAGGCGGAGGGCCATGGCCATCTCCCGATCAAGGTCTCCGGTGGCGATGGGGCGCATGTGCAGGACGGGACACTCGGCAATCAGGGCGTCCCAGGCACCGCCGAAGGTGGATATCGAGGCCAAGGTGGCCACGCGCGCCACTGGCCAGTTCAGGTCGGCCGCGAGGAACGGCAGCAGGGCGGTGTCGCACCTTGCCTGGCGGAGACGGGTGCGCAGGCGCAGGCGGCGGATGCGGTCCAGCACCGGCTCCAACGCATCGTCCAGATAGGGATCGGGCGCGGTCATGCGGCGGCGTATGGTGTCGGCCATGCCGCCGCGGGCGCGCCCGAACACACGGCCGGACACCATGACTTGCACGTCAGGCGCGTGGCGGACGACGGCATCTATGCGGCGCAACGCGGCGAAGAAGGCGCGGTCCTCGCCGAGGCTCACGCCGGGCACGCCGCCGGCCCGGCGCCAGGCATCCCAGGTTACGCAGATGCTGGCGCCGGAGTGCTCGATATGGCGGGGCCACGGATCGCAGGGGTCGGGATCCAGCAGGCTCTCGATTTCGTCCAGGACAGCGCCATAGGCGCACTCCCGGGCATCGGCAGCATGAAGGGCAGTGGGTATGACGGCGGCATCGGCGGGATCAATGACGGCGCGCCCGGCCACCGCGTCAGCCCCGGCGCGGATGTGGGCCAGGTTGCGGGCGAGCCAATCCGGTGCAACGCAGCCGTCCGCGTCGGTGCACAGCAACACGCCGCCAGGCCCGGACAGCCTGGCAGCGACTTGCATGGCCATGCGCCGGGCATGTCCGGCGGTCTGCTCATGCGGGGGAAAGTGGTGCTCCTCCACCACGAGCCGCAACGGGAGCCGGGCTGCGGCAGACCGGGCGGCCGCGACGGTGCGGTCCGTCGTATTGTTGACCAACAGGACCACGGCCAGCGCGTCGGCCCCGGGTTGCTGGCCGAGCGCATCGAGGCAGGCGGGGATCAACTGCTCCTCGTTGCGGACCGGTATGGCTACGACCGGATCCGGCGCATCGTCAGTCCTTTTGTTACTATGCACGTCGCGTTCCATCGTTGGGGGCATTGCGCGCGGCTATGTTGGCCGGGTGTGATCCTTTGCCAGTTCACAATGATGTGCCACCGGCACGTTGAGCTTGACGGTCGGTCGGGGCTTCGCGGCAAAGACTGCGGCTTCAAGCAACGCTGAGAACCTGTCTGATGCCACAAGACTGAGGGCGCATCTTCGGGTGAGGCGCGACGCCGGAACTCGAAGCGGCCTACTGGCACCAACTGGGCGCGCAGCGTTGCGAGGCCGGTCGGCGCTGACGCCTCATACTGGTGGCCAAGCCCGCCGACCGTTGGTGTTGGAGCATCATCGGATCAAACGTGGACACGTTCCGACAAAGGCGCTGTAGAAACGAAAGCTAGTCCTACTCTGCCGGGACCAAAGCGAAGTCGCCAGATTGGCAAAAGGTTGACCGGGCAACGGGTGATCCGAGCCACCCAGCAAAGCATTGATCGCCGAAGACTTCTCGGAACATGGCAGGGTAGTGCTAGACCGTGTTCGGTGCGTCCATCTGCGCCGAGCACGCTCTAGGCGGTCATCTCCGCCCGGATTGCCTGGTCCAGATCGCAGGTGCGGAACGGCTTTTGCAAGAAACGCCGGTTGATGACCTGCGGCAGGAAGTAGCCTGAAATGAGGATGATCTTGAGCGCGGCATGCCGGTCCGCGGCAACCTGCGAGAGTTCGATACCAGACATCCCAGGCATGCGGATATCCGTCACCATGACATCGAAGCCGGGATGCTCGTTCAGCATGTCCAGAGCCTGCGGCCCGTTGGCAGCCTGCATCACGGTATAGCCGAGTTCTTGCAGCATATCAGCCGAGGTCTCACGCACGGAGTCATCGTCGTCAACCAAAAGGATCATGGGCTGATTCGAGGCCAGACGTCCCTCCCTTCGCATGCAGGATGCGGCTACCGCCGTTCTGGACCTGGCAGGCCAGGTCCGGCACGGCGACGCACCGCCAGCTATGCATAAGCCATCCCCATGCAACGCGGGAGGGCCGAAGCGGCGTTGCAGGATGACAAAGCCGTGCGTAGGCAGACGCCCCGGCCGCACCTGGGCTGGCCGGTCAACATGCAATGCAGGCGATGGATGGAGTACGATCTACGGCAAAGGCCGATTGGCGGAGGGGATGAGATTCGAACTCACGGTAGGGCTTGACGCCCTACTTCGGTTTAGCAAACCGCATATATACTGTTGTATCACAGCATGATATTCTATCAGCTGATCTAGCGGTTGCACCTTGGTTGCATCCGCCTAACCGGAGCAAGGAAAACTTATCGTGTCTGTCTCGTATCAAGCGCGCGAACGGGAGCGAGGCATCCGTCACACAGCGACCGTCCGCCGGGGCGGGCACACCATCAGTGCAACTTTCTTTCAGCAGAAGCAGGCCCAGCTTTGGGCCAGGCGGTGCGAGGAGAGCATCGACGCCGCCGCCGCCGCGGGCCGGACGTGGAACCGGGCGGAGTGGATACACCGGGGCCGCGATCCGACCGGACCCGCGGCGCGCGCCGACCTGGCGGAACTTGACCGGCGGGCCGACCCTGACAAAGGGGCCACGCCCCGGGCGGATTGGACACTCCGGCGGGCGCTGGCCCATTACAGCGAGACGGTAGCGGCGAAGCACAAGGGCGCGGCGCAGGAGTGCGCCCGGCTGGCCGCGTGGCAGAGGGACCCCTTGGCGGCGCGGCGGCTGGCGGCGCTGACCGCAGCAGACCTGGCGGCATGGGTGGCGGGGCGGACAGTCCGCCGCCGCCGACGCCTGGCTGATGGCAAGCACGAACTGGTCACGCTCCCCGCTGCGGCCAGCACCATCAGGAACGACATCTACCGGATCGCGGCACTCTACAGCCACGCCAGGGCAGCGACCACGCGCGGCGGCTGGGGCCTGACCGGGCTGCCGGACCCGGTGGACGGCGTGGCCCTCCCTGCCCTGCCGCACGGCAGGCAGCGGCGGCTCGACGGGGACGAGGGCGCGCGGGTGCTGGCGGAACTGGCGACAGGGCCGGACGGGGCGGCGATGGTCGCGCTGGCCGTGCTGGCGCTGGAGACGGGGATGCGGCGGTCCGAACTGCTGGACCTACGCGCCGGGCAGGTACGCCGGACCCGGCTAGGCCAGGTCATCGAGAGGGGCGACAGCAAATCGGGCGCGCCCCGGCGGGTGGTGCTGACTGACCGCGCGGAGGAAGTCCTGGCCCCGCTGACCGCTGGGAGGAAGGCTGACGACCGCCTGATCCGGTTGTCCGCCGACGCTGCAGCATGGCGCTGGCGGCAGGCCCGCACCCGGGCCGGGTGCCCGGACCTGCGGATGCACGACCTGCGGCATGAGGCGCTGTCCAGCATGGCCGACGCCGGGCTGTCGGTGGGGGCGCTGGCGTCGCAGTCTGGCCACCGCACGGCACAAACGCTTCTGCGGTACGTGCAGGCGTCAGAGGCGGATATCCGGCAGAAGATGGCGGCGCGGAAGTAGAGAGCTTCAGCTGAGGTGGTCCCCGTTTTTCGGACAGGCGGTTAAGCTTGGTTCGCCTGACGAGAAGGACGGACCCGATGACGGGCAAGCGGAAGCGGTATGG
>Ga0123338_10004319_pt1 | contig 12455 bp, 13 predicted proteins | sample grotaG_FD_89793 | JGI IMG/M metagenome (GOLD analysis project Ga0123338, IMG submission 89793) | Glacier valley bacterial and archeal communities from Borup Fiord, Nunavut, Canada, to study Microbial Dark Matter (Phase II) -... | ecosystem: Environmental > Aquatic > Freshwater > Ice > Glacier ... | reverse complement strand
CAACATGTTAATAGAGCGATTCTGCAAAAAAAGTGAGGCAAAACATGCTATATAGGCGGTTCTCTGTAATAATTGCATATATAAACTGTTAAGAGTAGGGTTCGACTCCCTCCTTCTCCGCCATACACATCACGACATTGCATGCGTGATTCATTAGAGCCTTGTGAGTAGATCCTTTTGGACGGCACAAGGCTTTTTTGACGCCAAAAAGCTAAAAAAATATCGATACTATCGTTTGAGACTACGACTCGAGATACCAAATCATTTACGATTCGCTTAATTGAGGAGAGACTACCTTCCCGCAACTGTTCTCGTGCTTGTACGATCTTTTCTCTAATTACTTTCTCGGATATGCTCGTTTTTGCTTCCTCAAAAACATTCTGCAATTGGATATTCATATCTGATTGTTCAACTTCGAGTTGATTAATACGTTTGAGTACAGAGGGAGATCCGCCGGACGCAAGCGCTTGAATAAGATTATCGATTTCTTTTTCTACAACGGATAAACGAGTTTGGATACTCTTTTTTTTTGAAAAAAAGGTGAAATTTTGCTGCTTTAGGTGTTCTGTATATAGAGTAATAATTTCTGCTGTGCTCTGTTCACAAAAGAGATTGTCAGAAAGAACACATAAGACATGTCTTTCGATCATCTCTTTCTTTATTTCTTTGCACTGGCATGAAATGCCTTTTTGACGCCTGCCGCATCGATAGGAAGAGTAGGTGGTGCTTCTGCCGATAGGATTTCGGGTATTACCTACCATTGCAGAACCGCAATACGAACAGAAGAGTAAACCTGAGAGCAAGTAAATGCGTTTGGCTTTACCCTCACCACACCTAGCTCGTCTTCTTTCAAGTTGTCCTTGTACTGCTTGAAATAGATCGGAATCAATGATTGGAGGTATAGCCCCTTCAATTCGGATTATTTCAGAAGACGATTTATACATATGTCCGTTTCGTTTTCCATCGCCTGATTTGGATGCTGACTTATTATAAATATACACACCTGCATATTTTTCATTTCTCAGAAGAGTGAAAAGACTGGAATTTGTCAGGTCTCGGCCAATCTTTGATTTCCACCCTCTTCGTTGGCATTCATTAAGAATTTGTTTGTAGCTTACTCGGTTGGCTACGCTTTCAAAAATGTATCTAACTCGATCTGCTTCATGGTCGTTGATTAACAGCATCCCAGTTTTGTGATCTAGATCGTATCCAAGAGGTGGTATCCCACCATTATGTCTTCCCTGATAAGCGTTCTCCGTTTTTCCTTTTTCTATTTCGCGTGCCAGATTCCGACTATAATATTCGTTCATACCTTCAAGGACAGATTCCAATATTAAACTCTCGGGGCTTCCATCTAAATTCTCTACGACTGAAAGCAACTGGACTTTCATTTTTTTGAGTTCCGCACGAAAAACAATACTATCATACCGATTTCGTGCAAATCGATCTAGCTTATGAACAAGGACAAGATCAAAATCCTGGTCCGCAGCTGCCTCGATCATCCGAAGAAACTCGGGTCGTAAGGCGGTTGTAGCGGACTTGGCTCTGTCAATGTAATAACTAACAATTTCGATTTGGTTCTTTTGTGCAAAGTCAGAAATAGCACGCAACTGAGCCTCTATACTTTCCTCTCGTTGCATGTCAGATGAGTACCTGGCGTAAACTGCCGCTCTAATTTTACCTTTTCGATTCTGGATCTCTTCCAAGATTGTCATTATTTGATATCTCCTTTTGTGATACTTGCTCTACAAAGGGAGAGGTGTCGGAAACTGCGTTGAGTATCAAAATGACCTTCTCAATTTTGGAATAAAGATTTTCAATATTGTGTGCTTTGATTTCTCGTTCATTCTTCAAATTATTACCCTCATACTTGGGCAAGCATATTATAGGTGCTATCAAGGTGCTGGTTACATTATCAACTAATTTTCCCCATAAAAAAAGAGGGAGCCTTTTGGGGGCTCCCTCGGAAATTTTGCGTTACCAACAAAAAAGGTTCTGCTATTGCAGTCACGAGTGTAGATTTCTCCACGCTCACCAGCATTCTTGTGCTGCGTCGAATCCCGTCCATCGGATCATCTAATCCTTAGCGGCCAACCCGGAGTATCATTATTGTTGATTTGCACCTATCTCAGCCCGTCTAACTAATGACCATTCGCCTCGGGAATCCATTCCCTTCTTGCTTAAAGCACTGGCGGCTAAGATACAAATCCGTTCCTTTTCTGCTTTTTATGAAGATATCATCCTACCAATTGGCATCAACCACGCATGATTAGTGTCATTTAGGTTTGCCGGGACAATATCTTATTTATCTAGTTGCAGACAGCATACTTCACCTGTCATTCCAGATCATGATGATCCTTGCACAAAGAATCTCATATAAATCAAAAAAATGCAACATTAATTTCATATTTATAGATATATTCATTTTTATTAATTCTATCTACAAAACATACCTAGTATGAAGGACGGGAATTCAATGTGTACCATCATTGCAAAATTTGTCTCAGTTATGCGACAAATATACTTAATGTGGAATTATCTGTGATGGAAACATCATGTTCGTCTTGCGAGAGTACATGAAAGAAGAATTGAATCAATATCATCAAAATGAAGAAGGAGGATGTTCAGATAGAAGTTGTGGGGAACGCGGATAGGAGTCAACGTCTCTGTCTAGGCACATTCCAAATTTCTGGAAAATCCCATGTTCCGAATCAGAATGCAGCTGCTGTAAGCCAAAGTTGATTTGCACCGAGTTGGAATATCAACAGACCAGGGCCCAAAAATCGAGTATGGTCTGACGCAAGTATTGGATTTTTCAAGGGATTCCAATGCAATCGCACAAGCAACCTAGATTGAAGATTATAGACAATTATTGATCAAGGAAATGAAACTTGAAGCATCAGTCCATTGAATCGTGCAAGATGATCGTCAACGAGAATTCACTCTCTGTTGTATCTACCTGCAGGAGACCTTGATATTTTTCGACCAATAGACGGATGCTGGAAAATCCAAACCCATGCTTATTGTGGTCGGCTTTGGTTGATACATATTGTCCATTCTCCTTGATCAGCTGTCCGGAGATCGGGTTGCGCAGCTTAATTGTCAGAAGACCTTTCTCGGATTGTAATGTAAGACGGATGACTTGTTTGTCTGCTTCTTGTATCTGCTCTGTGGCTTCAATTGCATTATCCAGCGCATTTCCCAGAATCACACTGAGATCTATGTCTGAAATTCGTTGCATGTCATTAAGATGATGTTCAACTTTAAGTTGAATTTGCCGGTCCTGCGATTGCTTCTGCTTTTGAGATAAAATAGCATCTATCAGAGAATACCCGGTTTCAATCCTCGAAGGACTTTGCGCAAAGCCATCTAGAATTTGTACGAGCAGTGCTTTTGCCATTGTCTGGTTTTCCTGGTTCAATGCATTCACTACAGGAAGCAGACTGTTTTTTACATCGTGAGCTAACCGGCGGACTTCATGCTGCTGCGCATCCAGCAGGTGGATTTGCTGCTTTTCAGATACAAGGTACTGCTGTAGAAGTTGAAATTGCCTTCTGGTTTCCGCATCCCTTTGGATTTGGAAATGTTGATCAAATACGATTAGATTAGTAAACAACAGACCAAGTGCGCTAACTGCTGTAAAAGCAAACAAAGAGTTGTTTGCCTGATCCTGCCAATAGATCTGCATATCAAAGACGATCATTAACGATACGACCGGTAACGAGAATAGCGGCAGAATTCTTCTCAGTGGGAGTCTACACTCACTTGAAGGGACAAATTGCTGTACAATCTTAAGAATTATGAAAAGACCCAGCTTGCACACCATAATGGATGTAAGCCGGTCAATGGATGGCTCCATTAGATGAACAAAAAAATCAATAAACACCAGATTGAGCAGTGCCAATAAGGCAAATTCTGATGCAAGCCAGACGACAAAAAAGGCAATGGTCAAAAGGACACGTTGCAGTATCGTTCCAATATAAAAAATCAGAGCTATGGCTATACCGATCATGATAAAAAATAAGACGCTTGGTATGGTTTCCAGTGATGTTTGATTGATTATATATGTGGCAGCAGCTTGAATAAACGGCAGAAACCAATAGATTACTTTGTTCTCAAAACGGCGGCGGAGAAAGGTGTTGAAAAAGGAAATCAGAATGAGTCCTTCAAATAGATTCGCCGAACATTCGATCAAGAACCAAAGCCAAGGGGATTGCATCAGATTCTGTCCTCCATGTGTTTGGACATAGCCATCATCACGTTGTTTTGATAAATTCGGCTAACCGGAAAGTTCCTGCCATTACTCATCAACAAAGTATGCTGACGCTTTTCACTGATTTCTGTGACATTGACCAGAACACCTTTGTACGGTTTGACAAAACCTTGTGCAAGCAGTTGTTCTTCCAGGTCTTTCAACTGAGCTCGCTGCACAGAGTGATAGAACCCTTGCTTTGTCGAAAAAATAATCTGTCGATTTTTATATTCCGCGCAATAAAGCTCGCTGAGGCGAATTTGAACGAGCGTGTTCTGATCTGTCTTAACGAGCAGGAATTGCTCATCTCTATGTTGTTTTTTAAGAGCTGCACGGAGTGCTTCCGGTAATTCCTGTTCAATATTTTCTTTCAGGATATAACGAAATGTGGTCAGGCGATACGCCTTAAGTGCAAAATCTGCAAATGCAGTTATGAAAATAATCAGGCACTCATTGTCCAGTTCGCGTAGAGCTTGACCCGTTGCTTCTCCGCCCAGAATGGGCATATCCCAATCCAATAAAACGATATCATAACGAGAGCCATCATGGATCTTTTCAACCAAATGAACTCCATCATCATATGTTTCAATCATAGGTTCCAGAGAATCATCAAGCCGCATAAGTGCAGATTGTGTCAACTGATGAATTTGGTCAAGAAAATGAATATTGTCGTCACAAATAGCAATTCGAAGCATCATTCAACTCCAAGACTTTTTGTATCAAGTATAGCATAAAATCTAAACACCAGAATTGATTTTACCACTTGATACACAAAAGTTACCTCTTGTGCCAATGGTATTGATTGTGTAGTTGTTCCTATGATACGGTGTTCCTAAACAGAGAAGTTAGCTGCAAGATATTGTGAACAAGCGGTGGATCCTATGCGATTAGAAATAGTAGCAGAAAAAATGACAGACCTTTTAGAAAAGCAGGGACTGGTTGAATCAGATCAGGCTGACGTTTACGTGTATGGAATGACGCTAATGATTTCTAGTACAGTGACTTTGCTGACGACTCTTTTAGTTGGACTTGCATTTCATGTGATAAATAGTGTTCTCGTATTTTTGCTGTTTTTTGTTCCAGCACGGATTTTTTCAGGAGGCTATCATTCATCCAGCTATTTCAGGTGCTTTCTAACTTTTATGCTTATGCTGGGCAGTTTTATTGCCATTCAGCGGAATCTTCCCGAAAGGGCGGTTCTTCCCACAATTTTGATAACTTTTTTGATTTCATTGTTTCTGATTTTCAAATTTTCACCTGTATCCCATCCGAACGCTCCAATACGAGAGTCGGACTGGCTTCGTTTTAAACGGCTTAGCAGAATAATTTGCATCATAGAAATTTCGAGCATCTATTTAATACTTATTTTTGCCGGTGAGCACATAGGAATAAACAAGCTTCTTTTATCAGCTGCCGCTGGGCTGTTGTATGCATCAACATTAGTACTTGCTGGGTGGATTCAAATGTTTTATAGAAAGGAGGTGACTTGAAAATGAAGACCGGATACAAAATTCTTGGATCATTAGCCTTGTTGTTTGCTCAAATTGGAAATGGTTCTATTTCAGTCTTTTATACTTATCAGCCCAAACGGCCTGAGTCAATGAAATAAGAAACTTGTAAATACTCATAATTAGTCATATGAAAGATTTTTTTGTTATAAGGGTAAGTTGTATGAAAACTTTACTTGTCAAAGCATAGTATAGGAAAGGAGGAGATGCTTATGATTGCGTACAAAGATAAAAATTACTAAGAATTTATAGTTTGTTTTGTAGGTCGAATTTCATATCAGATTTGCACAGATGTATCGTTTGTTCAATTACTTGTCAATTGTCGAATAGTTGTGCATCAGATGCAACGTATTTTCGAGAGGCGGATATAATTATGAAAAACAGAAGAATTATTTCAGTCATGCTGACGGTACTTCTCATATTGTCTATAGCAACTACTACACTTTTTGCTTCTGCTTGGGGATTTGGTGCATATAGGAACTGCCAGATTAATCGTGCATATCAGGGTAGTGAACTCTGCAAACAAGCTTATGCAGAAGGAAAAGCGGTTCAAAGTTACTCCTGTAAGTTTAATGTTGGGTTTGTTGCAGGTTCGAGTATGTATGGCACACCTGTTACGCTATCAAGTGTTTATCAAGCAAGAACATACGGATGGATTTCAAATTCGCTTAACTACGATGCGTTTTGTCATTCCTATATGACTTCAGATCCATCTTATTATGAGTATATCAATTTTTCGATTGCATAAGCTAATAAAGAAAAATATTGAGTAAGTGGTGCGTGATTCAGGTGACCACGCACCACGTTTCATAGATGAAATCATTGAAAAACAGGTGGGTAACAACATGCGTTCATCTTCAAGTAAGCGATTCATTCCTATATCTGCCAATATTCTTGCCTGTTTCTTGTTGTTTTTTTGCATTCCTTTCATAGCAGCTTTTTATTCCAGCACAACAGCCGAATATGACCTCAATCAGAAAATTGACAGAGGGTTTATTAGCCGTGAGGCTGTGTTCTTTTCTGTTGGGAAAATAAATTCTGATGTACCGGACACAGTGTCTTCTACAAGTGAAGCAATAGCTGTAGAAACTTCTTTATCTGAAAAAACCGCAGTAACCATAGAAAAAGATGCTGCAGAAAATGTCATGGATGAAGTGCTGCGGTCATGTTCAGGGGAAAACATCTTTTTGGCTTCGCAAAATAAGACCACTCGTGCAGTCTATTATGATGGGGATGCAGAACTTCCACCCATTCTGTCCGGTCGATTTCTTACAAGCGAGGAATGTCAGAGTGATCAAAAATTTGCTGTAATTGGCAAGAATTTGGTAAGTGAAACATGGCAGGATGCCACAACAAATCAAACCTTTATTATGTTACTTAATCAGCAGTATGAAGTCATCGGTGTTGCGGGACTCAATACTGTCTCCACGATTGATGATCTCTCTTTTGTCAATATTGGGTCTATCACAAGTGAAGCACAGCTTTCAGGCCGTTTTTATATGGATGGAAAGGACAAGGAAATTCAGGATATATTTTCTCGTATCAGTAATCTTGTAAATAGTGAGGATATATATCAGATTTTGAAGATTGAAATGCCGATGACAGCGACGGATGTTGTTGCCGGCGGAATCTTTATGGCCGATATTTTGAAGATTGTAATATATCTGTTTCTTGCAGGCGCATATTTTTGTATTTTGACGTTCTTTTTGCTATCCAATATGCAGAAGATATCCGTATTTTTGCTGAATGGGTACCCATATCGGTTTGTGATTTCCAAAACTTTCTTGCCAATGATGATGGCTGGCTTATCAGGAATTTTTGCATCATTTTTATCATTTTTCTTTTTGTGGGGGATTCATTTTTTTGCTTTGCCGGTTTCCTATTACATTGCTTACATATTAAAATATGGGTTAATTGGGTTTTTGCTGCTTATCCTGTGGATTATACCTGTTTATTTTCTCGTTCACCGGTTTAAACTCGCAGAATCATTGAGGTAATTGTATATGCGTTTTCTGTTCCGTGAATTATCCAGAAGTCTTGTAACACATTGGAAATATAATTTTCTTCTGCTATTTGAACTGGCACTTTGTGTGCTGGTTGTATTTGTTTTGCTGTTTAACGTGAAAACATCCGCAGAAAGTGCCAACTGGTATAAAACGACTATTTCTGACGCTGTCAGATACCAACTCAATCTGGTAGAAGATCCATCTGTTTCATCTGCTGAGATTATTGCAGCCGAGGGCAGTAATATAATATCTGCCATCAAAAGTAATACTTCATGGAAGTTCTATTCCTGGTGTGAAACAGGATTTGGGATTCCCTTTCAGGCAGATGGGAGTTTTAGCTTACCTGCAAAATTTGAAAGCGGGTATGAAGATGGTGTTCATCTTGAATCGAATGATGAACTGGGCGTACAGGCAGTAAAGTGTGCTTATTTTACACCGGAGGTTTTTCAGGCATATGGCATGACTATCTCAGAAGGTAACGGCTTTTCAGAAGATGACTACACATATGAGGAAGGTCAACCTTACCCAGTCATTCTTGGTTCTGAATACAAAGACTATTATAAAATTGGTGATATTATTGACGGGGCACTATACACACAAGACGACAGTCTTAAAGTGATCGGATTTCTTGATAGCGGATCATTTATTGCCTCACCAGGCGTAAATTACCTGCTTTCGCTTGATCGATATATTATTTTTCCGTATTTTACAAAAGAAATTCTCAAGGACGGTTCTGTGATGAAAGACCCTCTTGGTGGAATTACAGGAGCATTTATAGCTGAGGGAACGCTTCTGATTACTGACCCGACTGTTGATGTACAAGATGAAATAAACAAGATAACCAACACTTATGGTTTTCCTGCCATTCAATGTGTGCAGTACACGGGTTCAACAATAGAATCCGCCGAGGTTATCTCACAAAGAAATGTCACACTTTTAAGCGTGTTGGCAACTGTAATCTGTGGATTATCGATACTATCTATCGGAATGATTTTAAAGAGAAGGACAGAAAAGGAAATGTTAACTTATGGAATGTATATGGTATCTGGCATTTTGCCGAGGAAAATATATATGGCCATTCTGCTTGAACTTATGTTATTTGCGGGGCTGGCCATTCTGCCGGCAGTCTGGCTTTCCTATTACCAGTACCATAGTATGGTCGTTCCACCATGGCAACTGTTATGCATCAGCATACCCATTTTGCTTATCTCAACTTTGCCCGTGCGAAAACTTATATCCCGGGTGAATTTGGATCAAATTATACGGAGGAAATCACAATGAGCTTGATACGATTGGAGAAAATAAATCGACATTACGGTGCGGAAAATAAGCAGACAGTTATTCTAAAAGACCTCAATCTGGAGATTGAAAAGAATGAAATGCTTGCCATCCGAGGAAAAAGCGGATCCGGTAAGACGACTCTTTTAAATATATTGGGCGGCATAGATTTTGCTGACAGCGGCGAGTATTTCTTTTTGAACGAACCCTTAAAACTGCGAAATCAGAACGATGCTGCCCGATTTCGGCACAAGCATATTGGTGTGATTGTGCAGCATTTTGCTCTCTTAGACGATTTAAATGCATATGACAATATAGCGATGGCACTCTGGGCAGACCGTATATCCCCTAAAGAACTTCGCAGCCGTGTAGAAACACTTATGGATGAACTGGAGATTCTTACGCTGAAAAAGCAATCTCCGATCGAACTTTCCGGGGGTGAAAAGCAACGCGTAGCCATTGCCCGTGCATTAATACGCAAGCCGGATCTCCTCCTTGCCGATGAACCGACAGGCGCTCTGGATGAAATGACAGAGCAACAGATTCTGATGATCCTCAAAAGATTTCATGAGGAAGGAAACACACTGGTCATTGTGACCCATGATGATTCGGTTGCATCGAACTGTTCCCGTCAGATACATATTCGGGATGGACAGGTTGTATGAGAGAGATACCGAAAAAATTGAAACCCATCTCGTACTGTAACTTTACATTAAAGTTTGGCAAAAATCGTGATATTTACATTAAAGTTACATCTTATAATAATATTATGAGAAAAGATAATCAATTTCGCATGCCAGCGAAATTATACTAACTCTAAGATATTTTGTAAATAAGCTATAAATAGATTTATTGATTAATAGAATAAATATAGTATGCGTATATAATTAAATTATTATATTCATTAAACATGATAATTCTACGCCATGAATTATAGATGAAAGAGGGAAAAATGAAAAAAGCAATGAAAGTTCTTCTTGTTATTGGATTAACTGTTTGTATTTTTAGCAGTGCTGTTTTAGCAGCGTCATTTTCGTTCAATTTTTACGCTAAGAATTCTGGACTAAGTTACTATACGTGGGGTGCAAATGGTAATTTAAAAACTGTTCAGAGTCAACCGTGGTCGATGAAATTAACATCTATTAGCGTTCCTTCAACTGGATATGGTATGATTTTTGCTCCATTTGCTTATGATCCAACTCTCGTTCAGCAAGGGCCAGGGACATGGAGGAGGAGTACGGGAATTACCTCTACATATTATGGTTCTACACAGCCGGCTATGGTATCATACACGGTTGGAACAAGAGTAGATAATGATTACTCGACAACACAATGGTGCATGGCCTATGGATACTTTAATGCTGATCTGTCGACTTTTGCTGGCCTGAATTAATTAGGACCTCATGGCGTAGAATTATACAATTGGAGTGCGCCAGTTCGGTGTGTGAAGGATAGTGCGGTGCGAGACCGCACCCGGTAAAGGGTAGCGACCAGCCGGTATTCAGCCTTGGAGCCGAAGCCGCGAGGTGAGGTTTAAGCGTAGGCAGAAGAGCGTAAGAGCCGCAATGCGAAAGCGTGAAGCGATTCAGCCCCGTAAGTTATATAGAGTGGAAGCCGATACCTTTCCTTTGGTAGCAGGCATCAATGGCAAAGCGATAATGCGAGCTTTGACAGGTTCCACCGGGGTCCGAGAGCGTGGCGAGAACGCAAAGGTCAAGCACATATACCTGGGAGGTCTGACAGCTTCCGCAAGCCTTATGGCAAAACGGTAAGGGCAATTGAAATCTTGTAAATGGAGAGAGCCTGATGGTCTGTCAGAAGTCGGATTACCTCATAGTAGCTGTGAAGGGCGTGAAAGCGTCTGGAGCGAAGGGGGTAACAAGTCGTCGTTTCCGGAGAGGAAGCATATGCAGCACAGGAGGCAAAAAGCGTATGGAACAAGAATCAAAGGGAATAAGGTATCAGTCAGAGAACCGCAAAGCGGTGCAGAATCTCATGAACCTTGTCAATGAAGAGTCGCTGAAAGAAGAACATCGAAGGCAGAACGGAAAGAAAGCCACAGGAACAGACGGAGTGACAAAGGAAAGCTACGGACAACAGCTTGAAGAGAACATCGAAGATTTGGTTAGCCGAATGAAGCGGTTCAGTTACAAGCCACAAGCCGTTCGCAGGGCGTATATCCCGAAAACAAACGGAAAGATGCGACCACTGGGCATACCGGCATACGAGGACAAACTTGTACAAGGGGTCATGTCTAAAATCCTGAATGAAGTTTACGAAGTGAGATTTCTTGATAGCTCCTGCGGGTTCAGACCGGGGCGAAATGCTCATCAAGTCGTGCGATACATTAACCAAACGGTTATGACGAAGAAAGTCAATTATGTACTGGAAGCAGACATCAAAGGATTCTTCGACAATGTAAATCACGATTGGCTGATGAAATTTCTTGGAAATGACATCGAGGATAAGAATTTTCTGCGCTACATTAAACGATTCCTGATTGCAGGAGTAATGGAAGGTACAGAGTATCGCGCAAGCGACAGGGGAACACCGCAAGGCGGCCTAATTTCTCCGGTGCTGGCAAACGTGTACCTACACTACGTACTGGATTGGTGGTTCGAGGAGCACATCAGAGGGAAGCTGAAGGGAGAGGCCTATTACGTACGATACGCAGACGACTTTCTCATCCTGTTCCAATATGAGAGTGAGGCAATCCAAGTGATGGAGAAACTGTCACGCAGATTGAAAGCCTTCTCGCTGGAATTGGCGGAGGAAAAGACCCGGATTCTACCGATTGGCAGATATAAGGGAACAAAAGAAGACTTTGACTTTCTGGGATTTACATTCTTTAACACGAAGACAAGAGAAGGCAAATATCGACTGGGCGTGCGTACGGATAAGAAAAAGTTAAAAGCAAAGAAGCAAGGAGTAAAGGCATGGCTGCAGACTAAGTTAACATCACCTGTGGCAGAGACAATGAGGTCGATAGCTGCGATTGTTCGCGGACACTGCAACTATTATGGCGTCAATGGAAACTTCATGGCAATCCAGAAGTACTGGAAGTATGTGAAGTATGCATGCTATAGAATGCTAAACCGACGAGACCAGAAGGGCAGACTGCAATACTCCAAGTATCTTCGCATTTGGAACTTCTATGTTCCCAAGCCTCACCTGACGGTGAATATCTGGCAAAGTCAACCAAAGACGATTTGAAGAGCCGGATGCGGGAAAACCGCAAGTCCGGTTCTGTGAGGGGCAACGGCATCCCATCACGTGTTGAATTTTAAATACGAGAAAGGAGTGTCGAGTTGTCTACTCGACGGAATAACACGGTATGCTATCAAATAAAATAGAAACAAGTTCAAATGCCGGCGAACTTCTCCTTACAAAACTCGGACAGTCGCCTCTTAT
>Ga0123338_10004316_pt1 | contig 12457 bp, 14 predicted proteins | sample grotaG_FD_89793 | JGI IMG/M metagenome (GOLD analysis project Ga0123338, IMG submission 89793) | Glacier valley bacterial and archeal communities from Borup Fiord, Nunavut, Canada, to study Microbial Dark Matter (Phase II) -... | ecosystem: Environmental > Aquatic > Freshwater > Ice > Glacier ... | reverse complement strand
TACAAACAGCTTTAGGAATTGTGCTATCCACCGCTACTAATAATAAACTCGCTGGTGTTTTTGGTTCCTTTGGCTGGAGTGGAGAAGCGGTTGATTTAATCGAAGGTAAATTGAAAGATGCCGGCTATCGGTTTGGTTTTGACACCATCCGCGTAAAATTCAAACCGGACGATGCCACCTTACAATTGTGTGAAGAAGCTGGAACCGACTTTGCTCAAGCACTGAAGAAAACTAGAAAAGTGCGATCGCCTAGTCAACCTGCAACAAGTGTAGAACAAGCAGTTGGTCGGATTGTCGGTTCTCTTTGTGTTCTCACAGCAAAAGAAGGCGATCGCTCCAGTGCCATGTTAGCGTCTTGGGTGGCTCAAGCCAGCTTTAGTCCCCCTGGTTTAACTATCGCCGTCGCTAAAGACCGCGCAGTAGAAACACTGACACATACAGGAAACAAATTTGTCCTCAACATCCTCAAAGAAGGGAATCACTTGGGGTTAATGAAGCATTTTCTCAAACCCTTCGGGCCAGGACAAGACAGATTTGCTGATGTCAACACTGAAGAAACCGAAAACGGTTCTCCCATACTTACCGATGCCCTAGCATATCTCGAATGTTCTGTACAAAACCGGATGGAATCTGGCGACCACTGGCTGGTTTATGCAACTGTCGAGAGTGGCAAATTGCTAAATCAAGATGGCGTTACAGCCGTGCATCACCGCAAGTCGGCAACTCATTATTAATTGGGCATTGGGCATTGGGCATTGGGGGTTAGGAAATTCTTTCTCAGTCTCTATAAATGAACGACTTTTAAGCTTAAAAGTTAAAGTTTGGAGGGCGATCGCATATCATCTTGTTTTCACGAATGAGTCAAAGTTTTGCATAGAAAAGGCTCAAGCATTGCTACCTGAGCCTTTTCTAAATTCAATTAAATTACTTTCGTCTATTCAGCTTAGTAACGGTTACGATTGTAGCCACCGCCACCACCGCCACCGCCACCACCGCCACGGTTTCCACCACCGAAGGAGGAACCACCCCTGTCTTCTCTGGGCTTGGCTTTATTAACTTTGAGGTCACGACCAAGCCATTCAGCACCATCAAGGGCTTCAATGGCTTTTGTTTCTTCATCTTCTGAATTCATTTCCACAAAAGCAAAGCCGCGTAAACGACCTGTTTCACGGTCAGTCGGTAATTGAACACGCTTTACACTACCATATTCTGCAAATACAGCACTTAGCGCGTCTTGTGTAACTTCATAGGAGAGGTTACCTACGTAAATTGACATTAAATGTCTCCAAAATCATAAGTTTGTAGAGATTTAGATTTCGGAGAGAAGTCTGTAATACCAAAAGGGAAAAGCCTGTCAATACTAAAAACAAACACTGTCGCCGAATTAATTCTCATTTCACTTCCCATCATTGCATAACAACTAACTTTCTGGGGAAAAGTTTCAAAAAATGTTATAAAAAGTTATGTTGCCAGTTGATAGCTAAGTGCTGGCTAGTCCCAAAATGGGTGAGGCTATAGGGAACCGCACCCACGAGATTAACTAATCCACTCTCTTTTCTAAATATTGACCAATCATCAACTGCTCACCAGCACGGGAGATAATGGTTTGTCTGGTGCGGTATTTGCTGCCAATTAGCTTTAACTCTTCCTCAAACACTGAACTATTATATTCAGTTCGCAAACATAGTGTTTTCAGGTTGGAGAAATAATACTGGGCGGTGACTGGTTTGGATATGGCAAAACCGCGATCGCGATATAAAATGTTTCCCATAACCCCAAATAATGTTGAACCTTGCGACTCTTTCGTTGCCTTCAGCACATCCCTACTTTCCCATGTAACTGCGGCACCACAGATCAAACTACCTGTATCAGATAAATCGTGCATTTGAGCTAGCTTTTGTAATTCATCACAGCCTTGCTCTAGAAAATTGATCGTAACTATACTTTCCATCTCCTTGGTTTCTCCCTCAGGTAGGGTGTAGTAGCGTCGTTGCGATTGCCACTTACCCATTGATTCCTGGAAAAATTCGGAAATCTGGGATTCCTCAGCAGTTTGTGCAATTTTTAGCAATGATGTCACTCGTAACTTTCCTCGCCTAAGGTCATCTGGTAGCTGTAGTAGATATCGGGCTTTTCTTTGCTGTATATGCGATGTCTACGACGGGCTACGCCTACGCTTGATCGAAATCTTACAGCATCAAAAAAAGCAATTTATCTTTACTATTCTTAATATATTAGATTAAGCGTAAAAATTACTTAGCATTAGGGATTGACGAAAGTTCTGAGTTTTTGCAGCCTTTAGGGATTGTAGTTTTCTTTGAGATGGCGATGTCTACGATGGTTACTGAGCTTGCCGTACTTCCCTACGGGACGCTACGCGAACGTGGAAGCAAGCTACGCGCAGCGTCTGGTAGAGAAGTACGGGCTACGCCGGAGCAACAATGCTGAAATATATTTATATTCTGCTGCACGATTATGCTAGGTGGGAATTGGGCAAAGCCAGTGTTAATCTGGTTGCGTGGATTTACGAAAAGATTTATTTGAATCCCTGATCAGGATTAACGCAAAACTACCCCCTTGCATAATGTATTTCCATAGGATTTGAAAGGGATTAAATAGCCTTAATTAACCCTTCCTCTTGCACCATAACCGCAGCATACTTGCATACTCAGGAGCTAAATCCAATTTTTTATATCCATATATTGTCCAATCTGTCAACACATAAGTTATGATTTAGATTTTTTATAAAGATTGCATGAAATTACTAGTTATCGTGATCAAGGATTACAATAATTGCTTTATAAATCAACCTATGAGTAGATATAAACTCACTGAGCAGGCGCACATTAGGCACTATTTATCTAGCAAGTAGATAGCAGTTTCAAAGTGAGTTTTTGCTGTTTGATTTAACCCACGCGGTATAGCATTCTCTCAATCAATATCAATAGGACAGAATATATGACTACAATCGCGACCAAAATAGCCTTATCTGTTCTAGGAGCAGCAGGGATTAGTTTTGTATCTTTGACACCAGCAAGAGCCGTCATTTTCGTAGAACCCATTGTAACGACTAAAAATCAAGACATACTCGACACAAAAAAGCCAAGAACCCTTACAGACTATCAACCAGGGCAAGTAATAGAATATGGTGTTCCAGATGTAGCTAATAACTTTCTAAATGCCACCGGGTACGATATAAATAGCTTGGTCTTTGATTTAAAAACGCTGTCCTATAGTAATCCGAATTCTACTCCACCATTTGATAATGAACCAGTGCAGTGGGGAGATGTTAATGGGGATGGGAAGATTGGTTACTCTACTAAGACTGATTTAAAGGATATTTTTACAGACATTACCATCAAAGGTAGTACTATCACTTTTAGTGGTGGCGTAATCCCAAACGGAACTGTGTTTTACAATCCATTCGCTACCCTGCCTAATCTAGCGCCAGGTGCTGGAATCATTCCACCAGTGCCAGCAGAGAAAAAGGATAAAGATGGGCCGATTAGAGTCGCTGCTTATTACACCGCTATTCCTGAATCAACTAATGTTTTGGGTGTATTAGTCTTCGGTGCTTTAGGTATAGCTTTAAAATTAAAGCTATACCTACACTCTTAACGCTCTCATTCTGCAATTAATTCATCATACACTGCCAGTGTTTCCTGATGGACGCGGGCAACACTCAGCCATTCTAGGTTTTGATTTGCCCGATGTTTCCATTTGTGCAGCATATCGGCATTACTCAGTAATTGTACTAAAACTTTAGCCAAAGCATTACTATCTTTTGCTGGCACTAAAAGACCTGCTTGCCCATTGTCCAAAGCTTCAGGAATCCCGTCTACCTGAGTGCCAACGATCGCAGTTCCAGCTTCCCTAGCTTCCGAAAGTACCAGAGGGCAAGGGTCACGATGGGAAGCCAGCACAAATATGTCACAAGAGATGAGATAGCGTTGAGGTTCCGACTGGAAACCTTCAAAATGAATACGTTCTTTTACAGAAGTTGCTTGTGCCTGTGCCTCAAATAGCTGTTTATCAGGTCCATTTCCTACCAAATAAAGATGTGCTTGGGGAAAATCTGAAGCAATTTGTGCAAAAGCAGCGATTAATTCAGTGATTCCTTTGCGTTGATACATTCCGGCTACGGTAGCGATCGCTGGACGCTGTAATGGTAAAGGTTGATAATCTTGTATTGGACGGGTGCGAGGGCTGCCTAAAGTTCCATTGCAGACTACCCGCAACTTATTTTCTGGGATACCGCGCCTGGCCATAGAATCTCGCACAGCCTTGCTGACAGCAATTACCCTGTCAGCTAAACCCATCAGCAGGCTAGCACGTTGAAATTCGTTGTGTACTGTAGAAACTAAAGCATAGTTGTGTCGTTTAAAAAGGCGTGCTAATATGACTCCGGTCATCATATGTGCATGAAGAATATCCGGCTGAAATTCAGATGCGATCGCTCGATAACGCATAACTGCTTTCATCATACTTATCGGTTTCCTAGTTTGGTCTAGTTTGTAGTGTTTAACACCACAAATACTTAGTAAAGTCTCGTATTCACCACCAGCAGAAATAACCGCTACCTCATGACCAGATTTTGCCTGTAAACAAGCCAGATCCACAGCCACATTTACAATACCGTTACCTATTTCTTGAACGTGGTTTAAAATATGTATGATTCGCATAATTTTTCAGATATGTATAAAAAAGCAAGATAAGTAAGTGAGTATAAATCAACATAATTATTGAGGTCTTCAATAACAACTCAAAAGTAGTCACTAGTGCGTAAAATTGACCACTTACTACTGACTAAGAGTGCTTCTAACCAATTACTTAGCTTAAAGACTTATTCATTAACGGCAAGGTAAATCGGGGTAAAACTCCAAAATTCTGAAGACCGAATCTACTATTTCAGTCGCTATACCGTTATTTGCTATTCGCTAATATCCTGGCATCAAGCTTTAGTAGCGCACAGCAGAAATATGAATAAGCTGTTGTACCTAGGACTTACGCATTGACAGAGAAGCCAAAATAACAGGTATAGTTTTCAAGGCTTCTAGATAGATTTTTCAATCATATTTTGGTGATAGCCAGCAACCAAAAGCGATCTCCAAAAGCCTGAAACAACGTATTTGCGTTAATACACGAGATAGTTATTTTGTACAGTGCGTAAGTCCTAGTACCTTTAATTTGCACTAATATTTTTTCAATATGATTGTGAGGTAGGCCGAAAAGCCCACCATGATAATGCCAGTTGTATACGCACCCTTACCCCAATTCCTCAACATCAGCACTTTCCCCTTCTGGCTCAACAGGCTCAAATTTCACCTTGTTATATAAATCCTGTAAGGAAATCTTAAATGGTACGGTTACAAGTGCGATCGCTTCATCTTCTTCATCATATTCACGAAGCGCCCATTGCTTTTTCCCAGTTTTGGAAAATTGATCTACATGAATCCGAGTTTGGTCAATTAATAAATATTCTTGAAAGGTAGAAATAGTTCGGTAAGCCTGAAATTTATCTTCGCGATCGTAGCCTTTGGTCGATTTTGATAAAACCTCAACAATGATTTGTGGGTTCAGAATTATATCTTTTCGGTTGTCAAAAAACTCTGGTTCACCCGCCAGAATCATCACATCTGGATACGTATAGGTTCGCTTTTGGGATATCCACAGACGAACATCACCCATAAAAACCCGGTAGTTCTGCTTTTTAAAAGCAAAATTCAACTCAGTACTTAAATTGAGTGCTATTTGATTGTGATTTACTGTTCCACCCGCCATAGAAATTATTTGCCCATCAATGTATTCACTTTTATACTCAGCAACTTCCTCTAACTCTAAATATTCCTCTGGGGTATAATATCGCTGTTGTGTTATTTGCATAATTTTATCGGGTAGCAATGTTTAACGATACGGAGCGCGTCTAGGCACGAAAGAGATTTTACCCATGTTTACCGAACAGTTTAACGTAATTAGATAGAGGTATTATCTGTTTTGTACAAAGTGTGCGTAGGCGCAGCCCACCGTAGGTCTTACCCTGAGCCTGTCGAAGGGCATCGCTATTTGAATTCACTAAATACAATATTTGATTAATTCGTAGCCAAATAAATTAACCAAAACTCTGCGTCACTTTGCGTTTCCTTCTCTGCGAGACGCTTTGCGTAGCTTGCTTCCACGAAGTGGTATGCGTCCCTCTGCGTTTAAAAACATTACGATTTTACGTAAAGCTAAGTACCTTACTTCATAAATAACCTGTAATCAAGACAGCCAGCCCCCTTTCCTACTGATAACCAGCTGCTTGTAACAGAAACAACTTGGCATAACGTCCGCCTAGCTGTAATAATTCTTCGTGAGTTCCCTGTTCTATAACTTCCCCGTCTTCTATAACTACGATTTTGTCAGCCATCCGTACCGTCGAGAAACGATGAGAAATCAAAAGTACCATCTGATTTTGAGTAATAGCGCGAAAATGATTGAAAATCTCAAACTCAGCTTGGGCATCTATTGCTGATGTTGGTTCATCTAACACCAAGATATCTGCTTGCGATCGCATAAAAGCACGAGAGAGGGCAATTTTCTGCCACTGTCCCCCAGAAAGTTCCTGTCCTCCCTTAAACCAACGACCAAGCTGAGTCTGGAAGGTTTCGGGTAATTGGTCAATAAAAGATTGCGCCATGCCTTTTTGGGCAGCAGTTTGCCAACGGGTTTTATTTTCGAGATGTTCGACATCACCCACGCCAATATTCTCACCCACAGTAAATTGGTAGCGGACAAAGTTCTGAAAAATTACACCAATGCGACGCCGCAAGACATCCACATCCCATTCCTGTAAATCCAAGCCATCTAAGAAAATTCGTCCAGAATCCGGGGTATAGAGTCGGGTAAGTAGTTTGATTAAGGTAGTTTTGCCAGAACCGTTTTCACCCACAATTGCCAACTTCTCTCTGGGTTTCAAATGCAGCGAAATGTTTTTCAACGCTGGCTTGGAACTTCCCGGATAAGTAAATGATACGTTCTCAAAACGCATACCATCTTGGGGATTTAAACCAATGGTTGCCTTCCCCCAAGACTTTGGTACTTCCTCTTCCAGGAAATCATAGAGATTTGATAGATATAGGTTGTCTTCATACATTCCTCCAATAGAGGTCAGGGCATTGGAGAAAGTAGACTGTCCTTGGCGAAAAACTGTAAGATACAGCGTCATATCTCCCAAGGAAATCTTACCTAGCACTGTTTCTAGCACAATCCAAGCATAAGCTACGTAAAAAGCACCAGTACTAACTAAACTCAGAAGATACCCCCACAATCCTCGCCGCAGAGTCAAATCGCGGTCTTCAGCATAGAGTTGATCAAACAGATCATGGTAACGTCCTAGCAGCATCTCTCCTAGTTGGTAGAGTTTGACTTCTGTGACAAAATCTTCTCTCGCTAGCAGATTTTCTAAGTAGTTCTGTTGGCGGGTTTCTGGCGCACGCCAACTAAACAAGCGAAAGGCTTCTCCCGCAAACTTTGTTTCCGCAATAAATACGGGCATAGCTGCCAAAATCAGTACCACCACTGCCCAAACTGAGAAATTTACTAGCAAAATACCGTAAGTGATCAGGGAAAGGGCACTTTGCACCAACCCAAAGGTGCGACTTACTAGGGAAAGAGGACGAACTGATGCTTCTCGTCGTGCATTGGTCAATTTGTCATAGAATTCTGAGTCTTCAAACTGCCTAAGATCCAGTTTCAGCGCTTTTTCTAAGATCAGTATATTCACCCTCTGACCCATTAGCGCCCGCAATAACGACTGACAAATGATCAGTCCCCTCTGACTGCCTGCTAGTAGAATTACAGCGATTGCTTCAAATCCTACATACAACAAAGCGTGAGAAATATTCACAGAACCATTGCTGTGTGAGTTAACTTGAGATGCAAATACCACTGCATCAACAATTAATTTAGTTATGTAGGATATCGCCGCCGGTAAAAGACCAGCCACTAAAGTTAAACTAGCCAGAAGAATAGTCAGCGATCGGCTAGTAGTCCATACTAAGTTTACAGCCCGTCCACTGTAGCGGAAAACCGTCAGTGATTGGCGTAGGATATTTCTTTTTTTTTAATTTTCATCTTTTTTGGGCGAGATACCCCAGCTTGGGCGGATTTTCCTGACTCTTTTAATCTTTATAAATTTTACATTTTTATCAGAATGTTGGCTGAAAACCCCGAAGTTGAAACCTAAAAACTAGTTGGACAAAACTACTCTGTTGGTACAACTTGCTTTCAATTAGGTTCTCCTACACGAAACCTACCCTCTCCTGCGCCAAACTCCTCTTCTTCAGATGCCCAGCAAAAAATCATTGGCTTTTACAGAGATTTTTTATCGCGCGAGCCTAGACCTGATGAAATTGACTTTCGCATGAATGCTTTTCGGAAAGGTTACCCCCTAGAGCGAGAGCGGACAGATATTGCATTCAGTAACGAAGTTCGGCAAAAGATTATTGGCTTTTACAGGCAGTATCTTGGACGAGATCCTGAGTCTGGTGCTATCGAGTTTCGTATGAATGCTTTATTGAACGGTCGCACTTTGGAACAACAACGCATGGATATACAGGGGCGGTAGTGCTTGTAGCTAGTGAGATCGCTGATCTTATAGGTTGGGTTTCGCGTGGCTTCACCCAACCTAAGCTCTGAAACCACGCGATCGCCTCTCCAAGTTAAAATGAAAGGGCTTGCAATCTGCCTTGTATGAGTGAAACCGTCTACATTGAAACCAGTATTTTAGGCTACCTTACTGCTCGACCCAGCAGAGATATTGTTGTGACTGCCAATATTGAGATAACGAGGGAGTGGTGGGATACGCGTCGCAGTGATTTTCAACTCTACTCCTCTCAAGCCGTCGTGAAAGAAACCTCCCAAGGCGATACCGAAATCGTATCTCAACGACTAGAAATCATTCGCAATCTTGCGTTCCTTGACTTGAATCAATCTGTTCTTGATTTAGCAGAGCAATTTTTGGAACGCAGTAATCTTCCTGCAAAAGCTGATGTTGACGCTGTTCATATCGCAGCCGCGACGGTTCATGGCATGGATTACTTGCTTACATGGAACTGCAAGCACATTGCCAATGCTCAAATTCAAAGGAAGTTGGCAGAGATCAGTCTTGATTTGGGATACGAGTTGCCGATTCTTTGTACACCTTATGAACTGCTTGGAGGTTGATGATGTTTCAAGATGAGATTGTCGAAGAGATTCACAGAATCCGTGAAGAGTACTCACGTTCATTCAATCATGATTTGAAAGCCATCTTTGCTGATTTGCAAAAACAGCAAGCCGAAAGCGGTAGAGAGGTTGTTAGCTTGTCGCGAAAGCCCGGTCTAATAACACGTTGGAGCGGACGGGCGAGAGATATTGGTGAAGATGCAAAGGATACTAGCCGCCGCTCAACTTAGCCGTTATACGTCGTTATACATATAGCTCCAGAGGGTGCAATTGCACAGGTCAAAGTAGGGCGATCGCCTATCGCCGTAGGCTGGGTTGACAACAGGAAACCCAGCATCACTTTTGTCTAGCAGTACTAACCAGAAGCCAGATTGCACTTTAAGCTGCAACCGTGGATGCAATCGCGAGGCTAAAATGAGAGGGCGATCGCTTCCTTTCACCAGCCCTCAAACGAGGAGATTCTCAAATGCCATTAGCTGAACTCATGTCACAAATCCAGGAACTTCCAAAAATTGACAAGCTTCGGCTAATGCAGTTCCTTGCCACAGAACTGGTCAAGGAAGAAGATGCAAACTTCTTTGTTGCGAACCAAGAGTATCCTGTCTGGTCGCCATACAATTGCTCTGAAGCTGCCAACGTTTTAATGAAGCTTCTCGATACAAAACAACAAGAGCAGAATGGTTGACGCTCAAGAATTTTCCTACAAGATTATTGACAGCAGTCTTGGTATGGTTGATCGAATGCCGTATCTACCTTTAACGCTCAGTCTTAATGGTCAATCCCTGAACGCCGAAGGCTTGTTAGATACGGGCGCGAGCGTTAATGTTTTGCCTTACGAGTTGGGGCTACAACTGGGCTTAATTTGGGAGGATGAGACGCTCTCGGTTCTATTAGCAGGAAACTTGGCTCGATTTGAAGCTCGCGCAGTCATTGTTGATGCTCAAGTTAGTTCGTTCCCAACGGTTAACTTGGCATTTGCCTGGACACAAACAGCCGATGTGCCTTTGATCTTGGGACAGGCTAATTTCTTCTTTGAGTTTGATGTCTGTTTCTTTCGTGGGCGTTCTAAATTTGAAGTCTGCCCCAAAAAGGTCAGATAAATATGAAGAAAGGAGTGTGTCAGGAAGCGGTGAGGCACGGTCTAACAACCCGGCTGGAGCGGACTGAAGGGATATCTCGGTGGAGACGCAAAAGTTACTTGTAGCCGATCAGCCGGAACGTTAGCTTGAAAATCACTACGGAGATCAGGACAATGAGTAACCGACAGCTTGAAGAGATGCAAGAAAAGTTGGCAAATCAGAAATTAGCGTCTGAGCTTGGCATATCACACGACGATCTGCTTGAGTTGGAGTGGGATATTGATACAAACGAGAGTGATGATGGTTTGATCTATGAATATATAGTCACATTCTCTGAAGAATCCCCAAAAAAGATCCTCAACAAAATCGAAGGAATAGAGGAGGGCTATATTGTTCGTCTTCAGCCGTCGAGCTTTGAAGAGCCTGACGATTTTGAATAAACATTGAGTACTGACTTTTACACAAATGCTTTCAAATAGCTGCCGTCTAATTTTTTAACGCCGCTGACCTCTAAGCTATAATTGGTGGGCATAAAAGTCTGCTCTTAGCATGTGGAGTACCCCATGAACACCCGCCTAGAAGTTGAATCGGCAATCAAGCAATTACCAGAGGATGAAGTTCGCAATCTGGCAAAATGGCTTCAAGAATATCTTGATGAGATGTGGGATCGGCAAATCGAAGCAGACTTAGCATCAGGAAAATTAGATCGACTCATTGCTCAGGCAGAAGAGGACATTGCAGCAAACAACGTGAGGGATCTGGATGAAGTCCTTTGCGACGGCTGACTTTTGGAAAGCGTATGCCGAATTGTCACCTGAGATGCAAGAGCAAGCGCGGAAAGCTTATCAACTTTGGCAGGAAAATTCACTTCATCCCTCGTTGCATTTCAAAAAAGTTGGTAAAAACCTTTGGTCTGCCCATGTCAGTGGTGGGTATCGAGCATTAGCTTTGAAAAAGGGCGACGATTATTATTGGATTTGGATCGGTGATCATGATGAATATGAGAGTTTTTTGAACTAGCTCGTTGCGACAAGCCAGTTAACAATGCAGTGGAGCGGACGGTACAGAGACTTCGCGCTACGTTATAGTCTACTCGACGCCGCTCCGCTCACTTGTGCCGTTATACGTCGTTATACATATAGCTCCAGAGGGTGCAATTGTACATGTTCATAACGCACCCTACCAGATTCAAACCAATGTGAATGAGGTTTTCTGACTTGTGTGTACACAGTAAGTCTTTAGACCGGAGAGTGTCGTGCGATTCGTTTAGTCGAAACCCGTAATGGGGGATGACTAACATCGGTGGGGTAAACCCAATCAGGGTTAGAGTTCGCACTTTAATCCCCTACCGATTGATAACTTACTATTCATGCAGGTGAGAAAACCTAGTCGAGCAATTAGCAAAGACAACTAGGGGAAAACGGGAAAAGTGAAGGTTTAATACATTCCAACACTATAACCCAATCCAAAATAAACCAAGTCCTGACATCGTGGTGCGCGACTGAAAGCACACAAAGAGCCAGAATTAAATCTGGCTTCCCCTACATAAAGATTGACAACCTTTGTGTAAAGCGGGGGTGAAAGCGGAATAATCGGGATAGCTGAAGACCGAAACCGCAAGCAAAAGTCCTATGGGTAGAAGCGCAAGCTAACAAATTGTCGATAGAACCGCCGTAATCCGCTTCCAGAGGATATAAGCTAATCAGAACTAATCTGAACTTCTGGGTCAGGAATATCTGACAAGGGTAAAGACTGTCAGGTTTGACACACCGAGATAGCGCACTACTTAGAACCCCGGCGGATAGACAAACCCTAACGGACTTAAATATGAATAGTAGGAACGAAGTAACCCTCTCATACACTCCTTAATTATTTTTTTTGAGGTAGGCTGTCAGGCTACATGGTACGAGAGGACGGGATGGTTTAAGAAGCAAAAGCCTAACCTGAAATCACAGGTAATGCCGGAAAAGGGATGGGGTAACGCCCAGGATATGCAGACGTAAACCGCAAAGGTGAATAAGTGAGAAGGTGTAATTAGTAATGGATAAGCCTAATTCTGATTTGGCAACAAATACAGAGGGATGGAGAGATATCAATTGGCGCAAAGCTGAAAGATATGTTTTCAAGTTGCAAAAACGCATTTTCGCTGCTTCCCGTTGTGGAGATGTTTTGAG
>Ga0123338_10004311_pt1 | contig 12465 bp, 10 predicted proteins | sample grotaG_FD_89793 | JGI IMG/M metagenome (GOLD analysis project Ga0123338, IMG submission 89793) | Glacier valley bacterial and archeal communities from Borup Fiord, Nunavut, Canada, to study Microbial Dark Matter (Phase II) -... | ecosystem: Environmental > Aquatic > Freshwater > Ice > Glacier ... | reverse complement strand
GACTGGCGAAGCGCTCAAATTGCCGAGCGGTCAGCCCGTCCAGAATGCTGGAAATGCGATGCGAACGCTCGTGCTGTCGCCCAACAACAGCGCTGAAAATCCAGCAGTGCTGATGTTCGATGAAGACATGAAGGTGCGCGGCAAAGACTCGATCTCGTGCATCTGCGAGGACTCGAACTGGAATTTGAACAAGCCGGACACGCCGCAGGCGATCCGCGACCTGTACGGCAAGCAAATCCCCGACCCTAAAAATCCCAACGCGAAAATTTGGGTGTGCGACCCGCTTAAGGTCAACCGCAACTATCGTCCGGCAGTCTATTTCAACCGCGATGTGTCACCTATTGACGGCACAGGCAAGATCGAACGCAAGAGCGTGAACTTTCAGCAGATCACGTATACGGTGTTTGTGCCGTTCGATTATATTTTCAACGATGGCTTCTGCGTGGAAAGCCAGTTCGGGCGCACTGTCTCGAAGCTGACAGCGGATCAGTATAAGCAGACCGTCTTGCAGGGTCCCGATGTGGAGAATATTGGCTTTACGCCGCCCTTCGTGGATGCGGAAGTCTTCAAATATGTCCAACAGGGGATGCGCTACGCGACCAAAGGACTCGCGGGGCAGGACAACACCGAACCGTTGCGGCAAGGTCCTTATAACGGCACAGCGGGACCGCGTTCCGTCACGGGCGACCCGGTGGGCTTCAATCTGCCTGCCTACGGGATCGGGCGCGTCGAGACCGCAGGCAAGACAGGGACTGCCGAATATTGCGACAACCTGGCGGCGAAGGAAAACCTGTGCATTCCCGGTAGTTGGCCTGCGCATGCCTGGTTTATCGGCTACGCGCCCGCCGAAAAGCCGGAAATCGTGACGGTCGCGCTCGTCTATCACGGCAACGAGGGCGCGGTCCATGCGCTGCCTATTGTGCGCAAGGTGACGGATTGCTATTTCAAGCTGAAGGATGCCCGCGCGAAAGGCCAGACCTACGAGTGCAAACCGGGGCAGGACGTGCCGAAGACAGGGCAATAATCACCGCCGCTTGTAGAGGTCGCGCTTAACTGACCCGTCGGCTATTGCACACGTCCTGTCAAATCCCCAGACGTGCCTTCGCGTCGCGCTCAAGCGACGGATGCAGCATCTTGTACCACGCATGATCCGGCGCGAGTTTGAGGAACACATCGCGGATGAAGACATGCCGCGCGGGGGAGGTATCCCACAGGAATACGCCCGGCTTGTTCTGATCGAGCGGCCACAGATACGAGCGTTCGGCCTTGACGCTGTGAACGTAATAACGCACCGTCTCCGCGAGGTCTTCCGCCGGGTGGATGCTTACGTCGCGCGTATCGGTCGGCAGGCTGTCCCATTCGCCTTTGACGGCCATCCCTGGATTATTCTGAATGCGTGGATGGTTCCAGTCGTTGCCGGTTTTGCGCCAATCCAGACCGGGGCGCTGACACCACTCGTTTTCATAAATCCAGCCGCGATACTCGTTCGAGGCGTGCGTACCCTCGTGTAGCAGGATGCGGTACAAAATCGAAGGGTCGTCGCCCGGTTCCCCGATGCGAATCCACCCGTTGTTGTAGCCGCCGCCACCCGGATTTTTATCGATCCAGAAGTTGAGCGGTTTGGTCTTGAACTTGCCATACCATTCCGGTCCGAGTTTCTGCAAGGTATCGAGCAGGATGCTCAGTTCCGTATCTTTGAGCGGGCGCGCGTTACCCTTCGGGTCCGATTCGACAAGATTGATGCCATAGGACGCGATCAGGGTGGCGACTGCCGATTGATGAGACATAACGAGCGGGGGAATGACGAGACCGGGCATGGTTCACCTTCCGAAAAACCGATGTGCGAACCAGTGTACCTGATCTTTCGCGCCTCCGCGCGCGGCTGCTACAATTGATAAGCCGCTTTGTATCCAATCATCGGAACCTCACCTTGATCCAATTCCGTGAACTTTCCAGCCTCTCCGCATCGGACCTCGCCACACTGATGCGCCGCTCCGAACAGGATATTTCGACTTTACTACCGCTCGCGCAGGATGTGATCGAGCGCGTCCGCAAGGAAGGCGACGCCGCGCTTGTAGAATACACACGCCAATTCGACGCGCCGGAATACACCGCCGCACAACTTAAAGCCACGCCGGAGGACTTCGCCCGCGCTCGCGGTCAGGTCGGTGCGGAAGTCGTCGCAGCCATCGAACATGCACACGCCAACATTCGACGCTTCCACACGGAGCAGATGCCGGAGCCGATGTGGTTTATGGAAGTGCGCCCCGGCATTATGGCGGGCGAGAAGATCACCCCCATCGCGAGCGCGGGTCTGTACGTGCCGCGTGGCAAGGGCTCGTTCCCCTCCGTGATGTTGATGTTGAGCATCCCGGCCACCGTCGCGGGCGTGGCTCCGCTCGTCGTCGTGACGCCGCCCAATGCGCAGGGCAAAGCAGACGCGGCCTCGCTCGTTGCAGCGGAAATCGCGGGCGTGAAGGATGTCTACGCCGTCGGTGGAATGCAGGCCATCGCCGGACTTGCCTTCGGGACGGAAACGCTGCCGAAGGTCGCCAAGGTGGTCGGACCGGGCAGTAGCTACGTTTCGGCGGCGAAACGGCTGCTGTATGGGACGCTCGATGTTGGCTTGCCCGCCGGACCGAGCGAATCGATCATCCTGTGCGATGAGAGCGCCGACCCACGCCTTGCCGCGCTCGATCTGCTGGTCGAAGCCGAACACGGACCGGAATCCGCCGCGCTGCTCGTCACGCATGATCGCGCGCTCGCGCAAAAGGCGCTCGACATGCTGCCCGGCTATATCGCGGAACTCCCCGAATGGCGGCGCAGGTTCGTCGAGAACGTCCTGTCGAATTATGGCGGTATTCTGCTCACGGAGAGTCACGCGACGGCGATTCAGTTCATCAACGACTACGCGCCAGAACACCTCGAAATCCTCACCGCCGATCCATTCAGCACGCTTGGCAAGATCAAGAACGCGGGCGAAATCCTGCTCGGCTCGTATACGCCGATCCCGACCAGCAACTACACGCTCGGTCTCAACGCGATCCTGCCGACAGGCGGCTTCGGGCGCTCGTTCTCTTCGGTCAGCGTGTGGGATTTCCTCAAGCGGTCGGGCGTCGGGTACATGAGCCGCGAAGGGTACGACTCGCTCCGCAAGGAGACGGCCACCCTTGCCGATTACGAGGGCTTCCCCGCGCACGCGATGTCGATCCGCAAGCGCGATGAACTGCTCGGCTTCAAATGAGCGACGACTCGCAGCTCGCGCAAATTCAAAAACTGCAAACGACGGATAAGGCCGGAGCGGAAGCACTGCTGCTGGCCTTCGTCCGCGAGAATTTTCCACAATTGCGCGCCGTAACGATGGAGCTACGTCCGTCGGCGGTTTCGCTCAATTCATTCAACGGCTACCTGACCGATGAAACAGGCAAGCGCTTCTTCTTCAAAACGCACGTCGAGCCGGGGAGCATCGTCGCGGAGTATTACAATTCAGGGCTGCTCGCGGACGCTGGGTATCCGATCATTCGTCCGGTGTTCACGAGTACGGAGTATGGGAAGCAGTTTCTTGTTTACGAATTGATTGAGGCCGCCTCCGTCTTTGACATTGTGCGCAAAATGGATATTGATCCAGAATATGAATACGAGCAAGCCGGTTCGCTTGCTGCTTATCAAGAAGATGCGGATCTCGCCCTCTTTCAGATTTACCGCCGCACAATGGATGTGCAAAATTCGCACGATGCGGCTCGCGCGCCAGTCCATCAGCTTTTCTATCATCGTCTCAAAGGTCCGCGCCTGCGCGAATATTATTCAACCGCAGACGGTGAGTTCAAATTGCCTCTACACAAAACCTGGGTTATCAACGGTCGTCACTATCTTTCGACACTGCAAAACCTGATCGATGCGCAGAACATCATCCACCCTTCGCTGGCCGGGATCAGCATCATTGGACACGGAGATGCACATAACGGAAACGTGTTTTTGTTCGATGCTGTGAATGTGCCTCTCACCTACTTCGACCCGGCGTTTGGCGGGCGTCACTCTCCCTTCCTTGACCTTGCCAAACCCCTTTTCCACAATGTTTTTGCCGCGTGGCTTTATCATCCCGAAGACTATATGCAGTCCATATTCTCCGTAAATGAAACAGCCGAAGAAATTCATATGGTTATGGATGACGTACCTGCATCGCATCGTTTAGAAATATTCTATCGCTCCAAAGTCGATTGTGTCCTACACCCACTCGTCATCGAACTTAAGCGGCGCGGCTGGCTTCAATCGAATTGGCGGCAATACCTCAAAACCGCGCTCTTCTGCTGCCCCTTCCTAACGATGAACCTGACCGACGAAACGCGCTTCCCAGAGCAAATCAAGTGGCTTGGCCTCGCATGGTCGGTCATCATGGGGTCGGAGAGCGAAGGCAGCGAGAAATCATTGCTAGATGAAACGCTGGACGAGATCGAGGCGAACCTGTGATCGATACCATCATCTTCGATATGGATGGCGTGATCACCACCGAAGAAAAATATTGGGCGTGCGCGCGGCTGACACTGTGGGAATTTATAACACAAACACTCGCGCTACCGGACGCCTTCCCAAATGCGGTGCTTGACGCCGATGCGCGCCAGATTGTCATCCCGGACGATCTGATCTACGCCCTGAAAGGCCGCGCGGTCAACTCCAACTGGGATGTAACATTCGTCCTCGTTTGCGCGTGGCTCGCGGCGCTTCCCGGCGCGCGTGCATTCAGCGCACATACTCCGCAAGCGCTGATCGACACCTTGCAGACGCAGGCACAGGCCGCTGCGTTCCTCCCGGAGTGGCCGCACACTGGCTATGACCTGCTCGCGCAGACGCCGCTCGAAGGCTTGCCGCTGGTCGAGTTTGCGGGAAGCTGGGCAGCACTGGCACTCGGCACTTCCGGCCTCATGGAACCGGAAGGCGCGTTTTGGCGCTATCTACAGGAGCGCTTTCAACGGTTTTACATGGGTGAGGTATTACGCGCCTATGGTGGCGCAGCGCTCCGCGACGGAACCGCGCTCCCGGTCGAAGCGCTGCAACAGACGTTGCAAGCGCTTCGCAATATGAATATCACGCTCGGCGTAGCTACCGGACGCCCACTCGATGAACTACACGACGCACTGGACAGCCTCGATTTGATGCGCTACTTCGACGGCGCGCGACTCGGCACATACGATAAAGTGATCGCCGCACAGCATGAAACCAGCATAACCGGACTCGCGAAGCCGCATCCGTATTCGCTGCTCTATGCGCTCTATCCCAGCCTGTCACCGCGTGATCTGCTCGCTCCCGATTTGTTGAAAAATGCGCGCCCAAATGTCGCTGTCATCGGAGACGCACCCGGTGATATGCAGATGGCGAAGGCGGCGGGCTGCCACGCAATCGGCGTCCTGACGGGCGTGCAGGGTGACGCGGCGAAAGCTGAACGCCGCGAAAAGCTGATCAGCGCTGGCGCGGAAACGATCCTGCCGGATATGACCTTCCTGCCAGAATATTTCAAGAACCTTTAACGGCGCGGCGCTACAGCCTCGACACTCTCGTTACAGCCATACTGCGGCTCCCACCCAGCGGGCAGCGTGCGCAAATAAAGATGCGCGTGAATTAATCCCGTCGCGGTGAAGCAGCGCGCATAGGTAAAGCCTTGCGCCTGCATATAGCTGTAGATGCTGTCCAGCGGGACATACTTCGAGATGTCGAGTTCAGGCGTAATGATGAACGCATCCGGCGCGGTCGCGACCCAGAGCGGGTAATCCTGCAACGTCACGAGGAACCACGAAGGCGTGGTGGTCGTACTGATTCCGTAATAATTTGGATTGCGCCATGCCACAAAGTAATCTTCATTCCCGACAACTTTCAGATTCGGCGGGAGTGTCGCCGCGAGCTGCCGCCCAATTGCCTCGAATTCATTGCGTTGAGGGTCGGCTGAATTGCTTGCGCGCAGGAAAAGCGCACCCGCACAAATCGCGAGTACCGTACCCGCAAGCACGAGCTGGTGCAGCGGTCCGCCATTCGCCGCGCGTGGCTGTGCCTTGTTATCGATCCCATCCGCGAGGACCTTGCCCATTAGCAGCGCGAAGAGCGGCAAGAAGTGGACCTGATAGAACGCGCGATAGTAGCCATACGTGACGAGCATCAGGACTTCGCTCACCGCCAGAATGAACAAAATCAGGCGGTCGCCCTTCTGCCGCCGGAAGATCGCGAAAATCAGGCCGGGGACAAACAGCAAAAACTCTATCGGGTTCGACTCGACCCAGACTTCAACCTGCCGCATCAGAATATCGATCCCGGCCTGAATTTGTTCCCCGACGGTCCGTGCGGCGGGCGCGTAGCTGGTCGCGAAGTGTGTTCCCTGCTCCCAGCCAGGGAGGATGTGAACGAGCAGGTAGATCAGAATGGCCGTCCCGCCGCCGAAACCAAGCGCGAGCGTGCGCCCATCGATGAAAAACCGTTTGCGCCGTCGCATTTCGACCACCCAATGCGCAATATAAATCAGGCCGAACGCCACGCCGAAGCGGTAGGCCAGCGGGTGGCCTTCCCCACCGAGGCCGATCAGCAGCCCGGTCAGGTAGTGCAACACAGGGCGGTCGTGTTTCTCCGCGAGCAGATACACATAGAATCCGACCGCAAGCATAATCCCGACGCCATAATCCGGGCGAACAAAATTGGTCGGGATTAAGAAGAAGACCGAGATCGCGCACGCCATGAGCGCCGGCCGCTTACCATACAGCATGACGCCACTGCGATAGATGAAGGGCAGCGCGATCAGTGACAGCAGCAGCCGCGTCAGCCGCGCGTGCCAGAATGTATCCCCGATCACGCGCAGCATGAGCGCCGCCGGGATATGGAAACTATCGTAAATCGGCTGCGGGAGCGGGATCATCTGCCGATAGAACCAATCACCAAGCAGCCCGGTCCGTGCGTAGGTCCACTGCACGACCCAATTATGCAGTTCGTCGAGCGTATCCAGCAGTGGAAAACGGTCGATATACACGACCGCAATTAGCAAGCCAAGTCCCGCCGCGACGACGCACAGCAGCACCCACCACTGGACCCCAACCGACCGATTGAGTAACTTTTGCATTTGCATGGCGGGTTACAAGCGCCCGTTGGCAGCCTGCAAGCCGAAACCCTCATCGAAGGCCGCGCGTAGCACAGTGTTCTTGAAGCCGACGTAAGCAGGTTGTTCGCACATCGCGAGGCCGCGCTCGTACACTGCCTCCCATTGCGTCTCACGCAACCGCTCGCGCCCATCCGGTCCCGCCGCGAGGACCAGCACGGGCGCGAGGCTGTTCGCATAGATGAAGATTTCGGACCCTGCCTCTACCTTTTCGCGCTCGACCACACCGCCAAAACCGAGAAAAAGGTCCACGCTGTCTTTGGTTTTGAGGTCGCTCGCGCCGTCACCGATCATCATCCGTCGCCCCCACTTGCCACCCGCAAGCTGTTCGATGATCTCTGGCTTGCCCGCCGAGACGGTGAGCGGACCCTGATCGAAATCCATATAGGTCTGGTCGGATTGCGCGCCGGGTTCGTAATATTTCCACCATTCGCCAGAAAGCTCGTTGAATTCGAGTTCAACCGCGCGGATGTGATCGGCAGCCACACCGAGTTTCTCACCGAAGCCACGCACCGGAGCAGCCAGCCCGCCAGAAATAATGAACACCTGCTTGCCGAGATGGTGCAGCGCGGCGACTGTCTCCAGCGCATCCGGCACGATTTGCTCCCAATACATCTGCTCTATGGTCGCGAGCTGGCCGCGCGTCGGGCGGATCGCCTTGAGCCGCTTGCCATACACATCGCCCAAATCCAGCACGCCATCCATCGCCTTCTGTGTGAGCAGCCCGACGCGCCCTTCCTTGCCTTTCAGCCGCGCGAGTTCGTCCACCCCCTCTATCGCGCTGAGGGTGCTGTCACAATCGAAGAAGACGAGATCGAAGCTGGTCCAGCGAGCCATGCGTTGCCTTTCATGTGTTTGTTTTGCCCGATTGTATCAGAGCGGCGCGGCGCGCGGATTGGTCAACCTGTACGATAGGCATGTTAAGCGCAAGCGATGGATCGATGCCGCCGGAACTTGTAAACTCCCGATGTCATATTGATCGGGAGCAACCATGCAAACAAGAAATAAAATCCTCACGTTTATGGGCGGCGTGGTGTTTTGGACCATCCTGTACTATGTGAGTAATGCGATCTTGTGGTTTTTCCGTGTGGGCATTTACGGAGGCGGGTATCTGTTCATCGTCACGCCGTTCTTTCTGCTTTTGTGTATCATCGGCGCGTTCTACTATGGGCGGCACGCTCCGATGACGGCGCTCGCCTTCGTCGGCGGGATATTCGGGATTTGCGTCCTTTCGCCGCTCATCTTTCTTGCGGTCATTGCATGGATAACGGCGACTGTGTACTTTTGATTTGCGCGCACTGCGCAATCGCGCGGTTTGTTAACATGAATTCGCTACACTCTGACGCGCTGCACAGGAGCCACCGTTGACCGCCGCACCCGACCTCATCCAGAAAATCCCGCTGCGCGAAATCGGGCGTACCTTCCTCACGCTCGGCTTGCTCGGCTTCGGCGGACCGCCCGCGCACCTCGGCTTGATGGAGCGCGAACTCGTCACGCGGCGCGGATGGGTCCCCCGCCAGTATTTCCTTGATATGCTGGCCGCGATCAATCTGGTTCCCGGTCCGAATAGCACGGAGATGGCGATCCACCTCGGCTATGCGCTTGGCGGTGTGCCAGGGATGCTGCTCGCGGGCGCGGGGTTTATCATCCCGGCGGTGGTCTTCTCGTTGATCCTCGCGGTGATTTACGTTTCGGCGGGTAGTGTCCCGGCGGTGCAGGGCTTGCTCATTGGCGTGAAGCCTGTGATCCTCGTCTTGATCCTGAGCGCGGCATATCGGCTCGCGAAGACAGGCATTACGAACCGCATACTTGTGGGGCTATTGCTGGCGGTGTTCGGCATCGTACTACCAGGCCTGCCGTTTGTCGCGTCGGCGCTGCGCTTTACGCCGCTCGTCGTGCCGGAGCTGCTGATCCTCGTCACCTGCGGCGCTGTCTATATGCTCGCACGGCGTCGGCAAATCGTGACGCAAACCGCGCTCTTTGCCCTGCCGAACCTTGCAACACTCATCGCGCAGGCGCAGGCCGCCGGACCCACCCTCTTCGATATGTTCTGGCGCTTTTTCGTAATCGGGGGGACGCTCTTCGGGAGCGGGCTAGTCCTCGCCTCGTACCTGCAACGCGCGTTTGTAGATTCGTTCGGCTGGCTCAGGCCGCAGCAATTGCTGGATGCGCTCGTGATCGGGCAGTCCACGCCCGGACCCGTCCTCAGCACGGTTGCCGCCGCCGGGTACATCATGAGTACCAACTTCGCGCCGGGGGATACGCTGCGCGGCGTTTTGTTCGGGGCAGTAGCAGCACTCGGCGTCTTCCTGCCCTCGTTCATCGTCATCCTCATTTTGGGTCGTGTCGTGCCGCGCTTGCGGCGTTCACCTGCCGCGATGGACTTCCTGAAAGGGGTGAACGCGGGCGTGATCGCGCTGCTCTTCGGGACGTTCCTCAATCTGGCGTGGAACACACTGGTTCGACCCAATGGCGCGGGCGTGGATTGGCTGACGCTCGCTTTGACTGCCGTTTTCTTCGCCGCCTCAGAGCGCTTCAAATGGACAGCGTTGCGGCTGGTGATTGTCGGCGCACTGATCGGGTTACTGCGGATTGTGCTGCAACTGGTCAGATTCGCATGTTAGAATAGCGGAAATGAGCGGTATTTAATGGAACTTCTCGACGCGATACGCCAGCAGCGCCCGGATGCGCCCCCCTTCAGCGACCGTCCCGTGCAACCGCAACACATTCGCCTGTTAGTCGAGGCGGCGGCGCGGTCGCCATCGCACTTCAACAGCCAGCCCTGGCGCTTTGTTCTGATCGAAGACGCCCCAAATCGCGAGGCGATTGCAACGTTGCTTGGTGCATCATCTGCGCCGCCGCTGTTGCTCGCCATTGCGCTCAACCGGGCGGAGTACAAGCCGGGTGAATTGCAGGGATTGTATTCGACCATCACGCTTGGCGCGGTGGTACAGACCTTCGCCTTCGTCGCGGCCAGCCTCGCTATGGGGATGCGTTTCATGGAGATGGGCGAGTCGCTGGATGCGCTCGCGGTGCGGCTCGCCGTGCCGGATAATTTCCAATTGGTGCTGCTCTACGGCCTTGGCTATTACGAAGGACCGCTCGCGCCGCGCTCCGTGCCGGATATTCACGACCTGATCATGTTCAACCAGTGGGACGGCAATCTCCCCGCCGCGCTCGATACCATGCCACATATTCTCGATAGTGAGCAATAATGATCACACCTCCCGATTTGACGGATCACGCCTTCTACATTAATCGCGAACTGAGCTGGCTGGAATTCAACCGCCGCTGTTTGAATCAGGCGCTTGACCCGACACTGCCGCTGCTGGAGCGCGTGCGCTTCCTCTCCATTTTTAGCAATAACCTCGATGAATTTTTTATGGTGCGTGTCTCCGGCATCAAGGAACAGGCCGCGCAGGGCATCACCGATACCACCGCCGACGGCCTCACGCCTGCGCAGCAGCTTGCGGAGATACGCGCCCGTGCGCTCCCGATGATGCACGAGCAGCGCCGTGTATTGCACGACGACTTGATCCCGAAGTTGCATGACGCCGGGATCGCGTTGCTGCGCGTCGAAGACCTCAGCGCGCACTGTCAGGCCGCAATGCGCGCCTACTTTCAAAGCGAGGTCTTCCCGGTCCTGACGCCGCTTGCGGTCGATCCGGGGCGTCCATTTCCGTTTATCTCCAACCTGAGCCTCAGCCTTGCGGTCATGATGCACGACGCGCAGGGTCGGCAGCGCTTCGCCCGCGTGAAGGTCCCGACGGGGGTCTTGCCGCGTGTGATTGCGGTGAATGAGGTTGCGCCGCGCTATGGTTGTCTGGAAGAAGGCCAGCCGCTGCGCTTCCTGTTCCTCGAAGACCTGATCAGCGCGAACCTCGATCTATTGTTCCCCGGCATGAGCATTCTCGCGGCGACAGCCTTCCGGGTCACACGCGATACCGATATGGACATCACCGAAGAAGAAGCGAGCGACCTGCTGGAAACCATCGCGGAAGGCGTGCGGCTGCGGCGCTTCGGGCAGGTTGTCCGCATGACGATCATCGACAGCGTGCCGGATTCAATCCTCTCGCTGCTGGTGGAACACCTTGAACTCTCGCCCGAAGATGTCTATTTGCTGCGGAGTCCGCTCGGCATGAACGATCTGGCGCAGCTCGCTAATTTGGATTTCCCCGCGCTCAAGTTCGCGTCGTATCAACCCGTGCTGCCTGCCGCGCTTACAACCGAAGAGAATATATTTTCGGTCATCCGCAAGAGTGATATTCTGCTGCATCACCCCTATGAGTCGTTCGTGCCGACGATAGAGTTCTTCGAGCAGGCCGCCACCGACCCGCAAGTTCTCGCGATCAAGACGACGCTCTACCGCACTGGCTCCAAATCGCCCATCGTCGGGGCGCTGCTCAAGGCGCAGGAGAATGGCAAACAGGTCGCGGTGCTGGTCGAACTCAAAGCGCGCTTCGATGAGGAGAACAACATCGGTTGGGCGCGCGCGCTGGAAGCGCAGGGCGTGCATGTCGTCTATGGCCTGATGGGATTGAAAACACACGCCAAAATTTCGCTCGTCGTGCGCCGCGAAGCGGATGGCGTGCGGCGCTATGTCCACCTCAGCACGGGCAATTACAACGCCGGGACTGCGCGCATCTATACCGATCTCGCGCTGTTCACCTGTCAGGACGAGATTGCCGCCGACGCGACCGATCTCTTCAACCGCCTGACCGGGTACGCGAACAACGCGCATTATCGCAAGCTGCTCGTCGCGCCAGAACACCTGCGCCCGCAAATAGCCGCGCTCATCGAACGGGAGAGCGACCATGCTCGCGCCGGACGCCCCGCACGGTTGATTTTCAAGATGAATTCTCTGGTTGACTCACGCTTAATCCGGTCGCTTTATGAAGCCAGTGGCGCGGGCGTGCAAATTGACTTGCTGGTGCGTGGGATATGCTGCCTGCGTCCCGGTGTCCCCGGCGTGAGCGAGAACATCAACGTGCGGACGCTGATCGGGCGCTTCCTCGAACACGCGCGCATTTTTTATTTTCAGAACGACGGTAACGAAGAAATATACATGGGCAGCGCGGACCTCATGCCGCGCAACCTCGATTTGCGCGTCGAGACGGTCTTCCCGGTTGAAGCACCGAGCCTGAAAGCGCGTATCCTCGATGAAATCCTCGCGACCGAGATGATGGACAACTACAAGGCCGAGCAGCTTCATACCGACGGCACATATTCGTTGCTGCGCCCGGCGGAAGGCGAACCGACGATCAGCGCACAATCGGTCTTCATGGGGCGTGCGCGCGAACGCTAATTCATGCTCCCCTGTAGGGGTCCGACCAATT
>Ga0123338_10004304_pt1 | contig 12487 bp, 11 predicted proteins | sample grotaG_FD_89793 | JGI IMG/M metagenome (GOLD analysis project Ga0123338, IMG submission 89793) | Glacier valley bacterial and archeal communities from Borup Fiord, Nunavut, Canada, to study Microbial Dark Matter (Phase II) -... | ecosystem: Environmental > Aquatic > Freshwater > Ice > Glacier ... | reverse complement strand
GCTTGTGGCAACTGATTAGCCTGAGCCAACATAGCCTGAGCTGCCTGTGAAAGAATGTTGTTCTTAGTGAAATTAGTCATCTCACTAGCCATATCTACGTCACGGATACGTGATTCAGCAGCTGTCAAGTTTTCACTTGAAGTCCCTAAGTTTGCAATAGTGTGCTCAAGTCTGTTCTGTAAAGCACCAAGTTTAGAACGCTCTCCAGAAACTGTTTCAATTGCTGTCTGAATTGATGTGATTGCAGTATTCCCAGAAGTTTGTGTAGAAACATCAATACCTGCAGCAGCTGTTGCATCAGATAGTTTTGTTTTATTACTGAATTGTGCTGAAAGTGAATATGTTGCTCCGACAGTTATATTCGCTGCTACTGTAGTTGCTGCTCCCACTGCTGCTCCCGATGTAAGATTTCCATCAAGTGCAATAGTCACGCCCTTATATTTTGTAGGGTCTGTGAATGTAGCTGTAGTTGCTTTACTATTTACATCAACAGTTTCAACTCCAGCTGCACCGGTCATTGTTAATCTAACTGTATCATCTGCACCGCCAGCAAGAGTGACAACTTTTCCAGCACCAGAGATACCACCTGTGGTAATATCACCTGTAACAGCAAAAGCTACATCTTTGATACCATTTGCTGTTAAAGCTGCATTTAAGGCAGTATTAATATTGGCTGCGGTAGTTTCACTAAGCGCAACGTCATTAACTGACAGGTTAATAGTCTTATTTACCGTATCCACACCAGAGACTGTAGCTGCATTTGCAGTGGCATTACCATTAGAAACGTTAATTTTCCATCCGTTTAATGTAGTAGAGTTATCAGCAGCCACCCAAGTAGCTCCACCAACTGTACCACCTGTTGCTATTGTACCGGCTGTCTGAACAGCAGAAGATAGTACTAATGCAGCACCGTTAGTTACTCCAGTTCCCAAGTCACCTGACATTGTAGCAGCTGAAACCTTAACTGCTCCCGATAGACTACCTGTAGCTACATCTCTTGAAACACCTAAAGTTTTTGCATCCATTGCACTAATTGAAATACCAAGATTCTGGCCTGCATTTGCACCAACCTGAAAAGTGAGTGCACCAACTCCTGTAGCATTAACCCCACCATTTAATAACTTTTGGGTATTAAATTCTGTAGTATTAGAAATTCTTGTTATTTCAGAAGCTAACTGATCAACTTCTTTCTGTATTTCTGAACGGTCAGTACTTGTATTAGTATCAGTAGATGACTGAACTGCCAGTTCCCTCATTCTCTGCAGAATACTATGGGTTTCATTCAATGCACCTTCAGCTGTTTGTAACAATGAGATACCATCCTGTGCATTGCTGGATGCTTGATTCAAACCTCTAATCTGCCCTCTCATCTTTTCACTGATAGCAAGACCTGCAGCATCATCGCCTGCTTTGTTAATTCTAAGACCTGATGACAATTTTTCCAATGATTTCTGAGTGTTTCCACCGTTTACACCCAACTGACGGTTTGTGTTTAGCGCCGCGAGGTTGTGATTAATAATCATAATAAAATCCTCCTTGAATATTATTCCATTCATCCATGAATGGATAAAGTTTAATTTATTATAAACTCGCCCATCCGGCCGGGACTAGGTAAGTTTAATAACCTTTGTTGCTTACATTTAATATATCGTCAAAAAAGATTCGGACTTTAATGGAATTTTTGCTTTTTTAAAAAGTTTTTATTGGTAACCATGCTTTACTTTTTAAAGTCCATTATCCTCTCTGGATTTACATCTGCGGCAGCTTTTTTATTTTCTTCCTGGATCTCTGAATATACCTCTTTCCTATGAACCGGAATATTTCTAGGAGCCTTCACACCTATACGCACCTGATCACCAGATGTATCTAAAATGCAGACTTCTATATTATCCCCTATGATAATGGACTCATTTTTCTTTCTTGTTAATACTAGCATCAGCAGCACCTCCATTACTGTTAAGTTTGTCAAATATGTAGTGTCTAATGCTATATTTTTCGTTATTTAATGTAACCTGTTTTGCAATATTTTTTCTGGTATTAATTACTATTGGGGCAAGAAGATTTGCTGATATATTTTTAATATTCTCAGGAATAACTACAACAGTGAAAAGTAAAATCTCGTTTATATCATTTATTTCTAGTGCCGCAATTTCATCCTCCGGAATGTCCACCTCATAATCTGGCACTATGGAAAAAGGATCTACCACCACAAATGCAAGGTTTCCATCCTCTACAGATTGAAGCCACTTAAAAGGCGAATTTTCAGAAGAATTATCTATTAGGGCAAAATTCCTCTTATCTTCAAATCCAGGTAATCCTTCCGGAAATGTATAAATATCGCTATCTTGAACTTCTATTTCTCCAAAATATTTTGTGGAAAAAGTCATAACTATAACCTCCTATAATAGATTCTACGTCAAAAGCCATTCATTACTGTGCTTAAAATGACAATTTAAAGGGCTATGCCAAGTGCATGCCCTTATTATACCTAATATCATACTTGATAATCTATTTCTATCTTTCCAGGAACATAATTTACATCAAGGCTGCCTAATCTCACATCAAAGTTTACCCCATTATGAATTCCTAGCATCTCTGGTTGGAAATTTATATTAAGGCTTCCTGTAACCTCTATTTTAGGTCTTGCACTTGGCATGGTTACCAAACCAAATTCATTCACAGGATTTGCCTTTCTCAAAGCAATATCAACAATGGGATTCCCTCCATATTCAATTGCCGCTAGTCTATCACTATCTTGTGAAGTAGTCGCAATATATTCCATAGCCTGTTGATATCCCTTACTGGAAATCTCCAAAGAAAATGCCTTATTGTTTTTAAGTCCTGATGTGTTAAAACATTCAGTCTGATCAATAATTACTTTTGGCAGTTCAGTCTGAATTTGAATCTTAGCATGGTTTTGCTGCATTTCAACTACAGGCTTTGTTGTCTGCATTTGAAGCTGTGCATTAGTTGTATGAATACTTATGTTTCCAAGAGACATAACTCATCTCCCCTTCAAAATGTATATAAGATATGGATGAAGGAAATATGTGAAATAAGTATTTTATGGAAAAAACTTATTTCACAATTATAACTTTTTATCTTAGAAAATCAACCAGAGATGGCTGAATTATCTTGGCTCCTGCTGAAAGAGAGGCTTTATAGACATTCTCCTCATTTGTAAGATTCATTATAACTTCTGCTTGGTCTACATCTTCATTGTTACTCATTAACTTTGTGAAGTTGTATTCATCAGAATCAAGCCTACTTTTTGTAAGATCAAGTCTATTGCTCCTAGCACCTATATCAGCTCTTATTCTTGTAACATTATCAAGATCAGATTGAATGCCATCTATCAAAGTACTAATGGCAGTTTGATTATTTGTATTTAAATCATCAAAAAATTTATCCATGTCCTGAATCATTTTAGGGGTACTCCCTGCAACAGCACTGGCCCCTGTCCCATCAAAAAGTTCGCCGCCTAAAACATTAACATTTATGTCATTACCTACTCCAATTTCGTAATTCATAACCTCTGTGCTTGCAGAAGGAATAGCGTAATTACCTGTAACTTCATCTACTAAAGGTTTGTCAGTCTGATACCCTGAAAAGATGTACCTTCCAGCATATGTAGAATTGGAGAGCTGTATAAGCTGCTCACGTAGTTGTTTGACTTCGCTTGCCGTAGCCTGCTGATCCTCTGTAGACATGGTCCCATTTGCAGACTTTACTGCCAACTCTCTTGCCCTGTGTAATACATCTCCAATATTGCTGAGTGCAGATTCTGTAATGTCAACCCATGACGTTGCATCATCTACATTTTTTTGATATTGTGTGATCTCAGCCACGTCTGTACGAAGCTTAAGGGCACGTGCCGCAACGACAGGATCATCTGATGGGACTTCAATTTTTTTACCAGTTGCCATTTGGTTTTGCAGTTTATCCATCCTTGTCTGATTTTTAGATATATTAGATATCATGTTGTTAACCATCATAGCGTTAGTAATTCTCATTTAAAAATTCCTCCTTAGCTTATACCCCAAGCTTATTTATTAAAGTATCGTATACCTGTGACATTGTTGTAATCATCCTAGCGCAAGCGTTGTAAACTTGTTGATGTTTTATCATGTTAGCAAGTTCTTCATCCAGTGATACTCCTGAGACTGATTGTCTCTCATTTTCAACTTGCTTCACTATGGTTTCCTGATTATCTGTCATTGTCTTAGCCTGCTGCGCATCTATGCCCATATTTGCAATTAAAGATTTCATGAAGTCCTCGGCTGAGCCCTCACCAAAAAGGCTGACATTGTTCCTTAAATCGATTAGTTTATCTAAGACTACAGCATTTTCCTGCTGGCTGGCAGATCCAGAAGCACTAATATTCCTTGAGTCAGAAAGTATTTCACTACTTACACTGAAGTTTTTTGCTGTCAGTTTGCTGTATTGCGCAGGAATAGTAGTAGCGCCACCTATAAATGTCGTACTACTCTCGGGCTTTCCATCAGCCCCCAACATAGTGAAAAATTTAAGGCCTGAAACAGTTGTACCATTCAATGCATAACCATCAGCATGTCCAGCACCAACATCAACACCATTTACATATCCATCATTAAAAGACATTGCGAATTTCTGCACAAATTCATTGATCTTTTTTACGTAATAAGGTATTCCCTTCATATTTGGACTTCCATTATCACCTTCGTTGCCATCTCTAACATCCAGATAACCTCTCAATTCACCACTTGTAACCTTTACAGCTGCTCCAGTGTCCTTCCAACTTATATCATAAAGATTTGCAACATCTTCATTTGCATTGAGCTTTGTAGTTCTTTGCGTAACCTGAACCTCCGAGCTACTGAAATGATCAACCAAATTTTTCCCGCCTATGGTAATTGTAAAATGAACGTTATCCCTGCCATTTGGGAGCTGTCCAACAACTACTTCATTTGCCTGAATATTTACTATCTTAGATAGCTTATCAACTAATAAGGTTCTGTGATCTCTCAGATCGTTTGCTACAGTTCCATCAACTTCTGCTGTATATATTTGTCTGTTCAAATCTTTAACCTGTGTAGCAATAGAGTTTACTTCCAAAACCTTGGTCTTAATTCTGTAATTGACATCTTCCTGTAACTTCTCAAAATGAGCTGCTGTAGAATTGAAATAATTGGCAACGGTAACTCCTCTTTGCTTTACAATATCTCTTAGTCCCAGATCTGCTGGACTTTTTGACAATTCTTGAAGTGAGCTGTAAAAGTCATTAAATACAGCAGTAAAACCACTTCCACTGGTACCTTCTAATGAAGGCTCATTAAATGTAGCTTCAACTTCTGCAAGTAAGTCATTCTTAGCTGACCACTCTCCGCTAGATTGTGCCTCACTCCAGTACTTATAATCCAGAAAGTCATCTCTTATTCTGTTTACAGAATTTACTACGGATCCTGTACCATACATTCCCGTTCCGTCATACATTGGTATCGCCGCAGCCGCTGTCTGGTATCCAACTTGTCTTGAATACCCTGGTGTAGTAGCATTGGTAATATTATGATTAATAATATCAAGGTTCTTCTGTGCAGAAAAAAGGCCACTAACAGAAACATTAAGTCCAAAAAAAGATCCTCTCATTTTATCACCTTCCTACCAATCCCATTTTATTAATCACTGTATTTATCATTTCGTCTATTGCGTTAAATGCTTTAGATGATCCACCATATGCAAATTGGTACTTAAGCATCTTCGTTAATTCTTCATCCATTGATACTCCGGAAATTGATTTTCTTTGATTATCTGCTGTTTCAACTAGGTTAGCTTGACTCTCTGTAAGGGATTTTACTTCCTCAGCCTTGTTTCCTACTGTTTGTATGATTTCCTGATAAAATTCATCCAAGCTAAGCCTATCTGTGTAATCTCCAGTGCAATCCTTATATCTGAGGTTTGCTATTTCTAATGCCAAAGTATTATCTCCTTTAGCACCATTTTTCGCAGAGATAATATTATTAAGATCAGATAAATTAGAGTTCAGGCTAATATTTCCGATCTCAATAGGCCTGCTGCTATCAGTTGCCACAAAAAAGTCTGTTCCAGCTACAGGAGTAGAATGTATTGTTTTACCACTTCTCTGTAGACTATTTACTTCTCTGGCAATAACATTGATAAGGGCATTAAGTCTCTGCCTCACGTCTGGCACTATATTGGCTGAATCATTCATATGTGAGGTGACAGACTCATTTATTGTGTCACAGCTGATGGCGTCCATCATTGATTTATTGTCACCAATATCAGTTGAATAAAGCTTTCCACCTGTTTGATCAGTTATTTTACTCCAACCGTCTTCACCCAGTCCAGTTTGCCCTGCATTAAAGTAGTCCGACTTTGTCACAACAGAAACCTTCATATTCACATCCGGATCTTTCAATGACGCAATATATGAAGCTATATCTGTGGTGCTCGTAGCTGTGCCAGTGTCGCCATCAATACTTTCGCCTGTAAAGACTACGGTATATCTGTCTGCACCTACAGCATAATTGGTAAGCCCCGATAATGTAGTAACAACATTTTTAAAGTTCTCATTAGTAGATGTTGCGTCATTTGTAAGTAATGCAACCGCCGCTTTAAAATCATCAGGATCAGTGTAAGTAACACTACCATTGTTAATAACATTACTTGAATAAGTCACTAACCTGAAATTGCAATCTATATTTTTATCTTTCATCTGAGCAATATATGCATCAATATTATTCTTTACTAAGGTTAAGTCTGCAGTAGAAGATACATCCACTGCAAAAGTAATGTCCATATTAGCGCTTGGTGTCCCATTTTCAGTACTTCCTACTGCGCCATAGACTTCTCCGCGAGATTCAAGCAAGCCCTTAAGCGTTCCGCTTTTCAAAGGCAATTCTATTTTTGTACCAGCAATCATTGGTGTATAGAACATCCCAGATTTTGCTGTATTCTTTGCAACTATATTTGTGGATTCCTCTCTGTTTACAAGAAAATATCCGCCAATTGTTATATCCACTGAACCATTTTGATTTTCAGTTATGTCTGCATTGATTAGATTTGTTATTCTATCGAGCAAAACATTTCTCTGGTCTCTTAATTCATTTGCTCTGTCTCCGCATGATTCTATTTTAGGTATCTCGACATTTAGATCAGCTATTTGTGAAGTAATATTATTAACTTCATCTATGTCAGATACTATTTCGCTATTTAAGTCACTCTGGAGCCTGTCAATTTGTGTACCCATGTGGTTTACATAATCAACCATGGCTTGTCCTCTTTGTCTAACCAGTGCTCTAACTGTTAGACTGCTAGTATCCTTTGATAACTCCTGCCATGAATCCCAAAAATTATTCATAATAGACTGAAGCCCATCATTCATTGGTTCCCCAAGAATATTCTGCAACTCAATATATGTGTTATTTTTAGCTTCTGAATATCCTTGTAGCTGACTCTCTTTCCTATATATGTTGTCTAGGAAAGTATGTCTGATTTGCCTTGTCTGTTCTATTGTGGCACCAGTTCCAACTTGCATATTACTGGAAATCCCTTGATAAAAGGAGGTTTGAATAATGGATTGCTGCCTTGAATAACCTATCGTATTCGTATTTGATATATTATGGCCGGTTACAAACAATCCTCTTTCACTTACATACATTCCCGACTTCGCTATTCCATAGCTACCAAAACTAGAACCCATGGCGACCCCCTTAATTCTATAACTTCATGTCAAACATACTACTTTTTCCTGCGCCAGCTGTATAGCCTACCTGGTTGTAATTGTTCCCAGGGTTCGTTGCATTAGAGAGCACATTTATAGAAAACTCTATATATTCTAGGGAATTATTAATAAGCTTCCCGTTTTCATCATTAACGTCCTTAACTCTCTTAAGTATATCTAAAAGCTTTTCCTGCCTTGTCATAAGAGAACTGGCATGACTACCTTGAACATGATTGAATAGCTCAGTTAAAGTAACCTCTTTATTTGAAAGATTAAGCTCCTTATGAAGAAGCGAAGAGACATAATCTCTGCTAAGCTCTAATTTCGCAAGCTGGGAAACTATATCCTGTTCTTGTTCCACAAGGGCTGCAAGTTCAGTAACCTTCCCTTTTATGATAATATCGGTTTTTTGCCTACCTATACTTAGAATTTGTGAATATAGAGTAGCTTCATTTTCTAAAATCTCTTCTAACTGAGACAATAATTGTTCCATATTCATACCTCCAAAATATTTCAAAACTATATGTTAAACTACTAAAATAATCCAGCAAGATTCTTGTTAAGCTCAAAACGGCTAACTGCTACGTTCTATATTACATTACACTATACTCAGTATGACACAGAACGTACTTAATAAAAAAGGTGGCAAAAAGCCACTTTTTATATATCTCAAACATAAAACATTTAAGGCTTGTATCAAACTTAAACCTTTTTGTCCATAAATGACTTCACTAATTTATCAGCAATCTCCTGACCTTTAACATTATACGATCCAGAAGCATACTGTTCTTTAATACCATTTACTTTGTCAGCCCTGATATCTGGGACTTCCTTCAAAGCCTTTAAAGCAATCTGATATTCTTTACCAATAGTAGATATAGAAATTACATCTTTCTTGGATTTTACTTTGGAAGCAGGTTCTGTGATATTCACCTTTGATGATTTATAAACTTCATTGACCTTTGGCAATTCTCCCCATATTTTCATGTAAATCAACTCTCTTTCTAACTTCTCTCTTTATCTTCTCATATATTCTATCGGCATATATTATTTTTGTTTTTAGCATTTCCCAACAGAGTTTCTGGAGAACTTCCTAAAATGTAAATACTAAGCTCAAACCATTTATACTACTTGTTTAGATACCTCATTTTAAATCTGTTTTCCTTTGCCTTTTCTTCCTCCTCGTGTTTAGAGGTTATATCTTTAGCAGTACTTTGAAAATTTCTCTTCATGTCTCTTTCACATTCATCACAAAAACGTCCAGTTCTTATTGCCTTACCACAGTTTTCGCATTCCAGAAACATGTTTCCTTCTTCACCTATTATCTCAAGGCGCCCTTCTTTTAAAAACCTTTTAATTTTTTCTACTGAAACATCCAATTCAACTGAAACCTCAGATAAACTGGCGCCAGGGTATTTGTAAAGATATTCCTTTACCGTTTTGTATTCCTCTTCGTCTCTTTCTCTGCATACTGGGCAAAGTGGAGCCCCTCCTATATAGTTAAAAATTTTACCGCACCTACTGCAATTTCTAACATCTGGCATTTTAAATTCCTCCTTAATAAATTCTTCCTGATGCAACTACCGCAGCATAAACCATAGCAGCACCGGCATTTTTAAACTCTCTTGCACACTCACTTATTGTGCTTCCTGTAGTAAAAATATCGTCAATTATAAGTACTTTTTTGTTGCCAACATAATTATAATCTATAACATTAAATGCATTAAATACATTTAATCCTCGTTTATCTTTATCCAAAGTAGCCTGTTTCTGTGTGTCTCTGGATCTTTTAATTATTGATGAAGCATTAACTACATGCAACTCCTTTGCTAGATAGGCAGCTAAAAGACCTGCTTGGTTATAGCCCCTCATCCTATATCTCTTACTAGAAAGCGGGACGGCTGCAACAATGTCTATTTCTTCTCTATCAATCAATTCATCAAGTGTCATAATTATAAAGTATGCCAAAGCTCTATACAGCGAAGGCTTATCTCGAAATTTAAAATTTGTAAGTGCTTTTTTTATTACGCTTTCATATCTACAAGGGCAAATAACAGCATCGCAAAAAGGTGCGTTAAAAATTTTCAAGTAACTATCTCCATTTATGTTTTGAAATGGAATCTTATCAAAGCAACTTTTACATATATTAATATCGGAATGGTCTTCCAAAACATTACGACAAAATATGCATTTTGGTGGAAACACAATATGTAATATTTCTTTAACCATAATTTATCCTCACACAGCGCTTTCATTGTTAAGCTTTGAAAGTTTCTCTTCAAGGCCTGAAAATCTGCTAGTTTCCCGATGATTTGCAACCATTTGCCTAAGATTATCTATTGAACCTGTCAAAACCACCAGAGATTTTGCACGAGTTATAGCCGTATATAATATGTTTCTTGATAAAAGTTGTGGTGGTGCCTGAAAAATAGGCATAACTACAACTGGGAATTCACTACCCTGACTTTTATGCACTGTTATTGCATATGAAAGATCTAGCTCATCTAAAACAACAAAGTCATAGCTTGCAATTCTATCATCATCATATAGAACTTCAACATACTGCTCTTCAGCATTGATCTCTGAAATAACTCCCATATCTCCGTTAAATACACCATTACCCCAGATATCGCTTCCATCGGCCTTTTTCCACTTAAGATTATAATTATTCTTAGTTTGCATGACTCTATCACCTTCTCTAAAGGTACAGTTAAGTCCAGCCTTCTCTTTCTTATAAGGCGCCTTTGGGTTAAGCGCTTCCTGAAGCCTTTGATTTAGTTGAAAGACTCCAACTCCTATTTTTCTGGTTGGCGTAATTACCTGAATCTGTCTTATTGGATCAAAATCCATGTTTACCGGAAGTCTTCTGGAACAAAGATCAACAATTGTATTTAATATATCGTCATTACTTCTCCTTTGTACAAAGAAAAAATCCTTTTCCTTTTCGTTAAGATTTGGAAAAATCCCTTTATTTATTGCATGGGCATTTAAAATAATCATACTTTCTTCAGCCTGTCTGAAAACCTCTGTCAGTCTGATTGTCTTTATAACCCCGCTGTTAATAATATCCTTCAATACATTACCAGGGCCTACAGAAGGCAACTGGTCAACGTCTCCGACCATGATTAGCCTTGCACCATGTGATAGCGCTCTAAGAAGATTGTTCATAAGTAGTATGTCTACCATGGACATTTCGTCTATTATAACAACATCTGCGTCTATTGGGTTGTCCTCATTTTTGGCAAAAGCTGGCTCTTCTCCATCAGCCGTATAGCCAATTTCCAGCAGTCTGTGGATTGTTTTAGCCTCTTTTCCTGTTGCCTCACTCATCCTCTTTGCAGCCCTGCCTGTAGGAGCGGCTAAAGCTATCTTATACTCCTCTTTTTCCAAAAGTCTTATAATGGACTTAATTATAGTAGTTTTACCCGTACCTGGGCCACCAGTTATTACAACTACACCATTTTGAAGGGACTCTTCAATTGCGACCCTTTGCATCTCTGCAAGAATAATTTTCTCTTCCTTTTCAACGTCATCTAGATTCTTACCTGAAAACCATATAGATTTTGTGCCCAAAGCATTTATAACACTAAGTTTCCTCGCCACTTCCAACTCCGCCATGTAAAGATGTTTCAAATATATCCGGTCAAAGCCCTCACCTTTTTCTCGATGGAGCATATTCTCAATCATTAAGGATATCACTGCATTTTCTACACTTTGTTCATTGATGCTTAGAAGCCTCTCACTTTCAAAAACAAGCTTCTCATAAGTCATGTTAGTATGTCCTTCCATGGATGCCTTTATAAGTACATATTTTATCCCACTCATAACCCTGCTCTCACTAGCGAGTTCAAAGCCCATTTTCATTGCAATAGTATCAGCAGTTTTAAATCCAATGCCATGAATCTTCTCAGTGAGAATATATGGATTGCTCTTTATTTTATTTATTGTATCTTCTCCGAAAGCCTTATATATCCTTGCAGAAAAAGCTGGGCTAATGCCATACTCCTGAAAGAACATGACTACATTGCCAAGTGCCTCATGTTCAGTGAATGCAGTATTTATCTCCATTGCCTTTTCAATGCTTATTCCTTTAACTTCGGACAGTTTTTCTGGCTCATTTTTGATTACATCGACGCTCATTTCCCCGAAATGCTCAACAATTCTTGAGGCTGTGACAGGGCCTATTCCCTTAATAACTCCAGAACATAGATATTTTATTAATGCCTCTTTTGTATGTGGAAGTTTTTTTTCATAATTATCCGCCTTAAGCTGTTTGCCATATTCAGGGTGTATTGCCCAGGTTCCTATTACTCTAACTGAGTCTCCCTCATTAATAAATGGTAGGTACCCCACTACAACTATGCTTTCATCAGGAGTATTAAGCTCCAAAACACAGTAACCGTTCATCTCGTTTGTATATATAATTTCATCTACTGTACCTTCTACACTTACATGCATTGCTGAGCTCCCTCCACATTATCTTAAGTAAAGTATACCTTATTGATAAAACAATTTAAAGTGGGCTCAATATTACAGTCACAATCGCCGACCATTTTCTTCTTCAATAACAACCTCAAGATTATTATACTCATAGGACAATTTCTTCAGGATTTTTATAGTATCGTCATCAGAGCCTTTGTCAATTACTACTACCTTACACTCAGGCCCAGAATTTTTAAACAACTCATCTTCAAATATGGAGCGGATTATACCTTCAATGTTATCCTGCTGATTTTTCACTGTTAGCACAAGCTCATATTTCTGCTT
>Ga0123338_10004299_pt1 | contig 12493 bp, 10 predicted proteins | sample grotaG_FD_89793 | JGI IMG/M metagenome (GOLD analysis project Ga0123338, IMG submission 89793) | Glacier valley bacterial and archeal communities from Borup Fiord, Nunavut, Canada, to study Microbial Dark Matter (Phase II) -... | ecosystem: Environmental > Aquatic > Freshwater > Ice > Glacier ... | reverse complement strand
GCCGACGGTTGTGGCGGTCGAGGCGTGCGGCGCGTCGCATTTCTGGGCGCGCGAGATTGCGGCGCTGGGGCACGAGGTCCGGCTGATCGCGCCGCAGTTGGCCAAGCCCTACGTGAAGCGGGGATTGCCACGCCGCAAGGGCGGCTCGCAATAACGGGATGTTGGCGGTTCGGCCTTGTTGCGATGCCAAGCGCTGCATGGCGGCAGCAGGCGCTGGCGCTTTGCCTGTCTGCATGGTGTTCGGCAATGGTGATCGTTACGGCGGGCACACGTCGCTTTGGAGTGCGACTGTCAACGGGCTGCGGCGAACCTTGGTTGCCCGGTTGCTGGGGCGGTGTCCGGGGTGCCGGGCTGGGCTTCGGGCAGGGCGGCCAGCGGCTCCACGTCCACGCCGACTTCCATCTTGTGGTCGCCGCCGCCCAGCAGCACACCTAGGACGGGGCTGACGTCCAGGTAGTCGCGGCCCCAGCCGAGCACAACGTGCTCGTCTCGCACGATCAGGTCGTTGGTGGGGTCCAGGTCAATCCAGCCCCATTGCGGGCCTAGCCAGCAGCCGACCCAGGCGTGGGACTGGTCGGCGCCGCGCAGCCGCGCCTGGCCCGGCGGCGGGCGTGTGCGCAGGTAGCCGGACACGTAGCGCGCCGGCAAGCCCAGGGCGCGCAGGGCAGCGATCATCAGGTGGGCGAAGTCCTGGCAGACGCCGGCTCGCAATTCCAGCACGCGCGTGACGGTGGTGGCGACGCCGGTGACGCCGGGTTGGAAACGGAACTCGCGCCCGATGCGGGCCATGAGGTCCAGCAGGCCTTGCAGCACGGGGCGGCCCGGGGGGAAACTGGGGGTGGCCCACCGGCCGGCCTCGGCCAGGCAAGGGGCCTTGGGACTGCCGAAGCTGAACTCGGCGGCGTCCCCGGCGGCGGCGCGCTGGCGGCACAGGTTGGCGACGTGCTCCCATGGCGGTGTAGCGGCAGGGTCGGGGGCGGCGCGGGGCAGGATCTCGACCATGCTGGACGCGCGCAGGTGCAAGGCGGCGTGGGCGGTGTCCATGGAGAGCCAGGCGACCGCGTTGCCGAAGTGGTCGGTGCCCCAGGTCGTGCGGGAGGCCGGGGGGTCGGCTGTGAGGTCGAACTGCAGGACGCGCTGCCACGGCAGGGCACGCGGCCGTAGGTGGAGTTGGTGCGCGGCCAGCTCCACCCGGTGGGCATAGGTGTAGGCGGTGGTGTGGAGGACCTGCAGGATCATCGCCGCGTTGTGCCACCGTGTTGAATGCCCGTGCCAGTGCGGCGAGGTTGGGCTGTGCTGGCCGAATGAGCGGTTAACGGCGGCTGGAGGCGATGCTGGCCGGAGTGGTGCCCGCCCTTGCCATCCGCTTGCGGCACGGCGGGGGCGGAGCCGTTGGGACCGCGCTTGCCGCCCCTGGATTGCCGCGTCGCTGCGCTTCTCGCAATGACACATGTTGCTTGGACGTGTGCTGCACCGCTGTATGTTGCACCGATGTATGTTGCTCCGATGTATGTTGCTCCGGCGCAGGGTGCTGCGGCGTAGGTTATTTCCACTTGGCACGGCATCCCTATGCCGCCTCGAACCCGACGGACTGCAGCGCGGGCAGCAGGGCGAAGAAGCGGCGGGACACGCCGGCGGACAGGGCGGCGGCGGCGGTGCCGAGGGACAGCAAATCCTTGGGCAATGCGGCGGCGCGGGCGATGGGGTCGGCGGCGCGCACGACCCCATCCACCAGCGTTGCCGTGCGTTGCAGCAGCACGTCGGCCTCCGCCGCCAGGGCCTGGCTGCCGGCCTGGCGCAACAGGGCGGCGGCTTGCGCGAACTGGAACGCGAGGGCGCGCGGGTTGTCGGAGTCGGCCAGGACCAGGTCCAGCACCGGGCCGGGCTGCACGGCGGACATGTAGCGGCCCTGGTAGGTGATGGCGCTGTCGCACAGCTCCAGCAGCAGTTGCAGGGTGCCCGCCATCCGCGCAGCGGGCTGGCCCAGCACGGTGGCGAGCATCTGGGTGGAGAGGTAGGCGCGCTCGATCCGGCGGCCAAGATTCAGGAACAGTCCGCCGCCGCCGCGCACCATGCCCTCGGACGCGATCCCGGCCAGGATGGTGCCCAGGCGCTGCATGCCGGTCATGGCGTGCAGCAGGCCGTCCAGGGCCGGGTCGCGCCGGGACGGGGCCTGGCGCGGGCGCAGCGCGGCGTCCATGTCGTCCCGTGCGGCGCGTTGCGCCTGGGCGAGCGCGGCGTGGGTTTCAGGCGTCATGCGGTCCCGCAGGGCCTCGGTCAGCAACACGGCGTCGGCCAAGACGGCGGCGGAGGCGCCGTCCGGTGCGAGGGCGTGTTGCACGGCCAGCGGCAAGGAGCTGCCGTCCTCGTCGTCCACCATGCCGACCTGTGCGAGGCAGTTGAGCAACAGCGCAGTCTCTGCGACTTCACGCGGCAAGGGCGCGCCGCGGGCGCTCCGCAGCAGCCCGGCGCGGCCCAGGCGGGCGTGCATGTCCAGGCGCTCGATGTAGCGGCCCAGCCAGAAGAAATCGTCGGCCACGCGGCTGGGCAGGTCGCCGACGCTGCGGCGGGTGGCGACGGGCGGCTGCCGGAGCGGGGCGGGTCCGCGTATCTCGTCCCGCTCCTGGCTGGATACCCAGACATCCTTGAACAGCGCGCCGGTGGGCAGGGACTCGGTCACGTGCTCGCCCTCGGCCAGGACGCGGGCCAGGCCGCCTTGCATCATCGCCCAGCGCTGCCCGTCGTGCATCAGGAACAGCCGCAGCACGACCGGGCGCGGCGCCATGCCGTGCCCGTCTTCGGCGTAGCACGGTGCGGCGGAGGGCTGGACGTGCGAGCAAGCGGCGTAGTCCCAGGGGCGGGCGGCGATGGCGTCGCCGAGCGCGTGCCGCGCCTCGGTGGACAGGCTGGCCAGCGGCACCGGCGGGCGGGCCGGGTCGAGCGCGGGGCGGATGGACCAGCGGTGGAAAGCCTGGCTGATCAAATGCTGCATGCCGTCGTCGCCCAGCCAGAGCGTAGGCACCGTGGCGAGGCGGAGCGGCTCGCCCAACAAGCGGCGGGACAGGCTGGGCAGGATGGCGGCCAGGCCTGGCGCCTCGATGAGGGCGGCGCCGGGGTGGTTCAGGATGCGGACGGCGCCGGTCCGGGCGGCGTCGAGCAGGCCGGCGACGCCGATGCCCGGCGCATGAAGCTCCAACGGGTCTATGGCGTCCCCCGGCAGGCGGCGGAGCAGCACGTCCACGCGTTGCAGGCCCAGCAGGGTCCGCAGGTGCAGGGCGCCGGCGCGCACCGTCAGGTCGCGGGCCTGCACCAGGGCGCAGTTGAGGTCGCGGGACAGCGCCAGGTGCTCCGGCCAGTGCGGGTCGGTGACGCCAGGGGTCAGCAGCGCGGCGAAGGACATGTGGCCATCACCCGGGGCGCCGGCGCGCATCAGGGCGTCCTGCCAGGCGTCGAAGAACGGGCGAAGCTGGCGGACCTGGGTGGGGCGGAACAGCTCCGGCAGCACGCGGGCCAGCAGGCGGCGACCCTCCCGGGCGTAACCGATGCCGTGGACGCCGCCTGTGCGGTCGGCGAGCACGCGCCACTGGCCGTCCGGGCTGCGGACGAGGTCGGCGGCGTAGTTCTGCAGGAAGGGTCCGGACGGCGCCGGGCTGCCGCGGCAGGCGCGGAGGAAACCTGGGTTGGCGAACACCAGGGCCGCCGGAACCGTACCGTCCGCCAGCAGGACTTGCGGGCCGTAGAGGTCGGCCAGCACGGCTTCCAGTAGGCGCGCGCGCTGGCTTAGACCGGCCTCTAGGGTGGCGAACTCGGCGGGGTCTATGGGGAATGGCACGGGGTCGAGGCGCCAGGACGGGGCGGCGCCGCCGTCGTCCTCGGCGGCGCGGCCCAGGCGGGTGGCGCGGTCGGCGAGTTGGGCCGGGTCGAGGGAGGACAGCACACCGAGCACGGAGCGCCAGTGTGGGCGTATGCCGCCGCGGCCGTCCACCATCTCGTCTAGCACGGCCATGGCCGGGACCCTCAGGCCGCCTGCAACGCGAAGCGGCGCGGGCTGACGGCGGGCAGCACCGCGGCAGCCGGGCCGGGGGCGCGTCCGGCGACCAGGTCCGCAGTCAGCCGCCCGGCAGCCGGGGAGGTCTGGATGCCGTAGCCGCCCTGCCCCACGCACCACATGAAGCCATCCAGGTCCGCATCCCAGCCGATGGCCAGGCTGCCGTCGGGGGTGAAAGTGCGCAGGCCGGCCCAACTGCGCTCGACGCGGCGGACCTCGATGTCCAGGGCCTGCTGCATCCGGTCCACGGCCAGGGCAACGTCCATCTCGTCCGGGGCGACATCGTGGGGGTGCATGGCGGTCTCGTCGGCGGGGCTGACCATCAGGCGGCTGTGGCCTTCGGGCCGGGCATACCAGGTGTGGCTGGCATCCTGCACCAGGGGCCACACCGCGGACTGCCAGGGGGACGGGTTCAATAGGACACCCGTGCGGCGCTTGGGCTGCAGGCCGAGGGGGGCGGCGCCGGCCTGTTGCGCGACCTCGTCGCCCCAGGCCCCGGCGGCGTTGACCAGGACGGGGGCGGTGAAGGCGTCGCCGCCGGCGACCTGGGCGTGCCAGCGCCCACCCTGCCGCCCGATCCGGCCGGTGCGGCTGCGGAGCGCCAGGACGCCGCCGGCCATGCGCAGTTGGCGCAGGAAGCCCTGGTGCAGCACGGCGACGTCCATGTCGAAGGCGTCGTCCTCGACCGCGGCGCGCACGGCGTAGTCGGGGCGGAGGGCGGGCAGGAGGGCGTGGGCGTCGGCGACCGGGACTTCGCGCAGGCCGTCGCCGCCGGCCAGCAGGCGGTCGAGGTCGTCCACCTGGTCCGGGGGCGCCAGGAACAGGACGGGGCGGCGGGCGAGGATGGGCGAGTCGGCGAAGCCCGGCGGCGGCTGCTCGAAGAACGAACGGGACAGGCCGGTCAGGGCGCGGACGTCGGGCGGGCCGTAGTTCAGAATCCAGATGGCGGCGGAGCGGCCGGTGCTGTGGTAGCCGGCGGCGTCCTCGGCCTCCAGCAGGGCGACGCGGCGGTCTTGCGCGAGGTGGGCCGCGGCGGAGGCGCCTGCGATGCCTGCGCCTATGACGATGGCGTCGAAGGGGTGGGTCTGCATCGGGGCAGCATCGCCGGGCGGGGGCCGGGCTGCAAGCTGGGAGTGGGCTGCGGCGGGTCAGCAAGCGTTAGGGACGGTCCCGGGCGGCGTGCCAAATGCAGAGGATGTCCACGACGTCGTCTTGGACTTGACAGATGATGACGTAGGGTGGAACCACGACCAGCTCTCGCGTACCTGGAACCTTCCCAGGTCGGCCCCGCCCGGGGAGGTCCAATAGGCTGTCTGCCGCGTCGCGCAGGCGCGTTGCTAAGCGCCGTGCAGCATGGGGGTTGTTTGCGCCGACATACGTTGCAATGCCTTGGAGGTCAGCAATCGCCGGTTCCAGCCACCTGACGCTCAGCAGTCTCGTAATTTCGGCATCTCTGCATCGAATTCGCCAGCCGCGATCCGAGTCAACCACAGCCTCATTTCGGAGTGCGGAACGTAGCGGCGGCTCTTTTGGGCCTCCTCGATGGCAAGGGCCAGGGCTTCGGACTCCACCGCGTCGTCATCGGTGTCAGCTGGGTGCGGGGCGTCGTTCATAGCCGCAAGGATAGCTACTCTTGGCAGGCGATGCACCTACTTCGCGTAGACCAGGTTCGGCAGCCACATGGCGATGCCGGGCAGGACGGACAGAATCACCACGGCCACGCCCATGATCGCCACGAAGGGCAGCGTGCCCCAGATGATCGGCCCCAGCCCGATGTCAGGCGCGATGCGGTTGATGACGAAGATATTGAGGCCGACCGGCGGGTGGATCAGTCCCATCTCCATCACGACGGCCATCACCACGCCGAACCAGATCAGGTCGAACCCGGCCTCCCGCAGCGGCGGCAGGATGATCGGGGCGGTCATCAGGATGATGCTGACCGGCGGCAGGAAGAAGCCCAGCACCACCACCAGCAGCAGGATGGCGAACAGCAGCAGCCACTTGGACAGTTGCAGCCCGACGATCCAGCCGGCGGCGGCCTGGCTGATGTGCAGGTAGCTCATGACGTAACTGTAGAGCAGGCTCATGCCAATGATGAGCAGGAGCATCCCGCTCTCGCCCAGCGTGCCGGCAAAGATCGGCTTCAGGTCCTCCGGCCGGTAGGCCTGATAGACGATGGCGATCAGCGCCAGCGCAAGGACGGCGCCCAGGCCGGCGGTCTCGCTGGGCGTGGCGATGCCGCCGTACAGCGCCACCATCACACCAGTGAGCAGCACCAGGAAGGGCAGCACCCGCGGCAGGGAGGCCAGCTTGTCCTTCAGGGTGTAGGTATCCTGGCGGAGGATCTCGCTCCGTACGCCGCCGGCCGCGGCGGACAGCGTGGCGCGGCCGAACTCACGCCTCCACTGCACGACGGCGTAGGCCGAAAACATGGCCAGCAATAGAACGCCTGGCCCGATGCCGGCCAGGAACAGGCGGCCCAAGGACGCCTTGGCCGCGACGGCATACAGGATCAGCACGATGGAGGGCGACAGAAGGATGCCGAGCGTCCCGCCCGCCGCCACCAGCCCGGCGGCGAAACCCGGGGAGTAGCCGCGGCGGCGCATCTCCGGGATGCCGGAGCTGCCGATGGCGCTGCACGTGGCCGGGCTGCTGCCGGCCATGGCGGCGAACAGGCCGCAGGCGAGCACGACGGCGACTCCCAAGCCGCCGGGCACGCGGTGCAGCCAGGTGTGCAGGGCGTCGTAAAGGTCCTTGCCGGCCCGCGACTTGCCGATGGCGGCGCCCTTGAGGATGAACAAGGGAATGGTCAGCAGGGTGATGGTGGCCAGCTCCTCATAGACGTTCGGCGCCACGGTATCGAGAGAGGCGCTGGGCATGAAGAGCAGCATGAACAGGATGGCGACGCCGCCGAGCGCGAAGGCGATGGGCATGCCGGAGAACAGGGCAGCAAGTGTCGCGCCCCCGTAGAGGAGGCCAAGCTGCAAGGTGGACATGGGTCAGGCCCTAGTGTGCCGGACCAGAAGTTCGTCGGCTCTTACCGGCGGGCTTCTGGTCGGTCGGCACGCTGAAAACAAACGGCACAGTGGCCCGAAATTGGGGTTCGCCACTCCGGCGAACTTCAGGTTCGGGACACTAGTGCGCGTTCGGTGGTGATAGACGACCAGACGCGCTCTACCCATTGCTTTTGCGAGCATCTTTATTGGAACGTGTCCATGTTTGATCCAATGGTGCCCTAGCGCGGGGACGGCGCTAGGTGCGCGGGCTGGCTGTCCCGGTGGCCGCTGTCCAGCACCTGCAACAGCAGTTGGATTGCCAGCAGGACCATCCCCACTGCCATGCAGCCGTAGGGTATCCACAACGGCGGCCCCCAGGCAGAGTTGGAGATTTGCCCATCGGCCAGGGCTTCCAGCAACAGGGTGACGCTCTTCCAGGCGAAGAAGGACACGAACATGAAGCTGAGCAGGTCGGCCATGACCCGGCGCACCCGGTCGGCGGCAGGGGGCAGGATGTGGGACAGCGCGTCTATGGCCACGTGGCCGCGCCGGGCCTGAATCCAGGCGGCGGAGGCGAAGGTGGCGCCGACCAGCAGAAAGGTGCTCAGCTCGTCCTGCCATTCGCTGGGAATGCTGAAGAAGTAGCGGCCCGCGACCTCCCAGGTCAGGACCAGGCCGGCGGCGGCGATGGCGACGGCGGACAGCACGGCCATGACGGCGTTGACCCCGTCCAGCCCGGCCTGGACCATGCCCAGCACGCCCCGGCGCGGCACGTCGGCGACAGGGATGGCGCCGGACGCCGCATCAATGCCGTGCGTGCTCATGCGATGGGGGTGCTCATGCGGTGGCCCTTATGCCACGGCTTGGGCGAGCTTCAGCAGGTTGGCGCAGGCGGCGTTGCGCTCGGCGAAGTCCTTCCAGGCCGTGCCCTCCGCCAGCGCCTTCCACTTGCCGATGGCTGCGGCGTCCATGTCCCGGACCGTCACGCCGGCCTTGGCGAACACGCGCGCCAGGTCCTCGTCGTCGGCCTTGGCGGCTTGCAGGCCAAAGGCCTCCAACTCGGCGCCGACGTCGTTGATGACCTTCTGGTGCGCGGAGGGCAGGGAGTCGAAGACTTGCTTGGACATCAGTAGCGGCTCGAACATGAACCAGAAGCTGCCGGTGCGGCCGGTGGTGACGGCCTTCGCGATTTCCTCCAGGCGGAAGCTGATGATGCTGGTGCTGCTGGTGACGGCGGCGTCCAGCGATCCCGTCTGCATGGCGGCATAGATTTCGTTTGACGGCACGGAGCTGATGATGCCGCCGGCCGCCTTCAGCATAAGGTCCATCTCACGCGACCCACCGCGGATTTTTTGGCCTTTCACGTCATCGGGCTGCACGATGGGCGTGGCGCGGGATGCGGTCCCACCGGCCTGCCAGACCCAGGTGACGACCTTGACGCCGCGCTTGTCCAGCACGCCCGTCAGCTCCTGGCCGATGGGCTGTGTTTTCCAGGCCATGCCCTGCTCGTAGGTCGTAACCAGGCAGGGCATCAGGCCGATGTTGGCCTCCGGCACCTCGCCGCCGGCATAGGCCAAGGGGTAGAGCGTCATGTCCAGCGCGCCCCGGCGCAGGGAGGAGAACTGCGCGACAGGCTTCATCAGGGAGGAGCCGGGGTAGATCTCGAAGCCAAGCTCGCCGTTGGTGCGATGCTGGACCTCGGCCGCGAAGCGGCGGACGAGGCGGTCGCGGAAGTCGCCCTGGTTCAGCGTACCGCCCGGAAACTGGTGGCTGATCTTGAGCGCACGCACGGCGGCGCGGGCATTCGGGGCGGCCAGCAACGCGGGGGCGGCCAACAACGTGCCCAAGGCGGTACGGCGGGTGATCAAGATCCTAAGTATCCCCTAGATCGCCACCCTTGACAGGCGGCTCATTTTGTATCCGGCGTCACTGTCTGCTTAACATCGTCGTTCGTCAAGGCCAGCACGCCTAGTGGGCAGCGATAAACAATCCGAATATGAGACGAATTCAACAAACCTGGGCGCAATGGCTTTGCCCTGGCGCATCCGCGCAGTTTCGGGCCGGCCAGCCCAGGCGTTAACCACCGCGCAACTGCGACACCCTTGGTTCTGCTCCGGCATCGGCGGCTGGTGCGGCCAGCACCGCATCCATAGCCGGCGACCGCACGGCCCGGCCGGAACTGACGAAGGCTTCGTGGTTCTTCTCGATAGTGGTCGGGACTGTGGAGGTAGTTGACCATGAGGCCGAACAGCTCCTCGATGCCGCGCGCCGAGGTGTTGTCCCAGGCCTCGACAAGGCCGGCGATCTGACACACTCACGCGTCCGGCATGTCCGTGGCACTTCGCCGGGCCGTGCGGTGCCTGCCCTGCCGACAAGGTTATTCTGCCAACAAGGTTTTTCCCCGTGATGCCCGGCCCCCTGCCGCTGGTCCGCCTGCACGCCTTGCATAAACAGTTCCCCGGTGCCCCCCGGCCGGCACTGGACGGGGTGTCGTTGGATATCCGGGCCGGGGAGGTATTCGGCGTCATCGGGCGCTCCGGCGCGGGGAAGTCCACGCTGGCCCGCTGCGTGAACCTGCTGGAGCGGCCGGACAGCGGCCAGGTGCTGCTGGACGGGCGGGACCTGACCGCGCTGGCCAGACCGGCGCTGGGGACGGCCCGGCGCGGGATCGGCATGGTGTTCCAGCACTTCAACCTGCTGTCCAGCCGCACCGTGGCCGCCAACGTCGCCCTGCCGCTGGAGATTGCGGGCGTCCCTGCCCCGGCGCGTGCCGCCCGCGTGGCGGAGCTGCTGCCGCTGGTCGGGCTGCAGGACAAGGCGGACGCCTACCCGGCGCGGCTGTCCGGCGGCCAGAAGCAGCGCGTCGGCATCGCCCGCGCCCTGGCGTGCAGCCCGCGCCTGCTGCTGTGCGACGAGGCGACGAGCGCGCTGGACCCGGAGACGACGGGCAGCATCCTGGAGCTGATCCTGGACCTGCGCCGCCGCTTGGGGCTGGCGGTGCTGCTGGTGACGCATGAGATGGCGGTCGTGAAGGCGGCGTGCGACCAGGTCGCCGTCATGGAGGACGGCAGGGTGATCGAGCAAGGCCGGGTGTTCGACGTGTTCACCCGTCCGCAGGCGGCCACGACCCGGCGTTTTGTGAGCGAGGTGATCGGCGACGCGGTCCCGCCGGGCACCGTGGCGCGGCTGCCGCCGCCTGGCGTGGCGGAGGTGCGGCGCATCCTGCGCGTGCTGTTTGCGGGTCCTGCCAGCACGCGGGCGGTCATCAGCGAGGCGTCGCGGCGGTTTGGGGTGGACCTCAACATTATTTCGGGCCGCATAGACGAGATCGGTGGGGAGCCGTTCGGGCTGATGGCGCTGGCCGCCTATGGGACGGTGGATGGGGTTGCGGCGGCGGCGGGCTGGATGACGGGGTTGGGGCTGGACGTGGAGGACTTAGGGGCATGAGCGGGCGCGAGTATCCGGCGCGGCCGCTGGTCGGGCTGGGCGTCGTGCTGCTGCGGCCAGGAGGTTTGGACGGGCCGGCGGTGCTGCTGGTCCGGCGCGGCAAGCCGCCCAACGCCGGGGCTTGGAGCATCCCGGGCGGGGCGCAGAAGCTGGGCGAGACCGCGGAAGACGGCGCAAGGCGGGAGTTGCTGGAGGAAGCCGGGCTGCTCGCCGGGCCGCTGCTGCTGGCGGCGCACGTGGACAGCATCACGCGGGACGCGGACGGGGCGGTACAGTACCATTACACGATCCTGGATTTTGCGGGACGATGGATTGGGGGCGAGCCGCGGGCGGGGGGCGACGTGACTGGGGCGGTGTTCGCGCCACTGGACGGCCTGGCGCCGTATGCGCTTTGGAGCGAGGCGCACAGGGTCGTCCTCGCGGCGCGGCTGCTGCTGGACGTTTAGCGGCGGCGGGCGCTGCCGCCAGGCCTTGGGACGCCCTAGGGCCATGACACGCCTTGGGGTCCGGAGGGCGCTAGCAACGGGAAGCCAGGTGCCGCGTGGGGGATCGCCGGGTTGCGTCCAGCCGCGGGACGCCCGGCCAATTCCTGGAGGACCGCGCAGAAACAGAGGCTCAACAGGCTTGCACTGCCTGCCCCTGCGGGCGGCGAACAATGGGACGGGTCGCGCATGGTGCGTTGCCTTGGTCGTCCGCCACGCGGCCCGGCGTGCCCGGGATGGATTGCGGCGGGCTGGTCTTAGGCGTTAGGCCGGGCCGTCATGGCGGGTTGCGACGGCTGCGCCGCGCCCGGCACCAGCGCATCTGCCGTATTGGGGGCGATTTTCCCGCCGCCGGGACCGAATGTACCACCCTGGGTGGCCTCATCCGTTGCCAGGTGCCCCGCGTTTGAAGCGGATGGACTTCGTGCGGGTCCGCCATAGGCCGGCGATCCAGTCAGTGGCGCAACGCTTCGACCCTCGCGTGGTCCAGCGCAGCTATAGGCCGGGTGGCGGGGCCGGGGCGGCGGCGTGCCCGGCGGTGGCGCCCGGCGCGGCTGGGTGCGGTGTGGGGGCGATGCCGCCGTTCCCGCGCGGCGCCAGGGCGGACAGCAGGGCTGCGAGGGCGAACAGGTGCTGCGTCACGCTGTCCAGCGTTTCCATGTGGACCTGCGCGGCGATGCTGGGCGCCAGGGTTTCCCGTAGGCGGGCCGTTATGCTGCCCAATTCCGCAAGCTCCCGCCCGGCTGTTTCCAGGATGCTTGGCAGGATCAGGGCCTCCCTCGGACCGTTGCAGGACATCAGTTTGGCCCCGTGACGGTACAGGGCCATGCAGGCGGGTCCTGGCGATCCGGCATGCGCGGGACTGCTGGCACGAGGGCGCCAGCACGGGCCGCCGTGCTTGCGGAACCGTGCTTGGCCCGGCGGGCATGCAGGTCTGGCGCAAGACTGGTCATCGCGCCGCGCTTGCCGGTACGGACAGGCTTGCACCGTGCAGCGCCGCCCCGTCCCGCGCGCCATGGGATGCGGCGGCCAGGCGCAGCGTACGGCCGTCTGAGGCCCAGGTCCGGTGGGCCAGCAGCAGGGGGTGCCGGTATAATCCGGCGGCGGGGCCGTCCTGCCGCGGACCAACGCAACAGCGTACCGGAGCCTGGTCCAGTACGTCGAGCGCCCCGGGGGGGGTTAGCTGAAGCGCGTCTTGCAAGGCCAGGCATCCTGCCGAGGTTGCGGTTGGGGCAGGCTGGACCGGAACATTTAACGGGCGCTTAACCGGGTGGGCGGACGGAGGGGTCCGCAGCCGATAGAGCATGATCGGTGCGGATAGACGCACCGACATGCTCCAGCCTTTGTTTTTACGAGCACCCTCACCGGAGCGTGTACACGACTGGTCCGATGATGCTCTAATACCAGCCGCCGGAAGTTCTGACTCGTTTGGGATTCCCAAGCTGCTGCGAATGTGAGTCCATGTGGTCCGAGGTCGGTTTGGGGTGGGCGGCATGGCATCGGTTGCGGTCACGCGGACG
>Ga0123338_10004295_pt1 | contig 12500 bp, 9 predicted proteins | sample grotaG_FD_89793 | JGI IMG/M metagenome (GOLD analysis project Ga0123338, IMG submission 89793) | Glacier valley bacterial and archeal communities from Borup Fiord, Nunavut, Canada, to study Microbial Dark Matter (Phase II) -... | ecosystem: Environmental > Aquatic > Freshwater > Ice > Glacier ... | reverse complement strand
TTTGCCATCATCGAGGTCGTAATCCAGCAGAACAGCATCGAAAGTATCTGAGGCAAGCGCGACTTTCGCGTCGGCAAGCGATGGAAATACAGTCACGGTATGTGCTGCCAGGAACTTTTCAAGCGTAATGTTTACGAACTGCTGCTGATTTTCGATCCATAGGATATGCACGTTTCTGCCTATTCTCACATGAATCTTCAGGGACATAAAACGTCCGATAATACTGAGTATGCTAAAAATAACGGTGGGGGACATAATAAAATAGTTCCGTTGCTGCCAACGGAACTAAAGATGAATTGTGCTTCAGGCAACATTCATAACTAATGCGCTTCGATAATTTATTTGAACAGCTATTCTGCCTGAGTCGATTCCAGAACGTTCTCCGCAACGTAGATCGGCGCCCGGAAACGTATCGCCATCGCAAGGGCGTCACTTGGACGAGAGTCGATATCCTGACTGACTCCATTGGTGACAATGGAAATTTTAGCGTAAAAAGTGTCCTGCCAGAGGTCATCGATCGTGATGCGCTCAACGGTGGCTCCAACGCGCTCCATGACCGTTTTCATCAGATCGTGTGTGAAGGGCCGGTCCGGAGTCTCATTGCCGATCGCCATCGAAATTGCATAAGCCACATCGCGCTTCACGAAAATCTTAAACTCGCGACCGATATTGTCACGCAGCAGAATGAAAATCGTGCTTTCATTGCCATGCCCGTTTTCGATCTCATACACGTTTACGACGCGCACTTCTTTTTCGTTCAGGGAACGATCCGGGCGGCGTTCGGGCTCGGACGATCGCTCTGAAGACGCCCGATCGTCGTCGTCGGGTCGCCAGTCACCAAATATATCTTTGAAATCGCTGCCCACCGTTTGCCTCCGTAGAATAGTGCCTGAAGGACAGAAACCCACAAGAGTGGGCGAACTAATCACTGTTTAGTCACCATCACTCTTGATCGTTCGTTCGACCATCGTTAAAAATTCTTTGTTCGATTTGGTATGCTGCAACCTGTCCTTGAGCAGCTCTGTCGCCTCATGTGGATCGAGACCATGGAGGAGACGGCGCAGCTTGACAATTTGCTTATACGTTTCTTCATCGTAGAGAAGTTCGTCTTTTCGTGTGCCGGACTTGAGCGAGATAGCGGGAAAAATACGTTTGTCCGCCATGCTTCGGTCGAGTTCGACCTCCATATTGCCGGTACCCTTGTACTCTTCGAAGATCAGATCGTCCATACGGCTGCCAGTTTCGACGAGCGTCGTTGCCAGAATGGTCAGGCTTCCGCCCTCTTCTATGTTACGGGCGGCTCCAAAAAATCGTTTCGGCCGATAGAGCGCCGCCGGGTCGAGCCCTCCTGCGAGCGTACGGCCGCTCGGGTTCACCGTCAGGTTCGAGGCACGCGTATAACGCGTCAGGCTGTCCATCAGAACGACGACATCACGACGACTTTCCGCGAGGCGTTTCGCCTGCTCGAGCACCATATCCGCCACACGCATGTGGTTTTCCGGGGTTTCATCGAACGTGGAGCTGATGACCTCCCCTTTGACAGAACGCCGAATATCTGTCACTTCTTCCGGGCGTTCATCGATGAGCAGCACGATCAGGATACACTCAGGATGATTGATGGCCACCGCATTTGCGATCGTCTTCAGAATCGTGGTCTTGCCTGCTTTTGGCTGTGCGACGATCATGCCGCGCTGCCCTTTGCCGATCGGACAGATGATGTCGATAATGCGACCGGTCATCTCGGTACGGGTAGTTTCCAGCGTCAGTCGATCTTCCGGGTATATCGGCGTGAGATCGTCGAAACTGACGCGGTTCCGGGCGACATCGGGATCAACGCCGTTGACACCTTCAACTCGCAGCAGACCGAAATACTTCTCCGAGTCTTTGGGTGGACGGACCTGTCCGGCGACTTCATCGCCCGTCTTGAGTGCGAACCGCTTGATCTGTGTCTGAGAGACATAGATGTCTTCCGCATTCGGAGAGAAGTTGCTGCGTCGCAGGAAGCCCCACCCATCAGGGAGTATCTCCAGAATGCCTTTTGCATGAATCATGCTGTTGCGCTCTGTGTGTACCTGAAGAATGCGACCGATCAGCTCGTCCTTACGAATTGGCGAGGACGCAGGCGGCACGCCCAGGTCTTTGGCAATATCATGCAGATCGTTGATGCTTTTATTTTCTAGTTCGGATAGATTGAAACTGACAATGTCTTCCATTCGGATCGGTACCTCGTGGGAACAAATATTCTACCCGGAAGCAGATGAACGCGCGTTGCAGAGGCACGAAATAGTATGGCTGCGGGTTAGATGGGTTAGAGAGGATGAAGTCGTCGACGAGGGAGCGGAGAGAGACCGAACCCACAGAAGCCGAAATATAGTTACTCGGATCATAGCGTACAAAACGTGCAAAACAGGAAAGGCAAACTGAAAAAACGTACCAAAATATGGAAATGACTTACATAAATAGGTGAAACGCATCAGAGTGACCGGCGCTGTAATGAGTGAACAGGCACAGAAAAGTGAGCAGCACTCAAAAAAGGGTGCGTGGATTGATTTGGAAACTGGATAATACAGGAAGCAACCGGGCAGAAACACTTCTGTGTGGTAGTTGCTGGAGAATGGGGATCGGGCGCAGAGCGGAATGCGAGCAACCCGAACTTATCAAAATGCTGGAGCTTATTATATTATAGCATAAACGCAGGATTTATGTAGGTCGATGTTCAGCGGTCCGTCCCATTGCACTCCACATTTCACTAAAGTATCAAAGTATCCTGGAACTACCCTCAATAGTGTCCTCTCCGGTGAAATGGACGACTCCAACATACGGAAGGTTCCGATATCGCTCGGCATAATCCATGCCGTACCCGACGACGAACTGATCCGGAATTACGAAGCCTCTGTATTCCACTTCAATTTCTACACGGCGGCGCGCTGGTTTGTCGAGGAGAACACATATCGTCACGCTTCGAGCATGACGCGCACGAAGCGTTTCGACCAGGTAACTGAAACGTAGCGTCAAGCCCGTATCGAGAATATCTTCGACGATCAGAACATCTTTTCCAGCAACGGGAGCTTCGAGGTCTTTGAGTACGCGCACCTCGCCGGAGCTGTGTGTTGCAGCGCCGTACGAAGAAACCGCGACAAAATCGAACTCGACGGGGCGTTCGATTTTGCGAATTAAATCCGCCAGAAAGATCGCCGAGCCCTTCAGTACTCCGATCAAAAGCAGAGGGCGCTGTGGGTCTGGATAATCGGCGGCAATCGCAGCAGCAAGCTCCCCTACCCGCTCTGCGATTTGCCCGGCGGACAAGAGCGGTACTATCTCATGTGGAGGAAGATCGGGACGCAGGTTTTCGTTGCCGGTCAATTCAGACAGTACTGGTTCCTCGCAGACATTCATCCTGATACGATGTCAATACAGCATGAGCATGAAAACGCAGCATTTACACGACAGCACACGGCAGGCAGCGTACCTATGGAGGCTCGGGAGACACAATCCCTGCAACTCCGCTGCGTCGCGTTTTGACCATACTGCTCCGCCCCGATCTATTCCTATTTCGATCTATTCCCATTCGATCGTGGCCGGAGGTTTGGAACTTATATCGTAGACGACTCGATTCACGCCAGCGACCTCATTCACGATGCGGCTGCTGACGCGTTCGAGCACCTCATAGGGGATTCGCGCCCACGACGCGGTCATAAAATCTTCCGTCGTCACCGCGCGAAGAATGATCGGGTTGGCATAGGTGCGCTGATCGCCCATTACGCCGACGCTTTTGATCGGTGCGAGCACCGCGAGCGCCTGGCTGAGCGACCGGTACAGTCCTGCCGAACGAAGTTCTTCGATGAAGATCGCATCCGCCTCCTGCAGTACTGCGACACGCTCTGCGCTAACTTCACCGAGAATACGAATCGCGAGGCCGGGCCCGGGAAATGGATGCCGCCAGACGATCGTGTCCGGCAGACCGAGCTCGGAAGCGACCGCGCGCGCTTCGTCTTTGAACAGTTCGCGGAGCGGTTCGATCACACGAAGCGTCATGTCTTCGGGCAAACCGCCGACATTGTGATGCGTTTTGATCGTGACGGAGTTGGGACTGCCGCCGCTTTCGATCACATCGGGATAGAGAGTGCCCTGTGCAAGAAAGCGAACGCCAGTCAGATTATCGGCGTGGTCTTCGAAGACACGCACGAATTCCGTTCCTATTATTTTTCGCTTCTGCTCTGGATCGGAAACGCCCTGAAGTTTCGCCAGAAATCTATCCCGCGCATCGACATAGATCAGCCGGATACCGAAGGCACCAGCAAAATCGTCACGGACCTGCTCCGCCTCACCCTTACGGAGCAGGCCGTGATCGACGAAGATACAGGTCAATTGGCTGCCGATGGCGCGCTGCAGGAGTGCTGCGACGCAGCAGCTGTCGATGCCGCCCGATACTCCGCAGACAACGCCAGCAGTTCCGACGGTCTCGCGCACTCTGGCGATCGCCCCTTCGATGAAGCTGGAGGGAGTCCACGTGCCGGAGCATCCGCAAGGACCGGTGAGAAAAGCGCGTATCAGGTCGGTGCCAAAGGGGGTATGCGCCACTTCAGGATGAAACTGCACACCATACAGGTTTCTGGAGTGATCGGCCATTGCCGCGATAGGAGCGCTTTCGGTGGTCGCCGTAACGACGAATCCCTCGGGCGGCTTCAGGACTTTATCACCGTGGCTCATCCAGCAGGAAGCCTTGTCCCCCACTCCGCCAATGCCTGAGAAAAGCGGGTTCGGATCGAGTATCACCAGTTCTGCCTGACCGTACTCCCGTCGATCCGAAGGTCGCACTTCCCCGCCGAGCTGATACGCGATCAACTGCTGACCATAACAGATGCCGAGGATCGGTATCCCGCACTCATATATCTCCCGATCGGCGCGGGGGGCGCCCTCATCGTAAACGCTTGCCGGACCGCCGGAAAATATGATTCCGGCTGGTTTTCGCCGCGTAATCTCAGCAGCGGAAATATCGAAGCGCACAATCTCACAATACACTCTGCACTCACGTACTCTTCGCGCGATCAACTGAGTGTACTGAGCCCCAAAATCGAGGATCAGAACGGTTTCGCGTACCGGAACAGAAGGTTGTGCAGAATCGTCGGGGTGAATCATGAGATGAAAGAGTAAATCAGTCGATACGCGGCTGCGCGCAGGTGAACAATGCTAACTGCTATAGAATTGAGTGTTCAAATACGAAATCGGGCATGGAACAGCAGACAGTGCCAGGCGAACAGACAGATTATAACAGAGTATAGTGGAAGTGCGCAAAAACCCTGTCTCTACTTACAGCCAGGCTCAATCGCTTGTCTACAGAAGGATCAAATAATAGCCAAAGCAAGAACCAGCCACTCAATCGTGAATGACATAACGCAGGCAGATGACACGGGGGAGCATTTATAGTATGACGTTCTAAGCCCGAATTGTCAAGCCCGGTCGATTCATGTTTTGCAGACAGAGTTCTAGAGCACTACAGGAGCGCTGCATAACCTGCCTCCTGTAATGCCCGTGAATGATCGTTTCTGCTGCCCGCCAGACAGAGGCAGTCGGGTGCAGAACAGGTGTGTATATTTTTCCGACAGTCAGTAACGGGAGGAATCGCCGTCGTTATCGTCCTCTGCCGCGGGTTGATCATCGACTGCCTGCGTTTCTTCCGCATCCATGCGCTCGATCTGCACGACGTCGCGAGGGGTACTGTCGTCGAGTTTTGCCTGCGGCGAGTCGAGCCACTCCAGATATTCTGCCATCAGTTCGGCGCGAATCGTTTCAAAATCGAGTCCCTGCAGCAGCAGCTCTTCTCTGCTGCGCTGCCAGAGACGGTTCGCTTCTTCCTGCAGTGTGGCTTCACGCCAGCCCATCACCAGATTCCACGTCAATCCCTCTCCCATTTCGCGCGGCAGCCAGAGGCAGCGAACATCGAGATCCTCCTCCAGTTCATCACACCATTCCTGGAAACCTATTTTCCACGCTGCTTCGTCTTCACTGCTCAGCTTCTGATAGTCGTTTCTGCGTTTCGTGAAGCGCCCTTCGTCGGCGAGTATCGCTGGCAGCCAGTCTGCGATCAGTTCGTGATTGGCTTTCTCGAGATAGCCGAAAAATCTCTGCAGTGAAGAGGGCAGGCGCAGTTCGATCTCATCATCCGCCTGGGCTTTGCGAATGTAATGACTATACACGAACCAGCGCAGTTCGAACTCGTTGATCTGCGCGACCGCTTTATGCTGGCTGTTCGCAAGGTAGTCGATCAGCATTTCGGCGTTGAAACAGTCCTGCTGCACGGTGCGCGTCGGAAGCCCGAGGCTGTCTTCCGCCCACTGCATATAGCCGTCGAGCTGTTCGTAACCCAGATCGAGCAGCGCCTGCGTGTCTGCCTCCGATCCCGATTCGCCAACCTGAGCATCGCTCGAACCGTTATTGAAACCGTCGTCGAAGTCGTCTTCGTAAAAGCTTTCTTTATAGTTCTCATTCATTTATGCGGTTCTGCCTCCACCTCTCTGCGCACACGCGTTCACCGCAGGCGGCAATCCTTAACGCGCTAACTCACTCGACTCACAAAATGGTTCTAATTCGTCCCCTGGCATACTGCAGGTAAGTGCCATTGCGCTTCGCTACAATCAATGGCATATCTATCCATTCGATTAGCGTGGCAGGGCTGCCGCCTGTACTGCCGACAGGAAGATGAGACAGAATAACAGCAGTATTCCAAGCAGCACCAGGGTCGCCGAAGATCGGTAGCGATCTGGGAATATGAAACGCCATCCGATCGCGAACAGCAGCGAAATCGGCAGCATCGCAGGATAGAGATACCGTGCCTGCGTCTGGAAATAGGTCGAGACGAAGGCGACAAACGCGAACAGCACAATCCCAATGACCGCGAACAGCAGCCACACGCACCGAAGTTGTGCAGGCGTGAACTGGGTCGACCGAGCGAAGTGAAGTTTGCCCAAGCCTGCCGCAGCGACCGCGCTCAGGATCGCCGCCAACTCATAGATGGGCGCGGGCAGCCAGGCAGGCAAGCCGTTCGCCGCCGTGCCACGTGTCCCATACACCGCCCAGAAACTCTGGAATGTCCATTGCAGTATGAGCAGCCAGTAGCCGAGCCAGCCTTCCGCTGGCAGAGGAAGCATTTTACCGGAAGCAACGTCCGCCGCCTGTGCTGTCGCGCCGAACGCCTGCTGAAAGACCTTCATCGGCAGGGGCTGACCATACAACTTCAAATTGTGCAGGAACCACCATCCCCCGATCAGAGTTGCGGCGCTGAAGGCGATAACAGCACCGCGCAGCACGAATCTGCCCTTTTCCTCACCCCGCAGCATCAGGAGAAAGGAGAACGCAGCGATCGGCAGGAGCAGCATTCCGGTCGCCTTGGTCAGTATCGCCGCGCCAATCGTCACCCCCAGCATCAAACAGCGTCCATACGTCATGCCGCGCATCAGCATTGTGATCAGTAGGAGCAATGCCGTACTGAAACAGACTTCCAGCAAAGGATCATTGTTGACAGTCGACGTGATCGCGATATGAGATGGTATCAGTGCCGCAAAGCAGGCAGCAGTAATGCCGATGAGCGGATCGTCGGGAAACAGTATTCGTCCGGCTCCATAGATCAACAGCAGGCAGCACAAGCCACACCCTATTGACACCAGCCGCAGCGCATGGGTTCCGCTTTGTGCCAGTGGTGCGGCGATGAGGTAGTAGAGTGGCGGCTGATGCCATTCGTAAGAGTGCCCGGAGGGGTCCAGCGCAGCCTCCTCACGCGTCGGCAGGTGCCCATGCGACAGCGAGACGGCATAGTGAACGTGGGCGTCTTCATCCGGCGCGTTCTGGTATCCGGTCTGCCCGACAGGGGACAGATTCGAGTGCGCCAGTGCAAGCGCCAGAAAGATGATGAGAATCAGGGGGAGCAGAAATTTCCAGCCACCATTCGGAACAGCATTTCGCTGCGGCAAGGGCGAAAGCGGCGGGCCGGGTTTACCTGGTGCCAGACGTGGTTTTACTGTATCCCGTGTCGTGCGGTTCAAAATTCTCGTCTCCGTAACTCATAACTTGATTTTCACAATCCGTACATACTCGCCGAGTTTCTCTTTCCGTTCGATTCCGCCGATCTACTTCATCCAGCCTGCCCACAGTACGGCAATGTCACGTTCGATGCCTTCCGATGCGCCTCTATCGAAAGCGTGTTCCAGACGTCTACCGTTCTGGATCACGTAGTAGTCCTCAGCTTCTTCACAATATATCTGCGTAGTGTCTTCCCACTCGTTGATGTGAAAATGTGGCGTTCGCTCTCGATCAACGGCTACAAGGATTAATTCCCCCTTTGTAGGCAGGATATACTCTACCCCCCAGGGCTCGATCTGCACAGAGCGCGACTGATCACGCTCGTTCGACAATCCGAGTGTCACCGCTTTGATGTTCGTCATTGATCTGTACGTCACCTGTTAGAAACAAAGCTGGCTAACGAAGTGTGCCTTCTGAATGATGATTGCTTTTTCCAGACGGGTACATGCGGTGCCCGGCAAACATGAAGCTATGCATTTCCGATTGACGAACGGTTTTAGAGCAGGTAAATTGATTTAGCCGCTCTATCCGATACGCAAGACTACGCAGCCATGCAGTGCAGCGACGGGAACCCAGACACCGCGCTGTATTGCATCGCCGACGAGCGATCGCCACGGCGTAGCGCCGGTCGACGGATACCAGCTTCGCAGCACACTATTCACGGTGTCGAGATCGTCCGGTATCGGCTGGCGCGTCGTGTTCGCTGGTGACCATTTGAGGTTCAGCAGTGCATACCGATAGCCTTTTGCACGCAGCCATTCTGTGAGCGCAGCGCCGTCAGTCAGCGTCTCATAAGGGATGTAACTGGAGTGTTCCCCGTTGCCCCAGAGATACGGTCGATCGAGATAGAATCCGCGCACGTCTTCATAGAGTACGACCCCGTCGGTCGATTTGGTGTTTGCGTTGAGCCAGATTTCGGCGTCGTAAATGTCGAGTCGTTTGCTGAGAGATTTAGTACGCGCATCATCGTCTGTCAGAAATGGCAGCGTCTCCGGGATACTGAGCGCCGAAGGCAGCATTCCTTTGAACAGCGGCTGCGCAGGTCGATCGGGCAGCGCCGCGTCGGTTCGCGGCTCGGTGGCGGCGCGTATCGTGAGATCACGCGCGTCGCTCCCGCCCGTCGGCAGAAGAAAGAGTATCCAGAGCGTCATCGCTGTCTGACCGGCAAGGGATAAGCAGACTATGCATCGAAGCACTGCGCTTAGCAGAGGGTTCGTGCCACTATTATTCTGTTCCTCACTACCTCTCAGCGACTGCGCGACGGCGTATCCACCGCTCAGCGCCAGCAGCGGAAGGATCGCGATCAGATAGCGCCCGACCTGCGAGATGAAGAACCAGCCGACGATCTGCAGCGCGCCGAGCGCGAACAGAGAATTAGCCGCGCAAGAACGCTGCTTGACAAACGGCAGCAGGCAGCAGAACGCCGCATAGAGTCCGCCGATATAAGCGGTCGAAGCACGTTCGCCAGCATTGAAATAGATGTCTGAATTGGTCAGCAGGCGCCAGGGAACCTTGACGAGATTGAGGGCGGAACTCGCGTTCGTAATTCTATGGGGATCGCCGAAACTCTGCTGCTCTGCAGTATAGAGCGCGGCGCGATCTGCGCTCCAGTACCTGCTGTCCTTAAACACCGATGAGGCAAACGGATAGACCGGATTGTGCATCACAATACTATTTTTGAGGTACCACGGTGAGGCGACCGCGAGCGCACAGCCGACATAAATCGCCACTCCGCGCAGGGAAACGCGACCGATCAGCAACAAAGCCCCGGTCAGCGCCATCGGGATCAGCGCCAGATATTTCGTTCCGAGCGCCGCTCCCATCAGCAGCCCGCACAGTACGAGCCACCCGTTAGCGTTGTCGACTGTCCCTGCCGACGCCTTTTCGTTATTACCCTGAAAATCATTTCTCTGGAAATCAAGATTTCCCGGAGAATCCAGTGGTGCTGACTTGTTTCTGTAAAGATCGACGACACTGATGGCTGCGAATGCCGCAAGCGTTGTGTAGAGACCCAGCCCGATGTCGATATACGCGACGGTCGCTTCCCAGAATACGAGCGGCGTTGTCGCAAACACGACGGCTGCCACATATCCTGAAACTCGGCCGAGCATTCGAGAAGCAAAGGCGATAAGTCCCAGCACGGTAAGAACAGCCGTTGTGAGATGAAACATATTGGCGAGCGCATAGCCATCGTAGAGAAGCCCGACCGTGTAGAGCATCTCCATCAGAAAGGGAAAATTGCTGTGATGCTCCGTCGGGAGGCTGAAGATGCGATGGTTCTGCAGGAACACTTTCGGGTCGGCGAGATGGTACGAAACCACGTCCCACTCGATCGCGCCCGGCGGTCGATAGCAGGCGATCAGCGCGAGCAGTCCGAACAGCAGCAGGGTCAGGATCGAGATCGAGCAGACCGCGCGTTCGAGTCGGCTTTCGACATAATCAAAGTTCGCAGGAGACGAGTCCTGTTTAGAAGCTGTCCGCAATGACTGAACGAAGACGAAGAAATCCCGAACGTTCGCCTTCGTCCCTCCGATGCCGACGAGCGCAAGCAGCAGCCACCAGACGGTCACCGCGAAGAACGTCAACTGCCCGCAAAGCCCGATCGCATAGACACCGTAGGCTGCGATCGCAATTCCGATCGCGGTCGAAAAGACGAAAACCTCGAGACGCCTCCCTGCCAACACCGCAAGTCGATCCAGTAGCAGCCTGCCGACGCCAGACGCAATCAACATAAAGATTGGCAGCAGTAACAGCGCTTTCATCGCGCCTCCGGGGCAGGCAATGGCACGACTGACGCATTCAAGACGAGCGCAGCGGGCTCGCTGTCGTCGCGATTTTCTGGCAGGCCCCTGACATCGGTGTCGGCTGATTGGACGGACCGTTCGACGGTGACCCTGCCCAGATACTTTCCATGGGAACCAGTCTGGACGATCAGTGTGCGCCCGACATATTCGCCCTTTTCCAGCAGCACGTGCGAATGCCCGCCGATAAGAATATCGATCGTCTGAGCGCGCTCGGCGAGAAGGCGATCTTGCGCAATGCCGATATGCGTGAGTGCGATCAGCAGATCGGGCGCATAGGTGGCGCGGAGTTCGGCAGCGAGATGCGTTCCCACAACGATAGGGTCCTCAAAAACATACGCGGAAACCTTGCGAACCAGCATCTTTCGCGTGATCATCGCTACGGTTACGCCGAAGATGACGACGCGCCCGAAACCAGGTACTTCACGCACGATGTGAGAGACACATGGAGGATCGTTCTTCTCGGGCGGAAGTCCGCTGTGGTTGTCGGCACTCGCCAGACTATTTTCATCCAATGATACTGCAGACAATGATACTGCAGACATCGCCGCTTGGTGAGGCTGATTTTGATCCTGTTTGGAACCTGTCGAAGCTATATTTGCTGACAGGATGGGGAAACGCGCATTCGAGAGCTTGCTATGGAAGCCTGCCTTTGTTAAATGAAAGTCTCGGTTGCCGACCGTCATCGCGTCGTAACCAGTCTCGCTCATCAATGAGAGGATCGGTTCGCCGGCAGCGTGGTAGGTTATGTTACCGGCAGAGACGGCATCTCCTGCGTCGAGCAGTAGAGAGCAGCTACCGGCATTCTCTCGTGCTGTACGAATAAAGTCGGCTTGATTGGAAGCCAGCATATTATGAAAATCGTTGGTGTGGAAGATCGTCAGCATCGTGAAGCTAGTTGGTTCCTACTTGGTTCCTATTGTCCCGGTGCGGGTGTGCCGCTGTTGGAAAGCGAAATCAAGTACTCTTCGAGACAGCGTTCCCGCAGTCCATGTGCTTCGAGCAGCAGCATACAGACCTCACGGACGGCTCCTCTGCCCCCGGATGCTAATGTCACGTAATCGGCGGCAGCTTTGACTTCATCGGCGGCGTTCGCGACGGCAATTCGCACCCCGGCTGCATCGAAGGCTGGCAGATCGTTCCAGTCGTCTCCGATGTATGCTACCTGCCCGGCAGTCAGGCTCTTTTGATTCTCGTAGATTTGCAGCGCGAGCCGCTTATCGCGAACTCCCTGCAGCAGGTTTTCAACGCCGAGTTCTTTCGCTCTGCGCTCGACTGATTTGCTGGCACGCCCGGAGATCCATACTATTTGAAAACCCATACGTATCAAAAGTACGAGTCCGAGTCCGTCGGAAACATGAAAGCTCTTTTGCTCGGTTCCGCTGCATGATTCATTGCCTGCACTCTCTGATCGATCAGAGAGTGCTTCCCTGTTCACTGCTTCCGCATCGACTGCTTTCGCAATTGAGTTGTCGAGAACAATCGATCCGTCGGTCAAAACTCCATCAATATCTATTGCAAGGCATTTAACGTCCGATAATATTTCTAGCAGGTGCTGCCTATTCTCTGAGGCTTTATTGAGTTCGTGCATTTGTCTGATGGTGCGCTCACATATTATAGTAT
>Ga0123338_10004292_pt1 | contig 12502 bp, 14 predicted proteins | sample grotaG_FD_89793 | JGI IMG/M metagenome (GOLD analysis project Ga0123338, IMG submission 89793) | Glacier valley bacterial and archeal communities from Borup Fiord, Nunavut, Canada, to study Microbial Dark Matter (Phase II) -... | ecosystem: Environmental > Aquatic > Freshwater > Ice > Glacier ... | reverse complement strand
CCCGTTCCTGATGAACACCCGCCAGCAGATCCTCGACGCCGTCGACGATTTCAACAGCGGCAGGATGGGCACGATCCCGGCGGTCGAATACAGCAACTGACTCCCCCACCCGAGTGTCGACGCGCCCGCAGGCGTCGCCGCGACACTCGGGTGCTGCGACGACACTCGGGTAACTGTTCCTCCACATGATGCGCCGGTCGGCTGGTCGCGTAGCGTGCGTCCATGCCTTTCCAAACCGAGATCACCGTCACCGGCCCGATGCGCTCCCCCCGGCAGATGCTCCATGACCAGGTGACGGACGGACATGCGAGCGTGCACGACGGCGACGCTGCGGCGTCGCTCGGGTTGCAGGGCGCTCCGATCGAGGGGCCGACGCATTTCAGCCAATTCGATCCGCTTGCCTTCACACTGTGGGGACCTGCATGGTTCGGGAACGGCTGCATCAGCTCCCACTTCCAGACGATGGTGGTCGAGGGCGAACAGGTGCAGGCGACGATGACGACGACCGGTCCGGCGTCGGCGCGTATCGGCGCCGTCAAAGATGACGGCCGTCCGGTGCTCGTCGGGACGGCGTCCGTCGGGCCGGAGCACGCGGTGAGCGAACTGGAAGCTCGCCGGGCGGCGATGGGCGATCCCGGCGAGTTGTTCATCGTCGATCGCCTGGAAATCGGCATGACCTATGACGGCGGCATCGTGTCGATCGATCACGAGACCGGGAACGGGCCGCTGTATCCGTTCTCGCTCGACCAGAAGACGACGCTGATCACCGAGCCGCACCCGTGGTACACAGCGGAGGGCGGCTCGAGTTCGCCATGGGGACGGGCGATCATCCCGTTCGAGATGGCGAGCGTGATGTCGAACAAGTCCCCCGGCATCTTCCCGGTTCGACGTCCGTCGCTCGGGCTGTTCCTCGACCTGCAGGTACGCATGCACGGCACGCCGCTGTTCGTCGGCCACGGCTACCACGTGATGCACGAAGTCGTCGGGGTCGGGCAGAGCCGCAAGACCGAGTCGTTCTGGACGAGTTCGACGCTCACGGACATCGACACCGGAGCGCTGACCGCCACCGTCCTCCTCCACCAGGGCGTCTTCAAAGCTTCATATCCCGGCTACCCGTCGTCGGCCTGACCGCCACCTGTGCTCGTGAGCAACTACGGAGCGCCGACGACCCCTCCGAGCGATGGAGCACTTCTGCGTCGTGGCGTCCACCTGCTGACCCATCGCTCGACCACGACCGGGCGCTTTCCCCGTGGGACCGTGTGTCCGTGAAACCATGTGTGATGCGCGTGGTGTCGGTCAGTGCACCTGGTGAACGCTAGTGCGAGTGGCTGTGCGCGTGCGGGCGATCATCGGAGTGATCGTGGCCGGGGGTGCCGAAACTGGCTGCTCTGCGGCCGGTGGTGATGGCGATGGCGACCAGGTAGCAGGCCGAGGCGACGGCGACGATGCCGAAACTCGGAGGGACCTTCGGAGCTGCGTACGACAGCGACAGGCCGGCCCACATCGACCCGACAGCGATCCCCGCCGCCAGCCACATCGCCGTGAACGGGCGACTGGTGAGGCGCTGCGCAGCCCCGGCCGGCGCCGCCAGCAGACCAAGGAGCAACAGTGCTCCGACGGCCTGTGTGGCGACCGCTGCGGTGACGCCGACGACGCCGAGGAAGCCGAATCCGAGGAGGCGCACGGGAACGCCGCTCGATCCGGCCACCGCTTCATCGATACTGGCGAACAGCAATGGCCTGCTGATCGCCAGGATCAGCGTTGCGACTCCGATCGACACGACCACGCTGGCGGTCGTCTGTCCACGTGAGAGGCCGAAGATCGAACCGAACAGCACCCGCACGCCCGCTGTCCCGTCCGATGCACTCGACGAGCGCGTGTAGATCGTCAGGAACAGCGCCCCGAGGCCGAGTACCCAGGCGAATACGCTGCCGACGACGGCGTCGTCGGCCCTGCCTCTCGATCCCAGCGCGGCCATCAACAACCCGAAGACGATGCACGATCCGTACAGGCCGACGCGCAGTTCCGCACCGACGGCCAACGCTCCGAGCGCGCCGGTGAAGGCGACGTGGGACAGTGCCTCCCCGGTAAAGACCTGGCGGCGGAGGACGACGAAATAGCCGACCAGACCTGATGCCAGCGAGATCGCCGTACCGGCAAGGAACGCCCGGCGGAGAAACGAATGCCCGAACATGTGGACGATGCCGGCAACAGGATTCGCTGTCGAGAACATCGACGAGAACATCGACGAGAACATCGTCAGGGATGTCCGCACAGAACTCACGCAGCCATCCCCTGGCTCGTGAATCCGCTTCGACCGCGCCGCTGTATCCGTACTTTCGCCGACTGCGCGACCGTCACGACGACGAACACACCCAGACCGATGGTGGTGACGAAGAAGCCGATCGGGTACACCGAGAAATAGGCGGCGGCAAGTGCAACCCACGTGATCGCCAGAGCGAGGACGATCGTCAGCACGAAACTCGACCCTGGGCGCGACGTCAGTCGTTGGGCGCTCGCAGCAGGCAACACCAGCAGGGCGAACACGAGCAACGATCCGGTGATCTGGCTCACTTCCGCCGCTGCGCACCCGAGCAATACGAGAAATACCACCGAGAGCAGCCGCACGGGAACACCGCTCGCCTGGGCGACGTCGGCGTCGATCGTCGCGAAGAACAGCGGCCGTCCGATCGCCGCAAGCACCAGCAACACCGCTGCACCGACGATGATCAGGGTGGTCACCTGATCATCGGTGATGCCGAGGAAGGTACCGAAGAGCAGACCGTTGAGACTGTTGAGAAAGCCGCCGTAGAGACTGACGAACAGCACACCACTCGCCAATGCCAGCGCCTGGACCGTGCCGATCACCGCAGAATCCTCGCCGCCGCCGCTCGCTGAGCGCGGCACCAGTGCGATGACGAGGGCGGCGGAGATACTGGCGACGAACGTTCCGGCCGTTGCGCTGACGCCGAGCCACACGGCGCCGGCGGCACCGGGAAAGGAGACGACAGCAAGTGCGTGGCCGGCGAAACTCTGGCGGCGTAACACTGTGAACCAGCCCATCGCCCCGGCGACGACGGCGACGATCGTTCCTGCTCTGAAGGCGTTGACCATGAAATGCAGTTCGAACAACTGGCGCATATCATCGGCCAGGTTCCAGCCCAATCCATTGTGCACCGTTGCCGCCACGACTGCGATCACGGAAGCGGCCGCCCGGAGTGCCTGTCCGAATGGTGCGACGGCGCTTCCGGGTCGCCGACGACGACGAGACGTCCGTCAGAAGCGCGCAGCACCTCGATCGACGTGTCGTAGAGGCGACTGAGCGTTTCGGAGTTGATCACCTGCTCGACTGTTCCCGACACGGCACCACCCTGGCCGATGTAAATGACCCGGTCGAGGTACGACATGATCGGGTTGACGTCGTGTGCGACCATGGCCACAGCGACGCCCTCGTCGCGCGAGATCGTCGAGATCAGCGCAGCGACCGCAGCCTGGTTCGGAAGATCGAGGCTGTCGAGCGGCTCGTCGAGGAGCAGCAGTTTCGGGCGGCGCACCAACGCCTGGGCGATCAACAGACGTTGCTGCTCACCACCCGAGACCTCACCGATCGGACGCTCGGCGTATTGGCCGGCGCCGACCATCTCGATGACCTCTTCGATGCGTTCCTGCTGCGCACGGCTCTGTGCTGACCAGCGCCTGGCGAACGGCAACGGTGTGCCCCAGCGGTCACCGTCCGCTCCGAGTCGGACGACGTCGATCCCCCGGACACGCAGCCCCTGGTCGAAACTGCGCCGCTGCGGGAGATAGCCCAAATCGCGGCCTGCCTGCCCTGGCTCGGCCCCGAGCACAGTGGCTGTTCCCGCAGACAGCGGAACGAGGCCGAGGGCCACCTTGATCAACGTCGACTTGCCGACGCCGTTCGGCCCGAGGATGGCGACGAACTCGCCCGGCATCACCGAAACGTTCACATCGGACCAGACCGTGCGGTGTCCGAACCGGACGGCCGCCTGGGAGAACTCGAGCATCGGCCGAACATCCGCCGATGGAGGCGATGGAGGCGATGGAGGCGATGGGTCCTGACGCCTGACGGTGTGCAGGATGCCCTCGACTGACTGCTGTTCGAAGTCGTCGGCGCTCATCGCCAACAGTCTGGCGCTCATTTACCGGGAGCAGCCTGGTCGAGCGCTGCTTCGATCCCTTTCAGTTGCGCCGTCTGCCATTGCTGATAGCTCGCCGTTGCCGGCGTCAGCGTTTCAGTGATCGTCGCTACGGGAATCTTCTGCGCGTTGACGGCGTCGAGCTGCGCCTGCACATCAGGCGTGACGTTCTGGCTGTTGTAGACGTAGATCTTGATGGCGTGGGACTTGATCTGCTGATCGATCGTCGCCTTGTCACCGGCTGAAACATCGCTGCCCTGGCTGATCGCTTTCAGGAAGCTGCTCGGCGTGATCAGGTCGACGCCGATGGCGGGCGCGAGCATCGCAACGATCGACTCGGAGGCACCGACGGGCGTGCCGGAATACTTTGCCTTGATATCGGCAATCGTGGCGTTGTAGTCCCTCAGCGCAACGGTGTTGAACGCGACCTTCTGGGCATCGAAGTAGCCGCTGTCCGCCGGGTCGACCCGGCGCAACTGCTCGACGATCTGGTCGACGACGGTCTGCACGTCGGCCGGGTTGTACCACCGGTGCGGGTTGGTGCCATCAGCGGCACCGACGAGCTTGCCGACATCGATCACCGCCGCCTTACTGTTGTCGGCAGCGACGAGCTTTGCGACCCACGGGTCGTAGCCGACGCCGTTCGCAATGACGATTTGAGCCCGAGACATCGTCCTGGCATCGGCGGGCGTCGGCTCGTAGTCGTGTGGATCGGCGTCCGGGCTGATGATGATGCTGATGACGCGTGCGTGATCACCGCCGAGCTGGCTGGCGATGCTGCCCCAGAAATTCTCTCCGGCAACGATCTCGACAACAGCGCTACTCGTTCCGTTGCCGGACGTCATGGATGGCGAGGTCGTCGACGAAGTTCCACAGGCCACCACCACCACACCGGCTGCGAGTACTACGACCGAACGGCGACCTGACCGAATTGGCTTGACGATGCTGTCGAACATGCTCAGGACGATAGTTGGGAATGATTCTCTTTTCAAATCACAATGAGAACTATTCTTGACCTGGTTCGAGGGAATCGGCTGATTCTCAGCTATTCTCAATTTCTGTGCCGGACATCGATCAAATCGCGCTGGCCCGCCTGCGCGCCGACGGACAACGGCTGACAAGTGGACGGCAGTTGATTCTCAAAGCACTCGCCGAACTCGACGAGCCGGTCACGATTCCCGCACTGCTGCAACGCCAGCCGAGCCTCGCCCAGAGTTCGGTCTACCGAAACCTGGCGATACTCGAACAGGCCGGGCTCGTCAGCCGTATCGCCATGGGCGACGAGCACGCGCACTTCGAACTGGCAGAGGAATTGACGAACCACCACCACCACCACCTCGTCTGCAGCGCATGCGGCCGGGTGCGTGACGTCACGCTCGCACCGAGGACCGAACGGGCGCTGGACAAAGCCTTGGCGCAGGCCGCAGAAGAAGCGGATTTCGAACTGCGCCACCACCGCCTCGACCTCGTCGGTCACTGCGGCGATTGCGTACGCGGCTGAGGCAGCCGCGTACGCTCGCCCGGCAGCCAGGCCTGACTACCTGGCGCCATCCTCTTCCCTCATACGGGGCTACTTCGCAGCGCTGCGCACTCCGTAGCGCTTGTTGAAACGGTCCACTCGGCCGGCGCTGTCGTTGATCCGCATCTGCCCGATGTAGAAGGGATGGGTGAGGTTCGACACCTCGACGCTGTACACCGGATACGTGACTCCGTCCAGTTCGGCTGTCCGGTTCGTCGCCACCGTGGACGATGTCAGCCAGCGCTCGCCGACGGAAACGTCCTCGAACAACACCGGACGGTACGTGGGGTGAATACTTGTTTTCATACCACCATTATATAGGAACAATTATCATTCCTGCTATTAGCCTGAGCATTCGTCGGCTCCTTCCGTAGACCGGAAGCATCCGGTGTGCGAGGATCACGACGTGTTTCCGCACGCTGTGACCGAGCCGTTCGACAGCGGGATGCTCGACGTGGGTGACGGCCATCGTCTGTACTGGGAGGCTGCCGGGAATCCGAACGGCAAGCCAGCGGTACTCTTGCACGGCGGGCCCGGCAGCGGGCTGTCGCCGAACACGAGGAAGCATTTCGACCCGGATCGGTACCTCATCGTTCAGTTCGATCAGCGGCAGTGCGGTCGCAGCACTCCGCATGCCGCTGAACCGGTCGTCGACCTCTCGACGAACACAACGGCTCATCTGATCGCCGACATCGAACTGCTGCGGCGGTACATCGGTGTCGAACGCTGGATGGTCTGGGGAGGATCGTGGGGCACGATCCTCGGCCTTGCGTATGCCGAAGCGCATCCGGATCGCGTGACCGAGATGATCCTCGCCAGCGTCGTGACATCGTCGCGTGCGGGAGTCGACTGGGTCACCAGGTCGATGGGACGCGTCTTCCCGGAGGCCTGGGAACGTTTTCGCAACGGCGTCCCGATGATCGACCGCAACGGCAATCTTCCAGCCGCCTATGCACGCCTCGTGCAGCACCCCGATCCTGAGATCCATGCGCCGGCTGCCGCTGCGTGGTGCGCATGGGAGGACGTACACGTCGCCACGACTGCTGACCACGAACCAAACCCTCGCTACCTGGATGCGCGCTTCAGGCTGGGCTTCAGCCGACTGGTGACGCACTACTGGAGCAACGCCCATTTCCTCGACGATGACGCACTGTTCCGTGACGCTCACCGCCTGGTGGACATACCGATGCAGATGGTGAACGGGCGGATGGACATCAGTGGCCCGCCTGACATCCCGTGGCGGCTCGCCGCGTTACTCCCGAAGGCGGACCTCATCATCCTTCGCGACGAAGGACATGGCGGCGGCAGTTCGATGTCCGCGGTCATCGCCGAAGCCGCAGAGCGCTTTGCCGGTGCTGCATCCGCCTGAGGTGGTCCCCTCGCAGCAAAAACTCACGCCCACCGATCCGCACCGGACAACCCCGCAGGAGTTTTTCGTCGAAGTCGCCGGAACCGGCTGCGATGGCGGCACCGTAACGTCGAGGACACTCGGTCCGATCAGATGAAGGCGCTGCGGTCCAGTTGCATCGTCATCGCCGGGAGCGGCGTCGGGTCCGCTGGTCCAGGCTGGGGCGGCACGGGTGGCTGCGGCTCGACCGGGGTCGGATCCGGCGGAACGGGCTGCGGGTCGAACGGCTGGGGCGGATCGAACGGTTGTGGTTGCAGCGGCTGTGGAGGGTCAAACGGCCGGGGGTCTGCAGGCAGTGGCTGCGGCGGATCCAGCGGCTGCGGACCGACGGGCGGCGACTGCGGCGGGTCGAATGGCTGCGGGGCAGGTGGGACGACCTCGCCGGACGGGCTCGAACTGATCGGATCGGACATATACATGCCGTACCCGATCAATGCCTGACACAACCCATCCCGGGCGCTGCCCGCCGCCATTCGACCCGAAACGACGTGACTCAGTAGCGGGCGATCGCCGCCGTCGCCGCCTGCATGTAGCCGCCGCCGAATTTGATGGCGTGGACGACGAGCGGTGCGATCTGGTGCAGTGAGACTCGATCCTGCCAGCCCACAGCGAGAGGATGATGGTCCTCGTACGAATGAAAGACGTCGGCCGAGAATCCACCGAACAACCGCATCATCGCCAGGTCGAATTCGATGTGCCCGCCGTGTGCCGCCGGATCGATCAGCCAACTTCGCCCGGCCGTGTCGACCACCCGGTTGCCTGCCCACAGATCGCCGTGCAAACGGGCGGGCGACGAGCCGTCGTCGAAGCGGTCCAATGTCGCTGAAAGACGCTCCAGCGCAGCGACGGTCGGTGGTTCCAGCGCCCGGCGGTCGGCAGCCAACCGCGCCAATGGCATCAGTCGGCACGCGGCGTAAAACTCCGACCACGTGTCCTGAGGATCGTTCGGCAGCGCCAGGCCGCCCGTTGTCCGACGGTCTTCGCGCCCGAACGAAGGTGCACCGCAATCGTGCAACATCGCAAGCGCGCTCCCGAACCCGGCCTCTGTCGCCCCCGTCGACCGTCCATGCTCGATCCATTCGAGTACGAGGTGAGCAGGAATCATGTCGTCGTCACCACCGCTGCCGCCGCTATCGGTGTCACCATCACAAGCGGTGCCGCCATCACGAAGACGGCCGTCATCACCGTCGGAGACCGCAATCACCTCGGGAATCGGCACTGCGCCTGCAGCGCGCAGCCACCTGAGGCTTGCCGCTTCGGTGGTGAAGAATCCGGGCGGAGGTGACGGATGCGTCTTGGCGAACAGCCGTCGACCGCCGTTGAGGTCGACCCGGTACGCCGCTGCCGTATCGCCCCCGTGGACGATCGCCATCGCCACGACCGAACTGGCGGTCGCCCGCTCCACAGCGCGACGCAGACCGCTCTCCAACGACGAACGCTGCGTCACCGGGACACCACTGGCGTCGACGTTCCCAACAGGGTGCGGAAATTCAGCAGTCCGCCCGCCAGGGCACCTCGACCACCTGGCCTGGGCGCGACGACTGCCGAGCGAGCTACCTGTTCGAGCACCCTGTCAGCCGAGGGGGATCTTGCGGAAGTCCCAGCTGACGACCTTGTCGGGCTCGAGACGCAACCAGGCATGACGCTTGTCGTGGCCGAATGCGCCGCCCATGTACTTCTGCCCCATCAGTCGCTCCGGCTCTTCCAACTCGGCCACGGCCTCGCCGGTCCGTGGTACCTCGCCGACGACGACGACCTTGCCGTTGAGTTCCGCTCCCTGCAATTCGCCGTAGCCGTGGCCGGCGTCGACGAGCACACTGATGCGCGGGTCGCGCATCAGGTTGACCCAGCGCTGGCTCTTGACGATCGAGGTCAACCAGATCGACTTCCCGTCCCACACGAACCACAACGCAGACGTGTGCGGCGAGCCGTCGCCGTTGATCGTCGCGACCCGACACATCCGCTCGGCGCCGAGGAATGCGTCGAGCTCCTCCGGGGACATCGCGATCCGTTTGCCACGTCGCTGCTCAGTCACTGCGTACCAACTTTCGACTCATCCGACGCTCCCGTCGCGTTGCCACGACAGTAGTCACGCTCCCTGCCCGAGCTCTGACGCAGGCACCGGATGTTGCAGCCACTGCAACATCCGTGCCTGCGTCCCGATCAGGTGCCGGTGAATTTCGGCGGGCGGCGTTCCCTGGTCGAGGCAGTGCCCTCCGTGAAGTCGTTCGTCGCCCAGTGCTTCTCCTGCTCGGACTTCTCGCGGTCCGTTGCCGCGCGCAGACGTTCGACCAACCCGTCGCGCATCGTCTGGCGGATGCTACGCACGGCGATCGGTGCAGACGTGGCGATATCGACGGCGAAGCCCCGCGCCGCCGCATCAAGATCGTCGAGCGAGACAAGGCGGTCGAGCAAGCCGATCTCGAAGCACCGTGCGCCGTCGATGCGGTTGCCGATCAGCAGCATCTCCAAGGCCTGCTGCTGACCGACCAATGCTGGCAGCGTCACCGTCAGTCCGAAGCCCTGATGGAAGCCGAGCCTGGCGAAATTGGCGCTCATTCGCGCTTCTGGGACGCCGACACGGAAGTCCGCCGAGAGCGCGACACCCAGACCCCCACCGATCGCTCCCCCCTGGATCGCGGCGACGACTGGCGTTGCAGCGGCGAACATCCTGATCGCTTCGTCGTACAGGTGTGGGCCGGTCTGACCGCCGTCGGCCGGCGTCGGGCGGGTGCCGCCGAAGTGAGCGCCGGCACAGAAGTGCTTGCCGTTCGATCGCAGCACGATCGCCCGGCACCGGGGATCGTCGTCGAGCATCTCGTACGCATCGGCCAAGGAGCCGATGAGCGTCAGGTCGAAGTAGTTCTCCGGCGGGCGGTCGATCGTGACGGTGGCGACGAAGTCATCACCGACGACGACACGCACGTCACCGAGCCGAATCTCGTCGAACATCACTCAGCCTCCAACGCTCGAAGGAAGTGAACGGGCGGCAGCGTTGAATTCGGCGGGGTGCGAGACGTTGGGCGCATGTCCGGCACCCTCGATCATCACCAGCCGCGCTCCAGGGATCTTCGACGCCATGTACTGCGAACCACCGATGAACGGGGTGTCCAGCGATCCGACGATCACCAACGTCGGCGCCGAAATCGTCGGCAGCAGATCGATCACCTGCGAATCGTGCTGTGTCAGGATGCCGCGGGCCGCCTTCGCCAGCCCAGAGGCGCCGTGTCGGTGGACATCGGCGGAGAGTTCCTCACTGGTCTGCATCGCATCGAGCCCGTTCCGTTCGAAATTCTTCGCGAATCGCTCGGCCATCTCGTTCCACCCGGCGCGCGCCTCGGCCTTGCGGTAGCCGGGTCCGGTGTCGATCAGCATCAGGCCGCTGACCCAATCCGGGTGCGCTGCATAGAACGACAACGACAGGAATCCTCCGAGCGAATGTCCACCGATCACCGCCTGCTCCGCGCCGATGTGGTCGAGGATCGCCAACATGTCGCCGACCGCCAACGCCGCGCTATACGCCGCCTGATCTTGGGGAGCATCGGTGGATCCGTGGCCACGCATGTCCCACGTCACGACCGTGAAGGCATCGGACAGCACTGCGGCATTGTCGGCGAACATATGCGACGACGCCGAGAACCCGTGTGTCAACAGCAGCACCGGTCCGTTGCCGACAGCGCGATACGCAATCTGCACGCCCTCGACGTCGAGTATCTCCATCATCTTCTCCTGTTCAGCGTTCGGCCGGGCGAACGGAATTGCGGTCCACTAGTGGGAAGTGCCCGGTTGCCATGGCGATCCCGGAAGCGACGAGGAACACGTCACCAGAGGTCAAACCGATGCGCTGGAACAATCCGTTGGCACCCGTCGTCGACAGCACGAGGGCGACACTGGACACCGTTCCGCTGACAAGGCCGAGGCGTGCCCACTGGGTGGCGCCGAGCCGGGCAAGTTGCCACGCCGACAGCAGTGACGTCGCTGCCAAGCCGGCATAGCCGATGCCGGCAAACCAGGCGTGCACCGTGTCGCCGGTCGCCGAACGCTCCAACGGAGCGAGCGCGACGCCAATGGTCGACACGCCGCTGACGACCGCGGCGATCCACGCCGGCCCGGGGATCGTCGCACGAAGCGCTTTGGCGTAGATCGGCACGCCGATCCCGAAGGAGATGAAGCCGGCCGTCATCAACGGGCGTGTCGACGCACCGACCGCTGCGAGTCGGCTGATCGCCTCGCTGACCGGCGAATAGGCATCCTTGACGGCTCCGCCGACCACCCAGGCGCTGATGAAGCCCGCCGGGCCCAGTACCCCGCCGATCGCCGCGCGCCGCTTCGTTCCGACTCGTTCCGCCATTCGCTGCACGGTCTCACCGTAGCTGCGTGGGCGCAGGGAGGCCGAGGCGCGCTTCGACCAGACGCACGGCGCGAGGAGGCACGTTCCACCGGCCGCCGATCGGGGTACTGTTCGTCGATGGGCGCCGGACCGTGGACGAGGAAACCGCGAATCGTGGCGGCACGACGCAAGTATCCGGCTGTCGATGTCGGCGTCGAAACGCTGGAGGGGTTCAGGGAGCACCGAACCGGTCGAAGCGCTGCGCTATTGGCCCATTACGGATTCCTCTCGGTCTTCCCGTTGATCCTGGTGATGACGACGATCCTCGGTTTCGTGCTGCAGAGCGATGCCTCGCTCCGCGCTCGGATCGTCAATTCGACGTTGGCGAATCTGCCGATCGTCGGCGAGCAGATCCACACAGATCCCTCGGCGCTCCACGGCAGCGTGCTCGTGCTGGTCTTCGGATTGCTCGCCGCACTGTGGTCAGGGACCAAGGCGTTCGTCGGCCTCCAGGCTTCACTCAACGACATCGCCGAGATCCCGCTCGACGATCGCCCGAACCTGGCGATCACCAGACTCCGTGGGTTGATCGGCATCGGCATCATCGGCGGCGGCCAGATCGGGGCGGCGATCGTCGCCGGCCTCACCGCCAAGGCGAGTATTGCCGGCGTGAACGTCGTGCTGCTGCTCATCGCCACGTTCGTCATCAACACGACATTGCTGCTCTTGAGTTTCCATTGGCTCTGCGTCAAGGAGCAGCCGTGGCGGCAGCTGCTCCCGGGAGCGGTGATCGGCGGATTCATCTACACCGGACTGCAACTGTTCGGCGTCACGGTGGTTGGCCGCTCGACGGCCAAGGCAACCCCTGCCTATGGCATGTTCGCCTCCGTTATCGGCCTCATCGCCTGGTTGACCCTCCATGCCTTCGTCTGTCTGATCTGCGCCGAACTCAATCGTGCACTGATCCTCCATCGTCACGCCCGCAACGGCGTCGCCGCTGAAGCGGTCAGAGTAGGTTGAGGTCGTGAGCGAAGCTGCGATGAAGATCGGGCTGGTGCTCGGCGCGGGCGGCGTGACCGGGGGTGCCT
>Ga0123338_10004291_pt1 | contig 12507 bp, 9 predicted proteins | sample grotaG_FD_89793 | JGI IMG/M metagenome (GOLD analysis project Ga0123338, IMG submission 89793) | Glacier valley bacterial and archeal communities from Borup Fiord, Nunavut, Canada, to study Microbial Dark Matter (Phase II) -... | ecosystem: Environmental > Aquatic > Freshwater > Ice > Glacier ... | reverse complement strand
TCATCTCCTTGTAAGAATATTTAGTACACTTAAATCTTACAAGATATTTATTTCAAGGTGGTAAAATAATTCGCTAGCGAATCGGTTGAAAGTGGTTAACTATTATAATAGCGTTTACAAGGGTTTACTTATCAAGAATTAAAAATAGAAGACTTACTTATCAAGAATTAAAAATAGAAGGTTTACTTATCAAGAATTAAAAATAGAAGGTTTACTTATCAAGAATTAAAAATAGAAGGTTTACTTATCAAGAATTAAAAATAGAAGGCTTACTTGTCATGAATTAAAAACAAAAGGCTTTTAGGAAATATCTTATATACAACATAGGATATTTAATAAAAACCTTCGGTTCTATTCATGGTATAAGTGTTATCAAGTTAATTTGTAGCAATTAGACTGCTAAATTAATCTTTATTTACTTTGATAAATCTTATCACAATCAAAAGATATCTTTATCTATATCTTCATCTGTATTTTCATCTGTATTTTCATCTGTATTTTCATCTGTACCTTCATCTGTACCTTCATCTGTACCTTCATCTGTACCTTCATCTGTACCTTCCACTTTACCTTCCACTTTACCTTCGATACTACTACTGTAGAATTCTTCAATCAAATAGTCAAGGTAACTAGAATTCTGTTTACCAAATTCTCTTAATAACATGCTCTTTATGGCTTCTGTTTGCCTAATATAGTTAAGTTCATTCGACATGGTATCGTCATGTAGGGAAGATAAGTAACTTTTTGTAACATTAAGTTCTAACCAATGATTAATATCCTCGGTAAGTTTTTTCTCGGTATCTATTTCTGCTTGAACCTGTTTCGCTTTTTTCTGAGTACTTAATCCTACATAAATAAAAAACAGGAACAATGCACTCAAAACGACAGTAGGAATAATATCACTTATAAAGGTTAATACACCGGCAACATTAAGTAATACAACGATTAAGCCTATTACACCAAACAAAAGGAATATCCATACAGTACTATTTAAGTCCTTATACTGATCTGCTTTCATAACATATATATTCGGCTCATCACTTGGATTAAATTCTAAAGCATCAGCTTCCTGAATTTCTTGATTCTCCAGCTCCATTGAATCAGCTTCAAAATCAGCATCAAAATCAGCATCAAAATCAGCATCCAAATCAGGTTCAGTTGTTTCCGGCTCGATTGAGTCCTCTGTTTGAACACTTTCTACTGTGTTCTTATCCAAGTTTTCACTTTCAACAATCAAAAATGCTTGAAAAAGCTTTTTAGCCTTATTTATTTGTTTGGCAGGTATGAATACTTCATATACCTCATTTTCTTCATTAAATAGAAGATTGGCTTTTAATCCAGAGTAGTCAAGATAGCGAATTAGCTTTTCGGGTATATCCTTTTTCACTGCTTGTATAAGTGAAACCATTTCTTCCTGTACCTCTAATTCCTCTACAAGCTCGGTCTGACAATCATTACAAATCGTTATTCCTTCTTGATATTCCATTTTGCATTTTGGGCACCAGGCCATAATTTGTCCTCCAAGTTCTGAGAATGTGTGCTTGCATTCATTCTCAGAACGCAAACCTCAGTGTGAAAGTGTTAATGGCTCGCATGTTTTAGCGATACTATTTCACACTTCAACTCCATTCTAATTTATTAGTAACAAGTGAAAAGTGAATCAGAAAGCTAATTCACCACAAATTAATCCGATAGAGGCAACTCTTATTCAGTCATAAAGCGATGATATGCTTTTTTACCTTTTTTAACAAGAAGAGCACCATCCCCGTCAAAATCTTTATCAGTAAAGACTTTATCAAAATCTTCAACCTTTATATCATTTACGGTTACACCGCCTTGCTGTATGGTACGTCTTGCATCGGAACGAGAGGAGGCTAATTTAGTATCGCACATTAAGGTGATTAAGTCGATTCCCTCAGCAAACCGGGAGGCAGGATAGAGAGTGGTAGGCATGTCATCGGACTTCATACCACCGCCGAATAATGCCCTGGCAGCTTCCTGTGCTTTGATAGCTTCTTCTTCCCCGTGAACAATCTTTGTTATCTCAAATGCGAGAACTTCTTTTGCATGATTAATCTCAACGTCCTTAAGAGCACCAAGTAATTTTACCTCCTCCATCGGAAGAAAGGTTAGTAAACCAAGGCATTCCTCAACTTTGACATCCTCAATGTTTCTCCAGTATTGGTAGAATTCATAAGGAGTTGTTTTATTTGGATCAAGCCAAACAGCACCCTTCATGGTTTTACCCATCTTTACGCCATCACTTGTAGTAAGGAGCTTGAAGGTTAGGCCAAACGCAGGCTTTTGTTCTTTACGACGTATTAAATCAACACCACCAAGAATATTGGACCATTGGTCATTTCCGCCCAGCTGTAGGGTACAATCGTATAATTTATTTAATTTCCAGAAGTCGTAGGATTGCATCAACATATAGTTGAATTCAAAGAAGGTAAGACCTTTCTCCATGCGTTGTTTGTAGCAATCGGCTGTTAACATCTTATTAACCGAAAAATGAACACCGATTTCCCTTAAAAATTCAACATAGTTTAAATCCAAAAGCCAATCAGCATTATTTGCAAGTATCGCTTTATCGTTATCAAAATCAATAAATTTTGCCAGCTGCTTTTGGAAGCAGTCAGCATTATACTGTATGGTTTCTTTTGTCATCAAAGTACGCATATCGGATTTACCCGTTGGGTCGCCAATCATGGTAGTGCCACCGCCCAGTAAAGCAATCGGTCTGTGTCCAGCACGCTGCATATGCATCATCGCCATTACGGTAAGAAAATGTCCTGCCGTCAAACTATCTGCAGTAGCATCAAAGCCTATATAAAAGGTAACAGATTCCTTTCCTAATAATTCTCGAATTTCTTCATGGGTATATTGCTCGATAAACCCACGTTCCTTTAAAATGTCATAAACATTAGTCGACATTGGTTTTCCTCCTTATTAATAACAGTCTTTCGTTAGCTAAAAACATTATATATGAAGTAACAGGATTTTTCAATGAGTTATGCTTCTTTTCTTGGAGAGCAAATGTAAATGACAAATGTCATACCCAAGTTATCACTATAGTCACTTCCATAAATTTCTTCATTAGTATATGATTTATCCAGATACAGATAGCCTTACTAAATAAAAGGTAGATTAAAGAAGATGGATGGCCAATGAATTAGAAAAACTAATTCATTAATTAGTTCACATGTCTTATACACGACAAGCGATAAGCACGTTTTAGTTTAATAAAAATGGGAGGATAAATTAATGTCTAATTATGTTACAGTAAAAAATTTAACAAAAAAGTATGGAGAGCTTTGCGCGGTAGATAATTTAAGCTTTTCCGTTACAAAGGGTGAAATATTTGGTTTCCTTGGGCCAAACGGAGCCGGAAAATCAACAACGCTCAGTGCTATTACGACACTTATTTCTTATGATAAGGGAGAAATAACAATTAACGGATTGGATGTAAAAAAGGACAGGATGGAAATCAAACAATTAATTGGATTGGTATCGCAAGATATTGCTGTTTATGAGCATTTGAGTGCCTTGGAAAATGTTAAGTTCTTTGCATCCTTATATGGATTGAAGGGAAGTAATCTAGCAAATTCCGCAAAAGAAGCATTAGAATTTGTTGGCCTTTCCGATAAGCATAATATGAAACCAAAGCAAATGTCCGGTGGAATGAGAAGACGGCTAAATATTGCATGCGGTATCGCACATGCTCCACAGTTAATCGTTATGGACGAACCGACGGTAGGAGTCGATACCCAATCCAGAGAGCATATCCTAGGTGCCATTAAGACTCTAAGAGACCGTGGTGCTACCGTAATATACACCTCACATTATATGCAGGAGGTGGAAGAAATTTGTGATAGAATTGCTATCATAGACAAAGGGCAAATGGTTGCCTGTGGTAATAAAGCGGAGCTGGTTTCTCTAGTTACTGATGTGCAGTCAATTTTTATCGAAACAAAACTTACAAACTCGGCAAAAATGGATGAATTTAAAAAGAAGCAGAAGCTTATGCCAGATATAAAGGCAATTTCAATAGAAGAGAACACAGTCCGGATAGATGTGTCCATTGAACAAAATAGTATATCAAAGATTATTGAGCAATTTTTAATTCTGGGACTGCCGATTATTAATATTAGATCTGAAGTACCAAATCTTGATACTATGTTTTTAACCCTAACAGGGCACGAATTAAGATAGGAGGAGAAGAAAAATGTTTCAAATTTTAATTAAAGAAATGAAAGAGTTTTTCAGAGAAAAAACCAATTTGTTTTTCTTCTTACTGTTTCCTGTAGTGCTTATCTTCCTACTTGGAAATCTTCTGGTAAGCATGGATGATGCTGAGGAAACTATCGGAGAAATAAAAATGCAATACCTAATACAGACCGAAGATACCTATCAGATTATGGCAATCGAACAGTTTATCGGGGGGATAGAAGATAATAAAAATATATTTGTTGAAAAAGCTGAGAATTTGCTAGTTGCAAGGGAAATGGCGGGCAAAGATGAAATTACCGCTGTTGTAGTTTTTACAGGTGAACCGCTAGAAATTAATGTATATGAGGGTTCTGACCGTATAAAAAATCGGACCGTTGGTGCAATCATAAATGGTTTTGTACAGATGAACAGGTCCATAGCTGCAGTAATTAATACAAATCCTAGCAGTTTGAAGGAAGGGGTCAGTACAGATGAAACATTTATTGTACAAAAGGATTTAGGTGTTAACAGAACAATGCTTGACTATTATGCAGTTTCCATGGTGGCTATGCTTTGTTTTATGAGTATTATTCAAGGTGCTGTTGCTTTTGTCAGTGAAAGGCAGGATAAAACGATTAATCGATTGTTTATTGCGCCACAAAATAGAGTTTTATTGTTTTTACAAAAGATACTAGGGATTGTTCCAAAGGTTATTCTACAAATATCAGTACTTATGATCACAAGTGTAGTGGTTTTTAAAGCACATTATGCAGCCACATTAATGGATAATTTATATCTGTTTTTCATGTTTCTAATGGTAACTCTTGCTATGGTATCAATCGGAGTTGTAATAGGACTCCTGATTAAAATAAGTCCAATGGCTATCATTATGCCCCCATTATCGCTTATGATGTTTTTTGGCGGGACATATTCAAAGGAAATATATATTGTTGGTATTACGGATAAAATGCCGAATTATCAAATTCAACAGGCGGCATTTGACTTGGAGATATTCGGAAGAAGTCAAATGGCTAGTTCAGTTATCTTAACTAGTATTATAATTTTGATTATTATGCTGGCTATTGGAGCATTTATATTTAGCAAGAAGGAGGAGGAACGATGAAGAATATATGGCTTTTATTAAAAACCTATATGAAACGTAATCCGCTATCCATATTTCTGTCAATATTTGGAGGATTGGCATTATGCTTTATGATTTATTCTATAGGGAATCTTGTCGTAGATAAAACATTATCAAATATTAAAATTGGTGTGATAGATTATGATCAAAGTAAGCTTTCAAAAGATTTCAAGAATTATCTGACGGAGAAAATGAATTATGAGTTAATCGAAAATACTACCTATGATACACTTTCAAATAAGTTGATAGAAAAGAATATTTCAGCTATAATAGAAATATCGGAAGAGTTTCATGAACAGTTTTCTATTGGTAACAAGGAAGATATTATCATTACTTCTTTAGATGATTATGAAAATTCAACCTTTCTACAGGCAAATATAAATAGTTATTTGGTTAGTATCCGGTTACTTTCCATCAGTGCTGGAGGCAATAAAGAGACCTTCGATCAGCTCCTATCTAATTATCAGAAGGAAAATATTGAAATTACTCAAGCAGCTGCACAGGAAGTTGATAAACATACTGTAGCAGAGCAAGGAGGCTTTATAAATTCCATTGGGTTTTTTCTGATGTTTATATTCTATATCTCGGTATTCGTATCCTTTATGGTATTAGATGACCGCCTAAATGGTGTATTTAATCGAATACAGATAACACCTGTAAAACCGGTACAATATATTATCGGCACGGGAGTTTTTGGATTGTTTCTATGTATCATTGAAGTGGGAATTTATTGCGGATATATCAGGATAAAAGATGTTAATACTGGCGTTCCATTTTGGACCTTGGTATTAGTAATGACTATGTTTTCTTTATTTACGGTATGCTTTTCCTTGGTAATGGCATTGGCTATAAAATCAAAAAATGCAATAACATCCATTATAATTGGATTCTCTACCATCGGATGTATCTTGGGAGGTGCATATTTCCCGATTTCCATGGCTCCTAAAAGCCTTCAAAATCTTGCGAGAATTTTACCACAATTTTGGTTTATGGATACCTTCCGTAAATTTCAAGCAGATTCGAACGCAGATATTTATCCGAACATTGCTATTTTATTTTTATTTACAGTTTTGACATTTCTTATCGGAGCAGTATTATTTTCACAAAAAAGTAAAAACAGTTAGACTTTTCTATGAAATAGACATTTCTATGAAATAGAAATTAATCACATTAATGGAGATTGAAATGGATGATAAGCACGTTCTTTATTTCCTAGCAAAATTAGTGACAGTGATTGCAACAGTATTAATATTTGGCACAGTGAATGTCGATATTACCTTTACGGTGATATCGACACTTAGCTTTGCCTGTATTTTTGTATTGGAAATTCTGCTACACCGGATATTAAAAAATTATAAAATTATAATAGTTACGGTTGCGGTATCGATGATGGCTTGTTTTGCTCTTGGACTTGATACCTTTTTCCCGTTATATCTCGTTTTACTTACTCATTTATTGGATATTACGATCGATTCAAAGATGTTTTATAAAATTCTAACTGTGTCAGTAATTCTGTCATTTTATATCTTTACACCGGAGCTTATATCGGTAGCTTTTTCCCTCCTACTGATTACATTGGTGCTCTTTTGCAGATTAGTTTTGAATAAGCTAACTGTTTACAAAAATATGTGTGAAACACAAAATGAAAAGTTAGAGGAACTTAGCAAAAAGTTAACGGATTTAAGAGGACTTACTAAAACCTTAAAATATACAGCTTCCTTAGAGGAAAGAAACCGTATTGCAGCGAGAATCCATGATCAGATAGGACATGGAATATCGGGGAGTATTATTATGCTGGAAGCCTCCATGTTAATAATGAAGGATAATCCTGTGAAGGCTACCTTAAGTATTGAAAAAGCAATTGTAAATTTACGGGAAGGTGTAGATGAGATTAGAACAGCCTTGCGAGAGGAGCGAGCAGGGAGATATCTACTTGGCATCAGCGATATTACAGCTCTTCTGGAGGAATTTAAGGTGAGCTATAATAAATCAGCCAATTTTAAAACCAGCGGTGAATTGGGCTTCATTACGCTTGATATCTGGATTTGTATACATGATAATTTGAAGGAGTGCCTGACTAACGTATTGAAACATTCCAACGCGACGGAATTTTACTTGACTATTGAGGTATTTAAGAAGATTATTAAGGTGGAATACAAAGATAATGGAAATGGTAATGAAAACTTTGAAATAGGAATGGGTTTAGAAGCAATCGAGGAGCGGACAGTAAGTGCGAAAGGCCGGTGTTTCTTTACTAAGGGAGAAAGTGGCTTTTGCGTTACTAATATATTTACATATTAACCAAACATGCCTACCCTTTGAAGTGTGAGTTATGTTTTTCAATAATTCACACTAAGCTGGCAGAACGGTATTTAAAAAATATAGGTAGAAGGTTATGTTTTGATTGATAGGAAAGGCCGAAAAAATCGAGAGGCTAGGTGGTATATATGATTAAGGTATTGATTGCAGATGATGATGATATCATAAGAGAAGGTTTAAAAATGATTATTGAAACACAACCGGATCTGGAATTTATGGGAGCTGCTTTTGATGGAAGGCAAGCGGTAGAACTGTGCAGAAAGTTTAAGCCGGATGTGACAATGCTAGATATCAGAATGCCGGTTATGGACGGAATTGACGCTGCCCAGGAAATCATGGAAGGGAAACTTTCCATCCCGCTGCTATTAACAACCTTTGATGAACCGGAATTGATTTTACGGGCTTTAAAGGCAGGAATTAATGGATACATATTAAAAAATAGTCCTGCAGACAGAATTCTTTCTGCAATACGGGTACTTTATACCGGTGGAACTGTATTTCAAGCTGATGTTCTGGATTTTATGAGAAGCAGAGTCACGAACAATGCTCCTGGTAATCGTTTATTTGAGATGATGCTTTCCCCCAGGGAACAAGACATTGTGAAGTTGATTTCGGAAGGTTTATCAAATAAGGAAATCGGAGAAAAACTATTTCTTACCAACGGTACGGTACGAAATCATATCAGTACGATACTTGAGAAGACAGGATTAGAACATAGAACCCAGATTGCGGTACAATACTTGAAGAATGTGTAATGTACCTAGAAAGGAACTGTATGAGTGACAAATCAAATCAAAGAGGGCGTTTAAAAATATTCTTTGGATATGCTGCCGGAGTAGGAAAAACATTTGCTATGCTAGATGAGGCACAGGAACTAAAAAAAGGTGGATTAGATGTTATCCTAGGGATTATTGAAACACATACACATCTCGAAATAATACAGCTGATGAAAGGATTACCGGCATTACCCTGTAAAGTATTTCATAATAAGAATATTGTTGTCAACGAATTTGATTTAGATTCCGCCTTAGAGCGTAAACCCAAATTGATTCTTATTGATGAACTTTCTCATTCTAATGCTGATGGTGTAAGAAATAAAAAGAGGTATCAGGATATCGAAGAACTACTGAATGCGGGGATTGATGTCTATACCACAATGGATGTTCAACATTTGGAAAGCTTAAAAGATGTTGTTTGGGATATCACCCGTGTTTATGTGCAGGAAACCGTCCCTGATTATATTTTTGATCAGGCAGATAAAGTAAAATTAATCGATATTGAGCCGGATGAGTTATTAAAACGACATGAAAATGGTAAAGAGTATCAAGCGGCGAGCACCGGTTTGGAGACAGAAGCTTTTTTTACTAAGGAAAACTTACGTTTGCTAAGAGAAGTGGCTATGAGAAAAGCTGCAGACCGTATCAGCCACAATAATCAAAATGAACGTCTGATGTCAGATAAATCAGCCAATATCAAAATGTTAGTATGCTTTAGCAGTTCACCCTCCTCCGCAAGATGCATTCGTTGGACGGCAAGAACAGCGGAGGCATTTCATGCGCCTTGGGTTGCGGTCTATGTTGAAAATAGTAACAGCGAACCCCTTTCTGATGAGCAAAAGAAAAACTTTCAAGCAAATGTGGAGCTGTCCGAGCAATTGGGCGCTGAGATTGTTACCTTAAATGGTTATGATGTTGCTACTACAGTAGCACAATATGCTAAGCTTAACGGTATAACAAATATAGTTATTGGTAAAAGCAGGAGAAGGAAAACAATCAAAAGTTTATTTGAAATGGACCTAGAAGATAAGCTAATCTCCCTATTGTCTAATACTGAAATTCATATCATCCCAGATAATAATGCAATAAAGGCGTACCATAAACCGAAAAAGAAAGATCGACATCGAAGGATTTCTTTATCCTGGGAAGACACCTTCAAAACCTTTGCAGTACTTACTGTGACTACCTTATTTTCTGAAGCACTCAGACGGATTGATTTTGACAATCAAAGTGTAATCATGCTCTATATTCTGTCAGTGTTAATCATTTCAAGAATAACATCAGGTTATGTATACGGAATAACTGCCTCTATAATCAGTGTACTTATCGTTAACTTTTTATTTACAGAGCCATATTACACGTTAAATGTAATCCAGCAGGGTTACCCGATTACCTTTGTAGTTATGTTATTTGTGGCATTGTTTACAAGCGCTATGACCATCCGGTTTAAAACTCAGACGAAAGCTGCAGTGGATAAGGAACAACGTACGGAAGTCCTGTATGAAATAAATAAGAAGCTATTAGTAACCAGAGGTCTAAAAAAGATAGTATCCTTAACGGCGGAATATATTACGAAGCTTTTTGAAAGGTCTGTTATTTTTTATACCAAAGACCCCTCAAATGGATCGTTGGGTATTCTGATGCAGTATAAGGAGGATCCTGATGCGGCATTTTTACTATCTTTTGATGAAAGCGCAGTAGCACATTGGGTATTTATTAATCAAAAACGTGCTGGTGCAGGTACAGATACGTTTATGGGGGCTGGAGCATTTTATATGCCTGTCATTTTTCAGGGGAATGTACTTGGCGTAATAGGAATATCTTGCTTGAATGGAAATATAATTGAGCAAAATAATCGAGCATTTCTTAGAAGAATTGCTTCACTAGTTGCAATGGCCTTGGAACGCCAACGTTTATCTGACGAACAGAGACTAATTCTTGTTGAATCAGAAAAAGAAAAAATGAGAAGTAATTTACTGAGAGCAATTTCTCATGATTTACGAACCCCACTGACAGGAATTCTCGGTGCAAGCTCTGCAATTCTAGAAAATAATGATACACTTGACATAGAGACAAAAAACAAATTAATATTAAATATAAAAGATGATTCACAATGGTTAATCCGTATGGTAGAAAATCTACTGTCCGTAACCAGGATTAATGAAGATACCGCCAATGTAGCGAAAACACCGGAAGCAGCGGAGGAAATTATTGCTGCGGCGATAGGAAGAATCCGAAAGAGATTTACTGACCAAAAAATAAATGTATCGGTTCCCGAAGAGCTTTTACTTGTTCCAATGGATGGGACACTGATTGAGCAGGTCATTATCAATCTAATTGAAAATGCAATTAAGCATTCCGGTGATGATACAGCAATCGATGTAACTTTAAAGAAAATAGATAATACAGCGGTATTTGAGGTATGCGACAAAGGGGAAGGAATTGCAGAGCAGGATTTTCCGTATTTATTTGAATCTTATGTCCCAAATGGTAAGAGATCAGCCGATTCTTCCAGAGGCATGGGTATTGGTCTTTCCATCTGTATGTCAATAGTAAAAGCACATCAAGGTAAAATGGAGGCATCGAATAATAAAGATAAAGGTGCAAGCTTCCGATTTACATTACCACTTTAAGAAATGGAGATTAAATATGAATAATAAACTATTAATATTATTAGTAGAGGATGAAATAGCGATTAGCAATTTTATATCTACTGTCTTAACTTCCAATGAATACAATGTTATCAAAGCAGTAAAAGGGAAAGAAGCCATCTCCTTAACAGCCGCCCACTGTCCTGATCTAATTCTATTGGATCTAGGGTTACCCGATATGGATGGAATTGATGTGCTGAAAAATATTAGGACTTGGAGTAATATTCCTATTATTGTGGTATCCGCCAGAGGACATGAGAGAGAAAAAGTAGAAGCTCTTGATTTGGGGGCAGATGATTATATCATGAAGCCCTTCGGAACCCCCGAGCTTCTTGCCAGGATCAGAACAGCGGTAAGACATAGTCAGAAAACGATAGAAGAGGGTCATTTTGAGACTAGCAAGATAAGTATTGGCAGCCTCTGCATAGATTATGAAAAAAGAGTAGTTAAGGTAGAAGATAAGGATGTCCATCTTACTCCAATTGAATATAAAATCATTGTTTTACTTTCAAAGAACGTAGGAAAAGTGCTTACCCATGACTATATCATCAAGGAAATTTGGGGGCCGTATCTGAATGAAAATCAAACCCTTAGAGTGAATATGGCAAATATCAGAAGAAAGCTAGAAGTCAATCCGGCTGAGCCGAAGTATATTGTAACGGAGATAGGGGTAGGGTATCGTATGGTTGATGAGATATAAAAAATCTTCATAAATAGTTCACTATTCGTTAATACCTTTAACATAATTAGAATATATAATAAAGATAGATAAATAATCATAGAAGCCACGACTGCAACAGCGGTTACTGGCTTCGACTAACAATTATCAAAATTAACATAGATTTTTTCATAATCCCCCTCTAAAGCCGACAAAATAAGTTGGCTTTTTCTTTGTATCTATCACAAACAAGGTGAATAATAGATGCTGCTATAAATAAGTGGATGTTTTTAAGCTGGTAATTAGTTTTATTTGTCTGTCTAGGATATTTACTGATTAATTGGAATAAGTAAATTGATATATAAATATAATGAAATGAGAATACAAGCATATTAGTTAATAAACTATTTTATTGTTATATTAATAGGAAGGAGGTTTTCGATGGATACGAAAATGGAGGATAAGATGTATCATCAAATAGAAAAAAGTTTATCCAATAATATTAATGAAAATTTATTCACATCCGGCAGAGTATTTGAAAAAGAAAAATTACCGATACTACATAGTTCTGTAATTGAACCCATAAAATCTGCGAATGTTTCGGAAGAATCTGAGCGAGAATATTTAAGTGAATCCTTCGATCATATAAGCCAACCACCTGCATTATCCAGGACGGAATATATCAGACAAGCAAGAGAATCCTGTCTGCGACAATTAAGCAATCAAAGTGCTAAAATGATGGATTCTTACAAT
>Ga0123338_10004290_pt1 | contig 12508 bp, 12 predicted proteins | sample grotaG_FD_89793 | JGI IMG/M metagenome (GOLD analysis project Ga0123338, IMG submission 89793) | Glacier valley bacterial and archeal communities from Borup Fiord, Nunavut, Canada, to study Microbial Dark Matter (Phase II) -... | ecosystem: Environmental > Aquatic > Freshwater > Ice > Glacier ... | reverse complement strand
CGATCGCCTCTGCGACGGACGCATTCCAACCGTCCGCCGTCAGGTCCTCCTGCTGCGAGATGCCGGCATTGGCCAGTAGCACGTTCAGTTCGGGGAAGCGCGCACGGACCTCGTCGGCGAGGCTCGGCAACGAGGCCGGATCGTCCAGGTCGAGTTGGATGCCAACCATGCCGGGGCGGCCCGCCGTGATCTCGTCGAGCAGGGCCTGCCGGCGCCCCGTGACGATGACGCGGTTGCCGCGGTCGTGCAGGGCCTCGGCGAGCGCACGGCCGATGCCGCTGGTGCCGCCTGTGACAAGGATAGTGTTCCCGGTCATCTTCATGGCTTGTTTCCTTTCTGGGTGACGCTCATGCGAGCACAGCCGGCCTGAGTTCTTCCTCGCACCACTGGCGGAAGCTCGTTGGCGTGCTGTTGTCCGGCGTGCGAGGCTCGGCGTTGTCGAGCCCCTCGTCCTTGGCCCACGCCATGTCGGTCATGCCCTGCGCCATGGCGTGCGACATGCCGCGCTCGACGAAGCCGGCCTTGTAGGCCTCGAACGGGATCTGCTGGTAGCGGACCGGCCTGCCCAGCACCTCCGACATGGTCGCCGCCATGTCGTTGAAGGACAGGTCCTCCGGCCCGAGCACGGCGGCGTGGCCCGTTCCGGTCCAGCTGTCGTCCAGCATCAGCCGGGCCGACACCGCGGCGATGTCGCGTGCGGCGCAGCTCGGCATCTTCCGGTCGCCGCTGATCGGCCCAAAGAACAGGCCCTTCTCGCGGATCGGAACCGCTTGGCGCGCGATGTTGTCCATGAAGGACGGATTGGTCACGGCGCGGAACGCTGCGCCGGTGCCGGACAGCAGGTCGTCCATCGCGAGCGACCCCGTGACGTAGCCGGCATCCTTCTCCCATGGTGTGCCGCGGCCCAGCGCGGTGACGCTCACCACGCGCTGCACCGCATGCCGCCTTAGCGCGTTAGCTGCCGGACCGCTGAAGCCGACATAGGCCTCCATGACGCTCTTCGCGGCAGGGTCGGCCGGAACCAGCCAGAACACAGCGTCCGCACCGGCGAAGGCAAGGTCAACCACGGCTGCGTCGCCGTGCGATCCCTCGACGACCTCGACGCGACTGCGAACGGTATCGGAAAGCTTTGTCGCGTCGCGCAAGACCAGGCGCAGCGAGGCCCCGGCGGCGAGCAGCTCATCCATGACCCGGCGGCCGATGTTGCCGGTGGGAGCAGTGACGACGATCATGACAGTTCTCCGGATGGTGAAGCAGGCCACACCGGGTAGATAGCGAGCGACCTCTGCACTATCTATGCGTCATCGTCGGCATTCTCTTCGTAATCGTCCGGAGGCTACATGGACCCGCTATCCGATGTCCTGTCCCTGCTCAAGCCCCAAAGCTCCATCTCGGCCGGCTTCGACGCAGGGGGCGAGTGGGCCGTCCAGTTCGACGATCTGGCGGGCCGAATCAAATGCTACGCGGTGACCGGCGGCGCCTGCTGGCTGGCGGTCGAGGGAGCCGCCGATCCGGTCCGGCTCGTGGCTGGCGACTGCTTCGTGCTGCCGAGCGGACGACCGTTCAGACTTGCCAGTGACCTGGCCCTCGAACCCGTCCTTGCAGGAACGGTCTTCTCCCCTGCCCGGCGCGGCGGCATCGTCACGCACAACGGCGGCGGCGGCGTGTTCCTTGTCGGCAGCCGCTTCGCCGTCGACGGACGCCACGCCGAAACCCTGCTCCGGACCCTTCCGGCCATCGTTCATATCGAGGCGCGGAGCGACCAGGCCGCACTGCGCTGGTCCATTGAGCGGATGATGGAGGAGCTGCGCGAGGACAAGCCAGGCGCCTCGCTGGTGGCGCAGCACCTCGCGCACATGATGCTGATACAGGCCTTGCGCCTGCATCTGCTACAGCGGCCGGAGGGGCGGATCGGATGGTTCTTCGCCCTGTCCGATCCGCAGTTGAGTGCGGCGATCGGAGCGATGCACGCAGACCCGGCGCAGCGATGGACGCTAAGGGACCTCGCTGAACGAGCAGGTATGTCGCGTTCGGTCTTTGCTCAGCGCTTCCGCGAAAGGGTCGGAGAGACGCCGATCGAGTACCTCACGCGCTGGCGAATGATGCTTGCCGGGGACAGACTGGCCAACACCCGCGACCCTCTGGCACAGACTGCGATGTCGCTCGGCTACGAGTCCGAGAGCGCGTTCAGCACGGCCTTCAAACGGGTCATGGGATGCTCGCCGCGGCAATATGCCCGCGGAGAGACCCTCCCTGCAAGACTTGGTCTTGGCTAGACGGACAGGCACCCGCTGCACAAAGCCGGTGTTGGCAGGGTGTTTCACTTCGTCAAACGACCGTTTGACGAAGTGGTACAGCTGACATCGCGCGCAGCGCCCGTCTGGACCCCAGTCCTACTCCACCCCCGCACCCGTATAGAACGCAGGCCACTGCCGCTGCACCACCGGGCTGTCCGGCGCATAGGCCAGGCAGGTGCCCAGCACCATCGGCTTGCCCGCCGTCTCCGTTGCATTCGGCGCGCCGGGCTTGCGGGTGCGGACCGAGTACAGCGTCTGGAACGCCACCGTCCCCATCTGGCCCAGCAGCTCCCGCAGATGCGTGCAGCCGTGGACCCCGCCCACCCGCTCGTTCGCCGCCTTGATGAAGCCGCGGCCGATCCGCAACCCGGCCAGCCGCGCGAAGTTGGGCGCGGCGGAGGGGCAGATGGCGTAGGGGCCGTACTCCGTCACGGCCTCGAACGCGGTGATCTCCATGTCCTCCGTCACCGTCATCCGCGCCAGCATCCCGTGCAGCGGCGTACCCGGCGTGATCTCGCCACGGTCCTGGTTGCTGAAGGCGTAGCTCTTGGTGTCCACCAGCCGCGCCTCGATGTCGTACAGCCCGTCCGCCCGGCGGTAGCCGTGCAGCTCGATGGCGCGGGTGTGCAGCAGCTCCCGGTCGGCAGGCGGGCTGAGGGGCATGGGCGGTCCTCCCGTTCGATCAGGCAATCGGATTCAGGCAGTCAGATGAAGCGGGCCAGCCGCACGGCGGTGTGGCCGCGGCTGGGGCGCAGGCTAGGCATCACCAGCAGGCAGTCGTCGTGCGGAGTGCGGATTTCGACCGCGCCGTCCAGGGCGATCAGCGTGTTGCGCCGGGGCACCACGTCCCCGCCGCGGTAGGATTGCAGGAAGGTGAACCCGCCGGTGGCCGCCGTCACGGTCGTCGTCACCTCCGCCCGCCGCACGGGGGACGGCGTGGCGGTAGGGGCGTCGGCCAGCCCGGTCTCGCGCAACAGCGCATCCACGCTGGCCTGCGTTACGGTCACGGTGGCGGGGTGCCAGTGCTGCCCGGCCTCCACCAGGCACGCCGTTGCCGCCCCGCCCGGGGCGATGAACGGCCCGTAGTCAATCAGCCGCGGCCCGGTCACGTGGCCGCTGTCCGCCACCACCAGCCCGGGCACGCCCATCGCCGACGCCAGCGCCAGGCCGCGCGCCGCCGGGCCGCACAGGATCAAAGGGTCGGACGGCCACAGCATGGAGTGCAGGTCGAGCAGCACGTCCACCGTGTCCATCAAGGGCCGCATGTCGCGCGCGCGGTCCAGCTCGCTGCTCCGCCGCGGGCCGTCCAGCACCGCCGGGTCCCAGACGCGGTTCATGTCCTCGTCCAGGAAGCGGGACGCCGTGGGGTGCTGCGGGTCCCACCGGGCGAAGGCGGCCAGGTTGGCGAAGCCCAGCGTCAGGCTGCCGCGCCGGGGCCGGATGCCGGCGCGCATCATCGCGTCCAGCACGATGGCGCCCGCGACCTCGTTGCCGTGCAGCAGCGCCACCAGCGCCACATGCGGGCCGGGCTGCGCCGAGCCGAAGGTCGTGCATCCCGGCACCCCGGTGTTGCCCTGTATCCAGGGCCGGATGTCCGGCGCCTGCAGCTCCACCGGGAAGTGGGGCACCGCAGGGTCGGTCATGCCGCCAGCCGCGCCGTCAGGCGGAGCAGGAAGGCGTCGCAGGCCGCAAGCTCGGATTCCGCGATCCACTCGTCGGGCTGGTGCGCCTGGGCGATGCTGCCGGGGCCGCAGATGATGGACGGGATGCCGGCCTCCTGGAACACCCCGGCCTCCGTGCCGTAGCTGACGCGGCCCGTGCTGTTGGACCCCGTGAGCTGCCGAACCAGCCCGGCCAGCTCGTGCCCCGGGTCCAGCGCGGCCGGGGGCACGTCGTTCAGCATCTGGAACGCAAAACCGGCGGCGGGGTCCACGGCGCGCATCGCCGGCTCGATCATGGTCGCCACGTGGGCTTGCAGGCGGGCGAGTTCCGCCACCCGGTCGGTGCCGGGCAGGCCGCGGTACTCGACCTCGAACCAGGCGTCGCCGGGGATCATATTGAGGGCGGTGCCGCCGTGCAGGACGCCGACGTGGACGGTCGCGTGCGGCGGGTCGAATCCGTCCGCGAAGGGGCCTTCGGCGGCGATGCGGCGGGCGGCGGCCGCGAGCCAGGCCACGGCCTCTGCCGCGGCATGCACGGCGTTGACGCCGGCGGCCGGGGCGCTGCTATGGCCGCCGCGCCCGCGCACGTCCACCCGCACCGCCATGCGCCCCTTGTGCGCCAGGACCGGTTGCATGAGGGTGGGTTCGCCGACGATGCACAAGTCCGGGCGCAACCCGCCTTCATCCAAGTCCTGCACCAGCCGGCGTGCGCCGAGGCACCCGACCTCCTCGTCGTAGCTCAGCAGCAGGTGGACCGGGCGGCGCAGCCCGGCGGATTGCAGGGTGGGCACGGCGGCCAGCATGGCGGCGACGAAGCCCTTCATGTCCGCGGTGCCGCGCCCGTGCAGGCGGCCGTCGTGGCGCACGAGGGTGAAAGGGTCGGTGGCCCAGGCCTGGCCGTCCACCGGGACCGTGTCCACGTGGCCGGACAGGGCGATGCCGCCGGGCGCCTGCGGCCCGATGGTGGCATGCAGGTTGGCTTTCTGGCCCGTCGCATCCAGGCTGATCCGGTAGGGCACGCCCAGGCCGTCCAGGTAGGCGCGGACCCATCCGACCAGCGGCAGGTTGGAGTTGCGGCTGGTGGTGTCGAAGCCGACCAGCGTCGCCAGGATGTCGGTCGTGGTCAGTGCCATCGCCGCACCTTACAGGCCCCACGGGGCGCGGCAACCGCCCGGCGCCCCGATGGACCAGGCTTTGCCACGCGGCAGGGACTGGCGGAGCCGGGCGCTGTCCTGTACGCCGGAGCCATCGCGAAAAGGAAGCGGCGGCACCGTTTTGAGCACGTTCCCATACCGCCGGATTGCCAGCCTGGACCGTGTGCCCCTGCCGCGGCGTGCCCGGCCGGGCGTGCCTTGGTGCGCGTAGCGGCTGCCGGCGGCAGGGCCGGGTCTAAGCCGCGCCCTGTGGCCCTGAGCAAGATTATGGCCCAGCGCGCGGGGCCCGTCCTGTACCAGGGGCCGACGCCGCCGGTTGCCGGTGCCGTCCGTCAATGCAAGCCGCCCTTGCGGCGTGGCAACCCACGGGCAGCAAGGCCAAGAGCAGCGGGGCCAGGGGCAGCAATGACTGCGCTGGCGGTCCTGGATTGCTGCGGCGCTGCGCCCCCCGCAATGACGGGTGCGCAGCGTAGGACCATCCGCCAGCCGGTGTCAGGTTTCGTCGGTGCGCAAACTTGCAGCGGTTTGCTTGGGATCGGGTGACAGGAGTGGCGATTGACGCCTTGCACCCCCTGCACCGGCTGTGGCGCGGCCTGCCGCAGGGACCCCGGCGGCGCCTGCTGGCCGGCGGCGCCTCCCTGCTGGCGCCACGGCCCAACCGCCCGGCTCCGCCCGTCCGGCACGGCGTTGCGGTGGGGGGCGAGCTGGACCGTGCCTCCGGCCTCGGGGAAGGGGCACGGCTGATGCTGCACGGCTTGCAGGCGCTGGGCGTGCCGTGCTGGCCGCTGCGGCCCGGCGCAGACCCCCCGCCCGGCGCCGCGCTGGTGCTCCACACATCGGCGCCGGGCCTTCCGCTGGCGCTGCTGCGGCTAGGGCGCGGGCTGGTGCAGGGCCGCCGGGTGATCGGCTACTGGGCGTGGGAGCTTCCCGTGGTCCCCGCGTCGTGGCGGGCCGGCCTGCCCTTCGTGCACGAGGCCTGGGCGCCGTCCCGCTTCTCGGCCGATGCGCTGCAACCTCTGCTGCCCGGCCCGGTGCGCGTGGTACCGCATCCCGTGGCCGCGCATCCCCCTGCACCCTCCGCGCTGCGCCGCGCGGACTTTGGGCTGCCGGAGGACGCGGTGATCACCCTGGCGTCGTTCAGCCTGGCGTCCAGCTTCGTCCGCAAAAACCCGCTGGGCATGATCGAGGCGCACCGCCTGGCGTCCGGAACCCGGGCGGACCGGCTGCTGCTGCTGCGCGTCGGCAACCCCCACCACTTCCCGGACGACTTCGCCCGCATCCGGGACGCGGCGGCGGCGCTGCCGAACGTGCGGCTGGACACCCGCACCCTGCCCGCTCCCGACCTGCACGCCCTGACCCTGGCCTGCGACATCCTGCTGTCCCTGCACCGCAGCGAAGGCTTCGGCCTGGTGCCGGCCGAGGCCATGCTGCTGGGTGTGCCCGTAGTGGCGACGGGCTGGTCCGGCAACATGACGTACATGGACGCCGCCAGCGCCGCCCTGGTGCCCTACACCCTAGTGCCGGCGCAGGACCCGCGCGGCGTCTTCCAGGCGCCAGGCGCCCTGTGGGCCGAGCCGGACCTGGCCGCCGCCGCCGCGCACCTGGCCCGCCTGGCGGATGATCCCGCCGCCCGCCGCGCTCTTGGGCTGGCCGGCCAGGCGGCGGCCCGGCAGCGCCTGGGCACGGACCCGCTGGCAGCCGCCGTGCGCGGCTTGGGCCTGGACGCATGAGGGCGCTGGTCTGGCAGTGGGGCCGCCGCGGCGCCGGCCCACGCTATGCGGCGGAGCTGGCGCGCAGCTTCAACCAAGTGCCCGGCACATCATGCCTGTTGTCCCTGGCTGCGGGCGCGGAAATCCTCCGGTCGGCCCAGCCGCCGGCCTGCGACCTGGCCTTCCCGACCTACGCCGGCGTGGTCGGGTTCGCGCTGCGTGCCCTGCGCGCGCCGCTGCTGCTGCCGCGGCTGGAGCGGTGGCTGCGGGCGCAACGGGTGGACGTGGCGCTGTGCGCCATGCCGGCGCCGCTGGACCTGGTGATGGCGGCGGCGCTGCGCCGGGCCGGGGTGCCGTTCGTGGTGGTGGTGCATGACGCCGACCCGCATCCCGGGGACGGCTTCCCCTTGCAGATGCGCCTGCAGCGCCGGCTGATCGGCCATGCCGACGGGCTGTTCGCGCTCAGCACCCACGTCGCGGACCGGCTGCGACAACAGGGCGCGGCGGAGCGGCTGCTGATGATCGGGTCGCTGCCGCCCTTCACGTTCGGGCCGCCGCCGCCGCCGCCCGGTGCGCATGGCGGGCCGCTGCGTCTGCTGTCGTTCGGCCGACTGCTGCCGTACAAGGGCCTGGACCTGCTGGCGGACGGCCTGGCCCGGCTGGGCGCACGGGCGGACCTGCAGGTGCGCGTGGTGGGCAGCGGCCCGGAGTCCCCCGTGCTGGACGCGCTGCGGGCGCTGCCGGGCGTCACGGTCGAGAACCGCTGGGTGCCCGAAGACGAACTGGGCGCGTTGCTGGCCTGGGCCGACGCCCTGGTGCTGTCCCATCGGGAGGCCAGCCAAAGCGGGGTCGCAGCCGCCGCCATCGCCGCCCACCGCTGGATCGTGGCGACGCGGGTTGGCGGCCTGGCCGAGCAGTTGCAGGGCGTGCCCGGCGCGATCCTGTGCGAGCCGGATGGGGCGAGCCTGGCCGGGGCGCTGGGGCGGTTGCTGGAAGATGGGACAGGGATGCCGCACGCGGATGGCGGCAGTGGGACTGCCTGGGAGGAGGTGTCGAAAGGGATGGTTGCCGCGCTGACGGGATTGCGCCGGGGCTGACTATGCGGCGGCGGATTGCCCGTCATGTTGCTCAACGGCGCGGATGAAGCGTTCCATGATGGGCAGCCAGGCGTCGAGGCGGTCGAGGACCGCATTGAGGCGCAAGGGCTTGCCCTGCTGGTAGAGCGTCCAGTTGCCGCTGGACGGCATCGTGTGGACATCGCATCCGAAGGCGTCTGCTAGTTCTCTGACGTATGCCTGTGCTAACGGAGCGGGTGCGAACCAGGCAGCGGCATCTGTCCAAACCGAGGCATGCTTGTAGATGTAGCCGAGGTTCACCGGCTTCTTATCCGGCTGCGCCCATTTCAGGTTTAGCGTCCCCAGCAGGTCCGGATAAACTCCTAGCGGCTCAGCCGCGGCCAGCAACTTCTCCAATGCTGCCCGCGCTCCCGGCACCTTGGTTTCAAGTGCCTGCCAGTAGGCATCGGCGGCAAGGGTGTCCGGAACGATGGCGCGCTGTTCCTTGATGGTCGCATTGCCACCGACGACCTCCACCACGGTCCGTTGCACGATCTCGGTTCTGGCCAGCGTCCGCGGACGGACCAGGTAGGCGTCGGAGCCGGGCATCCGGAACACCCCCAACTCGACCAGCGCCAGCGTGAAGCCGAACCGGGCGTGGGCCTGCAGCCCGGCCAGCAACGACTCCGCTTCGGTCCGCACCCCATCACCCGCAAGCAGGATCAGCACCCGCCCGCGGCGGAGGTTGCGAGACACGGCGTCCACGAATGCCGCCTCGTCCAGCTTGCCTGCCTCCGGCAAGGCGTCAAACAAGCTGGATGGCTTGGTCCGCGGGGCGAAGCTGCCGGCCAGCGCTGTCCTCTCGAACTCTTCGTATCCCATTGCGAACAGGCAGGTGGCGTAGTCCAGCGCCTGCGCGACCACCTTGCGCCGCGCCTCCGGGTTGCGGAACAGCTTCGTCTCGACGATGCAAATATCACCTGCGCCGGTCATCAGCAGGTTGTCCACCGGCCCGCGCGGCGTCGGCATCTCGCGGCAAATGGCGGTGAACGGGTCCAGGCCCGGCTCGATCTCGCCGATGGGCAGGCAGGTGGGATGGTCGTGGATCAGGCGTTGCAGCCACCCCTCGTCGAAGGCGCTCATGCCGGCTGGGGTCAGCGGCACGCGCTCAAGCGCATGGGCGCCATCCATTCCAACGATCAACGGCATGCCGGTCACAGTGCTGTCAGCGGCCATTCAGGTCATCAACCACCCCGTGAAACGGAAAACGCTCAAGCAGCCCAAGCAACTCCGTACGTTCCGCGCCGTCAACCAGCAAGAGGCGTCGTCGAAGCATCTCACAAAGTTGGTCAAGCAACGCTTCGCGCGCGGGAGGCGTTCCCATGCCCGCATGACGTTCCCGGCGGTGCTCGAAGAGCAAGCAGAGCCATAGCTCCCGGGCTGTCCCATGCCAGCCTGCACCGGCTTCGGCCTGGGCCAGCCTAGTGTTCGCAAGCTCTGCGACGGCATCGAAGCCAAGGAGCTTGTATCCGTCCAGAAGATGCGCGAACGCAGCAGACTGATGCCACAGGAAGGACACCGGTATAGCGCCGAACTCCCCTCGCCTCGCCAGAAGCTCCCAACGCACCAAGGAGCAGCCTACGCCGCCGCGTCGTCCACCTGCAGCCGCGTGCGGATCAGCTTCTCGATCCCGCGCAGATGCGCGCGCTCGCTGCTGTCGCACAGGCTGATCGCGATGCCGGCGTGCCCAGCCCGCGCCGTGCGGCCGATGCGGTGGACGTAGGCCTCCGGGACGTTCGGCAGGTCGAAGTTCACGACGTGCGTCACGCCCTCCACGTCAATGCCGCGCGCCGCCACGTCGGTGGCCACCAGCACGCCGATGCGCCCGGCCTTGAAGGCGGCCAGCGCACGTTCCCGCTGCGGCTGGGACTTGTCGCCGTGAATGGCGGCAGCAGGCTGGCCCACGGCCTCCAGGTGCTGCGTCACGCGGTCCGCGCCGTGCTTCGTGCGGGTGAACACCAGCACGCGGCTCATGCTCGCATTCTTCAGCATGTTGGCCAGCACCGCCCGCTTGCGGGAGGTCTCGACGAAGATCACCCGCTGCTCCACCCGCTCCGACGCCGTGGCGGTGGGCGCGACCGCCACCTGCACGGGGTCGCGCAGCATCTGCCCGGCGAGCGTCGCGATCTCCTTCGGCATGGTCGCCGAGAACAGCAGGGTCTGCCGGGCCGGCGGGATGCTCTGTACAATCTTGCGGATCGGCACGATGAAGCCGAGGTCCAGCATGTGGTCGGCCTCGTCCAGCACCAGGATTTCGACGCCGTTGAGCTGCACCGCGCCGTCCTGCATGTGGTCCAGCAGGCGGCCCGGCGTCGCCACCAGGATGTCAATGCCCGACCCCACCTGCTTGACCTGGCGCAGCTTCGGCACGCCGCCATACATCAGCGCCGTCCGCAGCCCGGTCTGCCGGCCATAGGTGCGGAAGCTCTCGGCAATCTGGCTCGCCAGCTCGCGCGTGGGCGACAGCACCAGCACGCGGCAGCCGCGGCGCGGGGCAGGCTTGGGGTTGGCCAGCAGGCGGTTCAGGATCGGCAGCGCGAAGGCGGCGGTCTTGCCGGTGCCGGTCTGGGCGATGCCCAGCACATCGCGGCCCGCCATCACGTGCGGGATGGCCTGCGCCTGGATCGGGGTGGGGACGGTGTAGTCCTCGTGGGCCAATGCCTTGAGGATCGGCGCAGCGAGGCCGAGGGACGCGAAATCGGACATGGGTTGGGGTCTTCCAGATCGCCCGCACCCGGGCGGCAAGGCCGCGCGGATGGTGCACAGCGGTCTGCAGGACCGCGAACCGGCGCAAGAAGCTTGAATGGACCGGGGGCGCCCTGCCAACAGGGACCGCATCATCTCACGCCAAACCGCGCCACTCACCAAATGGCCGTGCAGCGCAGCAAAGTCAAGAATTACCGTCCTTTCGACGCAAGAACCGCCGTTCCGGGGTTGATTTGGGGCCGGTTCCGCGCGACGCCTTGGCCCCGTTCCGGCTTGAGCAGCCTTGCACGGCTTGTCGCCCACACCGCCCCCGCGCCGCGCAAGGATGCCCAGCACCTCGCCCCTGTGCAGGCCTGCAAAGGTTTGCCTACCGTCAGGCCCCGCCATGCTCCTGCTCATCCCCGGACCCGTCACCACCCACCCCGCCGTGCGGGCCGCCGCCGCCCAGGACTATGCGCCGTGGGACCCGCCGTTCCGCGCCCTGGTGCTGCGGCTGCGGCAGCGCGTGCTGGCCGTGGCCGGCGGCACGCCGGGAGAGCACACGGCGCTGCCGCTGCAAGGCTGCGGCCACTTTGCGATGGAGGCCGCGTTCCGCACCTTCCTGCCGCCGGGCGGCCGGGTGCTGGTGCCGATGACCGGCCACTACGCCGACCGCCTGGACCGCCTGGCGCGGGAGGCCGGGCGGGTCGTCGTCCCCCTGCCCGTGCCGGACGACGCGCGCGCCAGCCCCGCTGCGGTCGAGGCCGCGTTGCGCGCCGACCCCGGCATCGGCCACCTGGCCGTCGTCTATAGCGAGACTGCGACGGGCATGATCCACGATGTGCCGGCGCTGGCCGCCGCCGCGGGCCGCGCCGGGCGCCGGGTGATCGTGGATGCCGTCTCGGCCTTCGGCGCCTTGCCGCTGGACCTGTCGGCGCTGCCGATGGTGGACAGCGTCGCCTTCACGACCAACAAATGCCTGGAGGGCCTGCCCGGCGCATCCTTCACCGTGGCGCGGGTGGACCGGCTGCTGGCCTGCGCCGGGCAGGCCGGAAGCTGGTCGCTGGACCTGTCGGACCTTGCCACGCACTACGAGCGCCTGGGCGGCAGCCACCGCTTCACCCCGGCTGCCGGCGCCCTGGCTGCCTTCGACGCCGCGCTGGGCCTGTATGATGCGGAGGGCGGGCAGCCCGCACGCCTGGCCCGCTACACCGCCAACATGCAGGTGCTGTACGCCGGCGTCACTGCCCTGGGCTTGCGGCCCTGCCTGCCGCTGGACCTGCAAGGGCCGGTGGTGCTGAACGTCCATGCGCCCGCCGACCCGGCGTGGGACCTGCAAGCCTTCGTGGACGCGCTGAAGCGCCGGGGCGTGCTGATCAGCAACTTCTACAACACGGACGCGCCCAGCTTCCGCGTGGGCTGCATCGGCGCCGTGACGCCGGACGACATGCGCCGGGCCGTGGCCGCGATGGGCGAGGCGCTGGACGAGATGGGCATCAGGGCGGCACCGAAGGCGGCCTGACCGCGCGGACTGGGGCGGGCGGACTGGGGCGGGCGGGCCGCGTCCGGACCGGACGCTGCGGCCGGGTGCCCGGCCGCATCCCTGCGAGGCGATGGCCTGTGTGCGCCGAGCCTTGTAGCGCCTGGCCGTGAACGGATCGCCAAGACCCGCCGCGGACGGGCACCTTACAGCAGGCGGGGGCAACCGCCACGGGTCGGTGGCGCGGGTTGGTCGCTCCACGCCGGCTGCCCCGGATTTCAGGCGGTTGGTATAAGGTCGCTTCGGATGGTGGTGGCCAGGCAGTCCGGCAACCGGTCGGCATGGATGGCGTCCAGCGTCCGCTGGAAGGCAGCATAGGCGACCAGATCGCGCAGGCGGTCCGGCTG
>Ga0123338_10004289_pt1 | contig 12509 bp, 10 predicted proteins | sample grotaG_FD_89793 | JGI IMG/M metagenome (GOLD analysis project Ga0123338, IMG submission 89793) | Glacier valley bacterial and archeal communities from Borup Fiord, Nunavut, Canada, to study Microbial Dark Matter (Phase II) -... | ecosystem: Environmental > Aquatic > Freshwater > Ice > Glacier ... | reverse complement strand
CCTTTCGGACTCAGGGAGCGCGTTGCCGCGAGCCGGGTCGCCGAACATCACTTCGGGAGACTTCCATGAGCCACATGACACGGCACCTGATCGGGACGGCCGCCTTCTTCGCGCTGGCGAGCGTCGTGCACGCAGCGCCGATTCCTTCCGCCACGTCGTCCAGCGCCGGTGTTCCCCTGGACACCCCGTCGTTGACCGGCTTCCAGACCACCGGCAACGACATGGGCGGCGCAGTCGTCACGATTCGGTTCGCTGATGGCAGCACCAGCAGCGCGGCGTGGGTGGCCGGCGGCGGCACGGCAGGCAGCGCGTCGACCGGAATCTGGTCTCTTTCGCTCAACGGCGACAGCTTCAACACGCCCTGGCAGCTCAAGAACATCGATGCCCAGACCATCGTCGGCTTCACCTTCGACGGGCTGCCCGGCAAGACGGTTTTCGATATTGTCAACGGTGACACGCTCAGCCCCGGCTCGGCCAACGGCAACCCGTTCGGCTCGGTGGACGGGCCGACCTCGGTCACGTTCGCCGACGGCGCGTACACGAATCAGGTGTTGATTGCGGGCACTTTCTATGGCGATCTGTACTCGCTGCTGGACGTGCAGTTCAAGGGCGGTTTGCGTGCCGGCGGCGCGGTGACGTTCATTGCCGATACCGACAGCATCGGGCCCCCGGTACCCGAGCCCGAGACCTATGCGTTGATGCTGGCCGGCCTCGGCCTGGTTGCGTTCGTGGCGCGCCGGCGTCGCACCTGAGTACGTGAGTTCATGACACTACCGTGACTCATGAACAAGGGGCCTTCAGGCCCCTTGTTCAGGGCGTGCCAGAAGCCGCCCGGGCGGCCCAACCGGTCGTCATTGCACCTTGATGCGGATCGTGCTCACCGGCCAGCCACCTTCTTGAAGTACTGCCTCCAGCCGAGGTTGCAGTTGACGCAACTTGGCTGCCACCGAGGCGTTGGCGGCGAGCAACGACCAACCCGCCTCGTCCACCGGGCCGGGCTTCACGTGGGGTGCCAGAGCCGGTGGCAGAGTGGACCGAATGGCATCGAATCGCGCGTTCGACTCGCGCATCAGCAGGCGGAGCCGCGCCAGCGGCTCGCTGCGTTGCAGGGCTTGCTGCAACCGCATGGCGTCGGGGGTGACGGGCGCCGGGGAGTGGGTCTTGAAATTCACCACGCCGAGTGTATCGACGCCGGCTTCCCTGCCCGGCAACGCGTGCCCGACTGCTAAACTTCAAGGCTTTGCGGGCAACGGTCGGCTGTGCGCCCTTGCATTGACCGCCAGCGCCCGCAGTTCCAGGCCTGTGGGTCACGAAACCGGTTGCTCGCACCACAGAACCCCGCTCCGCATCTTGCGCGACGACGGCCCACCCGAGCGGCCGCGCCGCTCCCCTGCTCCCAACCCACACCCCGCATGTTGCCCAAGCTTCTCACCTCGATATTCGGTAGCCGCAACGACCGTCTGCTGAAGCAGTACCGCCAGGTCGTGGTGCAGGTCAATGCGCTGGAGTCGCAGTTCGAGGCGCTCAGCGATGCAGCGCTTCAAGCCAAGACTGACGAGTTCCGCAGCCGGTTCAAGGCCGGTGAAACCCTGGACGCGCTTTTGCCTGAGGCCTTCGCCGTGGTTCGCGAAGGCAGCAAGCGGGTGCTGAAGATGCGCCACTTCGACGTGCAGCCCATAGGTGGCATGGCCTTGCACGACGGCAAGATCCCCGAGATGCGCACCGGTGAAGGCAAGACACTGACCGCGACGCTGGCCGTGTACTTGAACGCGATCACCGGCAACGGCGCGCACCTGGTCACCGTGAACGACTACCTCGTGCAACGTGACGCGGCCTGGATGGGCCAGCTCTACAACTTCCTCGGCTTGACGGTCGGCGTCAACCTCGCGCAGATGACCCGCGAAGAAAAGCAGGCCGCCTACGCCTCCGACGTGACCTACGGCACCAACAACGAATTCGGCTTCGACTACCTGCGCGACAACATGGTCCAGGACGTGGCCGACCGCGTCGCGCGCGGTCTGTCATACGCCATCGTCGACGAGGTCGATTCGATCCTGATCGACGAAGCCCGCACGCCGCTCATCATCAGCGGCCAGGCCGAAGACCACACCGAAACCTACGTGCACATCAATGCCGTGGTTCCAAAGCTCAAGAAGCAGATCGGTGAGCTCGACCTGCGCACCGGCGAAGGGGTGATCGAACCCGGCGACTTCACGGTCGACGAGAAGAGCCGCCAGGTCTTCCTCACCGAAGACGGGCATGAAAACGCCGAGCGCCTGCTCGGCGAGGCCGGCCTGCTGGCTGAGGGCGCGTCGCTCTACGACCCCTCGAACATCACACTGATGCACCACGTGTACGCGGCATTGCGCGCGAAGCACCTCTACAACCGCGACCAGCACTACGTGGTGCAGGACGGCGAAGTCATCATCGTCGATGAGTTCACCGGCCGTCTCATGACAGGCCGGCGCTGGAGCGACGGCCTGCACCAGGCGGTCGAAGCCAAGGAAGGCGTGCAGATCCAGAGCGAGAACCAGACGCTCGCCTCCATCACGTTCCAGAACTACTTCCGCATGTACGGCAAGTTGTCCGGCATGACCGGCACGGCGGACACCGAAGCCTACGAATTCCAGGAGATATACGGCCTGGAAACGGTCGTCATCCCGCCGAACAAACCCACCATCCGCAAGGACGAACTCGACCTCGTCTACAAGACCGACCGCGAGAAGTTCGAGGCTGTCATCAAGGACATCCGCGAGTGCCACGAGCGCGGCCAGCCTGTGCTGGTGGGCACCACGTCGATCGAGAACTCCGAACTGATCTCGGGGCTGCTGCAACAGGCGAAGTTGCCGCACAACGTGCTCAACGCGAAGCAGCACGCACGCGAGGCCGAGATCGTGGCGCAGGCCGGGCGGCCGGGGGTCATCACGATCGCCACCAACATGGCCGGGCGCGGCACCGACATCGTGCTCGGTGGCAACGTCGAGAACCAGATCAAGGTGTTCGAGCACGACCCGTCGATCAGCGATGCCGACAAGACGGCGCGCGCGAAGACGCTGTCCGACGAATGGCAGGGCCTGCACGACCGTGTCAAGGCGCAGGGCGGCTTGCGCATCATCGCCACCGAGCGCCACGAGTCGCGCCGCATCGACAACCAGTTGCGCGGCCGCTCGGGCCGCCAGGGCGACCCGGGCTCGTCACGCTTCTACCTCTCGCTCGACGATTCGCTGATGCGCATCTTCGCGGGCGAGCGCGTGCGCTCGATCATGGAGCGTCTGAAGATGCCAGACGGTGAAGCCATCGAGGCCGGCATCGTCACGCGCAGCATCGAAAGCGCGCAGCGCAAGGTCGAGGCGCGCAACTTCGATGTGCGCAAGCAGTTGCTTGAGTACGACGACGTCAGCAACGACCAGCGCAAGGTGATCTACCAGCAGCGCAACGACATCCTTGAAGCCGAACGCCTGGAAGGGCAGATCGCGAACCTGCGCGAGAGCACCATGAACGATGTGGTGCGCACGTATGTGCCGGCCGAGAGCGTCGAGGAACAGTGGGACCTGCCGGGCCTGGAGAAGGTGCTCCGCGAAGAGTGGCAGCTCGACGTGCCGATCGCAGCCGAGGTCGACAAGAGTGCGTCCATCACCGATGAAGAAATCGCCTTGAAGGTCGCGCGCGCAGCCGACCTGTCGTTTGAATCGAAAGTCGAACGCGTCGGGCTTGAGCAGTTCACGCCGTTCATGCGCATGATCCTGCTGCAGTCGATCGATTCGCATTGGCGCGAGCACCTTGCCGCGCTCGACTACCTGCGCCAGGGCATCCACCTTCGCGGCTACGCCCAGAAGAACCCCAAGCAGGAATACAAGCGCGAAGCCTTCGAGCTGTTCTCGCAGTTGCTCGACGTGGTCAAGATGGACGTGACCCGCGTGCTGATGACCGTGCGCATCCAGTCGCAGGAAGAAGTGCAGCAAGCGGCCGAGGCCATCGAGCAGCGCGCCGAGCGCATCAGTAACGTGACCTACACGCACCCGAACGAAGACGGCAGCGTCTCGGCCGACACCGAGCAGCCCGACCTCGCCGCGCTCGCGGCCGAGGTGCCAAAGGTGGGCCGCAACGACCCTTGCCCTTGCGGCAGCGGCAAGAAGTACAAGGCCTGCCACGGTCGGCTGGCCTGAGCGCCTGCCTCTGATCGTCTTCCGAGTGCCGCGCGGCGGCGGCGGCAGGTGAACAGCGGGGCATTCGAGGCCCTTTTCAATTGCAATGGCTCGCCGTTGACACGGTATCCTCAAAGGGTATGAACGGCGAGCCTTCATCCGAAGCGAGCGTCAGGCGCGAGTTGCTCGAGCTTGCGCTGCGCAACTCTGCTCGCAGCGTGCTGCTGCAATTGGTGGCAGTCGGGGTGATCGTGGCGCTCGCGCTGAGCGTCCGGCACCTTGCCCCGTCCATTGCGGTGGGCGTGATCGGTGTTGCCGTGGCCGTCTGGCGCCTCAACATTTCCCGGGTCTACGCTGCGCCGGGGGCGCTGCCTGACAGCCGCTTGCAGCGCATGCAGTACGAGCTTGAGGGAAACGCGGCACTCGCGGGGCTCATGTGGGCCGTGTCTACGCTGACCGTCTACCCCGCGCTGCCGGGCAACAACGACACGGCGTACGTGGGCATGGTGTTCGGCTCGATCTCCGTGGCAGCGTTCTTCATGCCGCTTCTCGGCCGCTCGTTCGTGATCCTGGTGACGATCCAGCTCGGCACGCTCGTGTTGGCGACGCTCTTCATCGAGTCGGTGCGTTCGTTGCCACTGGCCATCCTGGCCGTGATCTTCGGCGTGACCCTGACCCGCGCTTCGCGCGAATTCAAGGCGACCGCCACCCGCGCCATCGAGCACAGCCACGAGGCCGATGCGGCCAACGCGTCGCTGCTGCGCGCGAAGGAACTCGCGGAGGCCGCGAACGTGGCCAAGTCGCAGTTCCTCGCGACCATGAGTCACGAGATCCGCACACCGATGAACGGCGTACTCGGCGCGCTGGACCTTCTTCGCCGCTCCGACCTCAGTGTCGATCAGCGCCGCCTGGTGCGCACGGCAGCATCGTCCGGTGCGTCATTGATGGCGATCCTGAACGACGTACTCGACCACTCCAAGATCGAGGCCGGCAAACTGTCGCTGCAGATGGCCCCGCTGTCGCTTCATTCGATGGCCGCGTCGGTCATTGCGTTGTTCCGCGCAAACGCCGACAGCAAGGGCTTGATGCTCACGCTCGACCTCGACCCCGATGTCGAAGAATGGGTGATCGGCGATGCGCAACGCTTGAAGCAGGTGCTGCTGAACCTGGTGGGCAACGCGATCAAGTTCACCGAGCGCGGCCGCGTGGTGCTGCGCGTGAGTCCGGCTGCCGCGCGTGAGGGCAAGGCCCGGGTGGCATTCGAGGTGGAAGACACGGGCATCGGAATGGCACGCGAGTCGCTGGCTGACCTGTTCCAGCCGTTTCATCAGATCGACGGCACGCGCAGCCGGCGGCGCGGTGGCACCGGCCTGGGCTTGGCCATCAGCCAGCGCATCGTACAGGCGATGGGCTCCGAGATTCAGGTCAAGACTGAGCCGGGTCGCGGCTCGCGCTTTCGGTTCGAGTTGGCGCTGGAACCCGATCACAGTGACGACCATGCGGTGATGGTCGATTCGGCACTCGGCGGCCTGGACAGCACCGTGCCGCTGCACGGCAGGGTGCTGGTGGTCGAAGACAACGAGGTCAACCGCATGATCGCGCGCGACGTGCTGCATTCGCTGGGCCTGACAGTTCTCGAGGCCGGCGATGGGGAGGAAGCACTGGCGATGCTCGGGCGCCAGAGCGTCGACCTGGTGCTGATGGACTGCCAGATGCCCGTGATGGACGGCTATGCCGCCACGCGTGAGCTGCGCCGCCGCGAAGCCCGGCTGGGCCAGCGCCGGCTGCCGGTGCTGGCGTTGACGGCCGATGCGTTCGAGGAAGACGCCCAGCGCTCGCTGGAAGCCGGCATGGACGCTCATCTCGCCAAGCCCTACACCCGAGAACAGTTGCGCGAGCTGCTCAAGAACTGGCTTTGACGAGCCCTGACGGGTTCTGACGGGTTCTGACGGATATGGCCCGAGCCGGCCTGCTCTGTGGTCAGGTCAACGCGCCCCATTCGGTGATGCCGGTGCGCTCTTCGCCCCAGGCGCGGTCGAGTTCGATGCGCTTGATCTCCTCCACCGCGCCGTCGTGCGCGCCGCCGGCCTTGCGCACCTGCGCGCGCGCCAGCCGCTCCATGAGCCGCAGGTCGCGGTCGGTGAGTTGCATCGCCGCCTCGGTCCATTGGTTCACGATCTCCATCAGCGACTCGTATGTGATCGGCGCCGCCTTGCGCCGCGCTTCCAGTGCGGCGAGCGTGCCACGCAGGCGCGGGTGCACAGCTTGCAGCACGGTCTGGATAGCCTCTTCGCCCTCGCCGTCCTCAACCACCATGTCCACCAGGTGGCGTCGCTGCAACTGCTCGGCGGTGTACAGCCGCCCGGACAGGATCATCTCGTTCGCTACGGCAAAACTCGACTTGCGGATCGTGAAGTTCCACGCCCCCATGCCCGGGAACAGGTTGAACAGCACCTCCGGGAAGCCGGCCTGCGCGCTGCGCTCGAAGATGACCTTGTGGAACGGCATCACCGATTCCAGCCCCCCGCCCAGCGTGTCGCCCTGCACCAGCACGGTGGTGTGCACGCCCAGCTGCGAGGCGTTCTCCATCCACCAGACCAGGTCGACGCAGCGCCGGCCGTACAGGCCGAGCGATTCGATGTCGCGCGCGCGAATCAGCAACACGAACAGCGACAGGTCGCCGCCGAAGTTGAAGACGCCCGGCACGTCGGACGTCATCACGTAGTGCCGAACCAGGCCGTTTGATTCTGCGATGTCGCTGAACACGCGTTGCAGCTCGGCCATCGCCGCCAGGCTGTAGCACTGGATCGGCTTGACGCAGGTGCTCACACGCACCGCCGCCATCTCTTCGTTCCATTCGAGCCGGATGTACCTGTACGACCGGCTCATCATCAGGCGCAGATGCTCCCTGTTCGCATCGCTCATATCGCGGCGAACATCGCGGTGAAGTGGTGGAAGTTGACCAGTGCCGACTCAATGATGGCCTCGCGCGCAACGTCGTCGGTGATCGTGTTGAGCACAGTGCGCAGCTCGGCCATGTGCTCGGTGTCCATCGTCGCGTGCGAGCTGATGAACGAGATGCCGCGCTCGCCTTCGAGCAACAGCGATTCGCGGATGGCCGATGCGAACGGCCCGCCGTACACCGAGGCGATCACCTCCAGCGTGTACATCATGCCGAGCATCGAGCACGGGTGGCGGCGGTCGGCCGACCAGTAGTTGTAGCCGGTCAGCGCGAGCGTGTGCATCGAGGGCAGGTGGGCCTGCGCGGCAGTGCGTTCCACGCCCACCGCGCCGAGGTCGTTGATGACCCACTCTTCATGCCCGGATTCCTCGTGCATGTGTTCGTACAGGAAGTAGCGCACCTGCGCCTGCGCGTCCGGCACGCGGCTGGCAGCGGCAGCGCACACCGGGTTGAAGTGCCACACCACGTTGTAAAGCTCCAGCAGCAATTGCCGGTAGCGTGCCACGGGCATGCCGTTGGCAACGGCGTCCAGCACGACAGGGTGGGTTTCGAAAGCGCGCCGGGCTTCATCGGTGCGTGAGATCAGGTCAACGAAAAAGGGGAGCATTCAGTCGTCCAGGTGGGGTCATCGATGGCCTCCAGTGAGTCCGGAGCCGGGTTTGGAGACACTCGCAATCTAAGGCAATCGACCAGCGCAGGCCATACGAAGGCTTTACAGGGTCGCTGGGTTGTTGGGTCGGCCAGTGCGGCCCGCCTTTCTACAATCAGCGACGCTCACACCTGTCCGAGAACCCCCATGCCCGTGAACCTGAACGCCCCCGACCCCGCCGCATTGTTCGCCGTCCCCGGTGTCGAGATCGGCTGCGCGATGGCCGGCGTGCGCAAGGCGGGGCGCCGCGATCTCACGGTGTTCACGCTCGCCGAGGGCAGCGCGGTGGCGGGCGTCTTCACGAGCAACCGCTTCTGCGCGGCGCCGGTGCAACTGTGCCGCGCGCACCTGGGCTCGGGCGCCGCGCCACGCGCCATTCTCATCAACACCGGCAATGCGAACGCCGGCACCGGGCAAGACGGCCTCGATCGCGCCCGTGCCACCTGCGAAGCCTTGGCAGCGCTGCTGGGTTGCAGCCCGGCCCAGGTGCTGCCGTTCTCCACCGGCGTCATCATGGAAAGCCTGCCGGTGGATCGCATCATCGCGGGCTTGCCCGCGGCGCTGGCCGATCGCGCCGCCAACCACTGGGCGCAGGCGGCCGAGGCGATCATGACGACCGACACCTTGCCCAAGGCGGCGTCGCGGCAGGTGCAGATCGGCGGGCGAACGGTCACCGTCACCGGCATCAGCAAGGGAGCCGGCATGATCCGCCCGAACATGGCGACGATGCTCGGCTTCGTGGCCACTGACGCGGTCATCGCGCCGGACTTGCTGCAAGCGCTGGTCATGCACGCGGCCGACGAGTCGTTCAACCGCATCACGATCGACGGCGACACCAGCACCAACGATTCATTCGTGCTGGTCGCCACGCAACGGGCCGGCCACGTGCCGATCATGCAGTTCGAGACCGGTGATGGCGCCGTGCTGCGCGAGGCCGTCGTGGCCGTGGCGCGGCAACTCGCGCAAGCCATCGTGCGTGACGGCGAGGGCGCGACCAAGTTCATCACCGTGCGGATCGACGGCGGGCGCATTGATGCCGAGTGCAAGCAGGTGGCGTATGCGATCGCGCATTCGCCACTCGTGAAGACCGCGTTCTTCGCGAGCGACCCGAACCTCGGGCGCATCCTTGCGGCGGTCGGCTACGCGGGCATTGCCGACCTCGATCAAACCACCATCGACCTGTTCCTCGACGACGTTCACGTGGCCCGGCAAGGCGGCCGTCACCCCGACTACCGCGAAGAAGACGGCCAGCGCGTGATGAAGCAAAGCGAGATCACGGTGCGCGTCGACCTGCACCGCGGCCCGGCGAGCAGCACCGTGTGGACCTGCGACCTGAGCTATGACTACGTCAAGATCAACGCCGACTACCGCAGCTGACGCGTCACCAACGCGGTGCTGCTCGGTGAACCACCACCAAGCCACGCTGGCGCTCGCCGCCGCCGTGGCCGCGCACAGCACTGGCACCGAGGCGCAGCGAGCATCGACCCGTTCGGCGAAGAACGCACACAGCAGTGCGCCACAAGCCCAGGCGCGCGCGTGGATGCGGCGCAACGCGACGGGCGCATGTGCGTTGTTAGGTGCTTGCTCCAGCCCTGCCGGCACTGCTAGGATCTTCGCATTACATTGATTCGATGCCCATGAACACCACCGCCTACCGCCACCCTGCCGCGCCCTGCGCAGCGGCCGGCGTCGGCATGGTCGGGCGCGATTCAGGCATCACGCCCGGCCTCGTCGTGGTGGATGCCAACCGACCTGCAGGGCGTACAGCCCACATGGCCCACCCGGCCTCGGTGGCCGGCGCCGCAGGCGGGCTGGTCAAACAGCTGATCGCCACGCACTAGCCTCTCGGCTTTCGCTTCCGACCGAAGCGTCCGCTGAGTCATCAGCGGAAAGGTCGGAACACTCCCCTCTCTTCGCTGCCCCCGGGCCCAGCGCCCACGAGCACCTACCCGGCGCTCGCGACAGAAGAAGGTGAAAGACCGTGAGACACATGCGACAGGTCTGGACTGAATGGATGGATGCGGCCCAGCGCCGCCTCGTGCTGCCCGCCGGCGACTTGCTCCGCGACGCCACCTACCGCCGGCTGTGGACGTCGATCCTCATCAGTTCGTTCGGCGGCCAGGTCACGATGCTGGCCTTCCCGCTGACAGCGGCGGTGCTGCTGCACGCGAGCCCCACGCAAATGGGCTTGCTGACGACGATGGAGATCCTGCCGTTCGTGTTGTTCTCGCTGCCCAGCGGCGTGTGGCTCGATCGGGTTCGCAAGCTGCCGGTGTACGTGGTCGGCGAACTCACCCTTGCCGTGGTGGTGGCCAGCGTGCCCGTCGCGTGGTGGATGGGCTGGCTGTCGATGGCGTGGCTGTACGTGTGCGGGTTCGCGCTCGGCACCATCTTCACCACCGCCGGCAGCGCCGCGCAGATCGTGCTGACGCAGGTGGTGGCGCGCGAGCGGCTGGTCGAGGCGCACGCGAAGAACGCACTCGCATCGTCGGGGGCCGAGGTGGCGGGCCCGGGCCTGGCCGGTGCGCTGATCAAGCTGGTGGGCGCGCCGGTGGCGTTGCTGGTAGACGCGGCCTTGTTGATCGTGTCGGCGTCGATCCTGCGCGGCATCGTCGTCAACGAACAGGCGCGCCCGCGCAGCGCCGGGCACTTCCTGCGCGACCTGAAGCAAGGCGTGCGGTTCGTGGCGCGCAACCGCCTGCTGGTCTCGCTGGGTGCGGCGGTCGGCGGCTGGCAGATGTGCAACAACGCGGCGGCCGTAGTGCAGATCCTCTTCGCCACGCGCACGCTGGGTTTGAGCGAACAGGCGGTCGGCCTGTGCTACGTGGCCATGGGCGGCGGCACCGTGCTGGCCAGTGTGTTCGGCAACCGCGTGAGCCGGCGCATCGGCCCCGGGCCCTGCCTGGTGCTGGGCTTCGCCGTGTGCGGGGTCGGTTGGCTGCTGCTGGCGGCAGCCCCGGCCAATGCCTGGGGCGTGGCGGCGTTCGCGCTGATGCTGATGTTGTTCTCGACCGGTGCGGTGCTGGTGTTCATCAACTTCCTGGCGTTGCGCCAGGCCGTCACGCCGGCACCGTTGCTCGGGCGAATGACGAGCACGATGCGCTGGCTGATTCTGTTGCCGGCCGGGCCGGGCGCGCTGATCGGCGGCTGGCTGGGCGAACACGTGGGCCTGCGCAGCGCACTCGCGTTCGCCGGCGGCTCGGCGCTGTTGCTGGCGGCGATCGCGTGGAACATCAAGGTCATCCGCGAGGTACGCGAACTGCCCCGGCCCGAACAGGCCGACGATTGGCTGGGCGCCGAGGCCGGTGTGCGGCCTGCCGCCGCCGTCGCGCTCTGAGATTCCCGGAGGCGCTGTGATGGACCCGCTGCTGATCGACCTGCCTGCGCATCTCGCGACTGGCCGCCTGGTGTTGCGCTGCCCCACCGAGCATGACGCTGCAGCCGTCAACGCGGCGGTGTGCGAGTCGCTCGCCGACCTGAAACCGTGGATGCTGTGGGCGCAGACCGAACCGTCTCTCGAGCAGTCGAGGGCCGACTGCCGCAAGCTGCAGGCGAGGTTCCTGTTGCGCGAAGACCTGGCCCTGTTCATCTTCGAGCGCCGGGCCGACGGCAGCGCAGGCCGGCTCGTCGGTGGCAGCGGGCTGCACCGCATCCAGTGGGACCTGCGGTGTTTCGAGATCGGCTACTGGTGCCGCACGTCAATGCAGGGGCGTGGATTCATTGGCGAGGCCGTGGCTGTGCTCAGCGAATTCGCGTTCGGGCCCTTGCGAGCGCAGCGCGTAGAGATCCGCATGGACGACGGCAACGAGCGCAGTCAGCGCGTGGCCGAGCGCGCCGGCTTTCACCTTGACGGCGTGTTGCGCAACGACGACCTCACGCCGCAGGGCGCGCTGTGCGACACGCGGGTCTATTCGCGCGTGCGCGGCGCGAACGAACCAACGGGTACCCACAGGTAAAACCTCCATCATCACAACGTGACCACCCGTCGCGACTGAACGGTGCGCACGAATGAAAACGCCCCGAGGTCGGGGCGTTCGAAAGGTTTTGGGGTGATCAGCCAGCCCTGCTGCGGCGGCGCGCCACGAAACCCAGCACGCCGAGACCGGCCAGCATCAGCGCGTAGGTCTCCGGCTCGGGCACGGCTCCGACGTTGTCGTAGACACCGATCAGGCCGTTGCCTTCGACGATGGACGCGTTGGGGTTCGTGCCGAGGTCGATGACGGTATTGCCGTTGTTGTAGAACAGTTGCGCCACGCCTGCAAGGATGGGGTGGCTGCCGGTGACAGCGATGTTGCCGCTGACGCCGTTGTAGTTCCGGCCGTCGAGCGCCAGACCGAAGCCACCAAGAAAGCCGTTCCAGAGTGCGGCTTCCGCTGCCGGGCCACCTGCGCCCGTGCCGCCTGCAATGAACACGCCACCACCGGCATTCACATAGGCGCTGAGGATGGCGTCGTTCGCAGCGAACGCACCGCCCGCGAGGTAGACCGCGTCGTACGTCAGCAGGTTGGCGAGCGTGAACGGCGCCGCTGTGTTGACAGTTGCCGTGTACCCCGCAGCGCCGAGCGCAGAGACAAAACTGCCGCCGAATGCGAAGTTGTTCGAGTAGACCAGCACGTTGCCGCCGGCTGTTCCGTCGGTGTCGAGGAACTTCACGACGTTCTGGGCAAACGTGGATGCGTTCGTGCCGCCCGCAGTGCTGAAGCCGGCGTCGGTCCAGGTCCATTCGTCATGATTGACGACGATGCGGCCGGCT
>Ga0123338_10004287_pt1 | contig 12512 bp, 12 predicted proteins | sample grotaG_FD_89793 | JGI IMG/M metagenome (GOLD analysis project Ga0123338, IMG submission 89793) | Glacier valley bacterial and archeal communities from Borup Fiord, Nunavut, Canada, to study Microbial Dark Matter (Phase II) -... | ecosystem: Environmental > Aquatic > Freshwater > Ice > Glacier ... | reverse complement strand
TCGCAAGCGTCGCCATTCGCATCAATGGCGATGGCACAATCACCGCAGGATAGAACTCGTGCACCGCTCTATCATATGAATAGAGTGGTGCATACATCTACCTACGCTACGCATGTGATGTCGTTGCGGGTGCTTCGCTTTTGCCCAGCTTACGCTCTTTTCCAGCGAGCAAGCGACTGATGTTGTCATGATGAAGCAGGATGACAAACGCGGGAGCTATAACCAGGAAAAGCATCTCCGGTGTGTTGACCCACCCTAATATACGAAAAATAATGCCGCAGAGCAGGATGACCGACGCACCCACGATGGAGCCGAGGGAGACATACCGCGAAATCGCGATTGTGGAGATCGCCAGGATTGCCGCAATCAGGAAGATCAAAGGCGAAATAATCAACGTCACGCCCGCGCCCGTTACAACGCCACGCCCGCCGCGAAAACCAATAAAAATTGGGTAACAATGGCCCAGTAGCGCAGCCGCTCCAGCCACCGCCACCCCCCAGCCCGCAGCATTGAGCACGGGCACATACCGCGCAAGGAGGGCGGGGCCGATACCCTTCGATAAATCTACTAGTAACACAACAAGCGCGGGGCCGTTACCGAGGGTACGCCGTACATTGGTGGCCCCCGTTTTCTTGCTCCCATGCTCGCGAATGTCGAAGGCGTTGCCGCGTAGCATCTTGCCCATCCAGTAACCCGAAGGAATAGACCCCCACAAATAACCAATGGCCCCGATGAGTAAAAACGAAATAATGATACCAGTCATGTTACACCCCTTTGCGCGAAATTCGTCACTGTATCTCTAGCAGAGAACGTTCTACATCAGGTCTTTTTTCAGGTATCCGCGAGACCTTTTTTACTGCTCGCCCTCATTATAGACAGGTTTTTGTGAAATTACTAGCTACGTGAGGGCGACCACAAGGGCCTTTCTGTCAAGTACATCCTATAACGCATTTGCCGCGAGAATACGCAGGCTAACGTCGATATTCAAATCGCGCACCAACTGCTGCACAACGACTATCTCTGGATATGCCTCTTGCCGAAAATATGCGACATCGGGCCGCACGATTTGAAACAACTTGGTAATACCTGTTGCAAAACCACGCAGATACGTAGTGTCTGTAAATGCGGTATTCGTGGTACTTATATGCGTCGTTCTCGGTATGTCGGACGTTATATAAGTAGAGAATGTCGGCGGATACATATCCTCCGTACGCGGCACAAAGACAACATCAACCCGCGTGTTGCCCAATAATCGAAGGTCGTGCGTGAGCACACGAAGGGAGAGTGCTTCGGGAGCAGCAGATTGTAACGGGTTCACGAAGATACTTACAATGCTGATCTCACACTCCTCTTGTGCAACTTTTATAAGTGCTATATGTTCTCGGTTCAAGTTGCCCGATGTTGGCACAAAACCAACTGAGCCAGCCGCAAGCCAACCGCGAGCGGTCTCGACCATCTCGTCCAGCGTGTATATGATACGCATTGTAACTCCTGTGTCATAGATCAGACTTTTAATTTCTATTCTTTAAGGAATGGCTAAATAGTATGTCTTTATAAAAAAGAAGAAAACCTTTTTATTACTACTTTTACACCTTTTGCTCTTGTATTTCTCATATTTTTAGTACTTATGTCAGCATGTACATACTGTACGTGTTACGCGTAGACTATATGCACGGCACATAGTTCTCGGCGCTTCCACATGCTATACTACTGTAGGCAATTTGTTCTAAATAAGGAAAGAAAGCTTTTATGCGTAGGGTAGGATCATTCCTTTTCGGTTTCTTACGACTTCTTTGTTTGAGTCTTCTCGGTGTTTTCCTCGTCATTGCACGGTATGTAGTGCGAACACCACAGCCACTAAAAAGCATGTTGATAGGTGAAGCGCATGTATTCCAATGGACATATGGACGTATCTTTTATACTGTCTCAGGGCCAGCAGATGCGCCCCCTTTGCTCATGCTTCATACGCCAGAAGTTGGCGGCTCTTCCTATGAGTTGCGAAAAATGGTTGAACCGCTAGCGCGCTATTACCGCGTGTACGCACTTGATCTACTTGGCTTTGGCCTTTCTGATCGTCCCAATCTCTATTACTCTGGTGAAACATATACGGCATTGGTGCAAGACTTTCTCACAGAAGTTATAAAAAAGCCCGCTCTTTTACTTGCAAGTGGCTTGAGCTGTAACTACAGTATTGCTATAGCTGGTACGCGACCCGAATTATGCGAACGGCTCATTTTGCTTTCGCCCAACACGCTTCTGCGCGAACGTGGTGCTGTGCGAAGACAGCGGAGGATGCGACGCCTCTTGCACAACCCATTGATTGGGTTATTCGTGTATGCGTTGCTCACGATTCGCGCTGTGCTGCGCTATGTGGTTGCGTGGCAACAAGGGGTAACGGCGGCGACTGTAACACGTAATGAGCTTGACCATCACTACGCCGCGGCCCACCAGCTTGGCGCACAGTATGCCGCGAATGCGTTTCTGACAGGCCGTTTAGCTCTTGATGTGTCACACCAAATTGAAACAGTAAGAACACCGATGGTACTTCTCTGGGGGGCAAGTGCGGCCAACGCCGATTGGTCTATCGCCGAACTGTATGCCGCGAACGATGAAGCGCAAGGAGTGCTTATACAGTACGCGAACGCGTGGCCGCATCGGGAGCAGCCCTTACAGGTAGTCGAACAGATCATGGCCTGGTACACGCCAGTTGTGCCGCTAGCTATAACCGCGAACGACGCTACGACTATTCCTGTTTTTGTGCCACAAATTATACTAAGTGAAGAACAGAGCAGTGAGGCTCTAACGGCGGGAACGCAGACTGTCGGCGTAGCAGCAGCAGAGAAGCAGGCGAGTGCGGACGTGGACGCCAGGGAGGATACAGGGGGGAGTGAAGGAGGGGTAGAGGGTGTTGGTGAGCAGGTTGAAGCCTATTGCGTCAAGTGTAAGCAGAAGCGGTACATGCTCAATCCCACCAGTACCATTACAAAAAATGGCCGTAACGCGAAGGTTGGTACATGCCCGATCTGTGGGACAAAACTCTTCCGCTTTATTGCCAGCTAAGAAGAAAAAGAAGAAAATTATAGAAATGCAAAAAATACGCAATATTCGCCTATTTATCTCTTGACGTTCTGGTGTTCACGACGTATAATCACGGTCATGTGTGTATCCGCCGTTTCGCAACCACTACAAACGCGGGTAAAGCCGTCGCCTCATTTGACATAAGAGAGATTGTATCCAACCACAGACGTGTTGAAACGTACATCAAGGAAGAATAATGAATAAATGTTCATCCTTTTTTGCAAAAAATGCCTGTTAAGGCAAGTGTAAAGGGATAAGGATGTACGAGTGGAATACAGAAAAGTACGTGTCGTGCAGAAGATGCGGGGAGAGTTATGCAAGAGAATAAGTGGGGAATGGATTGTGAAGAATAGGTGTTGTATTCATCGTCGTGGTGATGATGAGGGTAAAAATATCTGGGAGAGGCCAGCAGAAGAGATCGAGGACCTCACGACCAGGGAGGAGTTTTTCAATGAGTATTGGTGGACAGAGTGATGCCAAGTCGGAGCGCAAGATTTATCGCTTAACGCCAGAAGGCTTTGCCAAGAAGAAAGAGCGTTTAGAGTACTTAGTTACTGTGAAGCGCAAAGAAGTCGCGGACTATATTCATGAGGCAAAAGAAGACGGTGATATCAGCGAGAGTGGTTCTTATGAGGACGCCAAAGATCAGCAATCAAAGGTTGAGGGCGAAATTTTGCAGTTAGAGCAACTGCTCTCCGTTGCCGAGATTATGGCACCGGACATGCACGGCGTGTCGGAAGGGCCACACAGCGTCCGTATTGGGATGCAGGTCGAGGTAGAGACCGATAGCGGCAAAAGGCGTCTTTTTAAGATGGTCGAGACATTTGAGGCGGACGTGAAGGCCGGTTTGATCTCCGATCAGTCCCCCGTTGGCAAGGCCCTGATGGGACACAAAGAAGGCGACAATGTAAACGTATCCACGCCCGGCGGTTTCGCGACCTATGCGATTGTCTCAATTCGCCCCATGTCGTTCTAAAACGCGCATCCTTAGTGGAAAGCAAGGGGGTCTCATATATTGCACCCTCGACACAATCGATCATAGCACAGGCTTATATCAGTTCCAGTTCTTGTAAAGTGGTCAATCGTATCGAGGGTGTAACACATGAGACCCCCTTGCTTGGAGCAATGAGGGGTGAAAATAAGGCATTCCTTGTCTACTGTCTCTCTACTTGACACAAGTACATCAATCGGCTATACTCCTCGCAGTAAGTCGGGGTATCAGAGACCCCGCATCTACCGCAGGGCTTGCGGGAAGTCAGGTCTGTGGAGGCCGTGTCAGACACTATTGGTGAAAGTCAAGTGTGCAATGCCACTGAAGCAGAAAGCTCCCTTTTGTGAGAAAGGGAATCCCTCGCGCTCCACGCGTGGCGATGATGTCAATATAAGAGAACGCCGTGAACGGGAGAGCCATAGGGGTTGTGTGCTGTTCGGTAGGGACGGCTAGGAGCAAAAAGTTGTTTACATTTGAAGACATGGCGGCATCGTTCCTAAAAGCGGCGAAGGCCAATGGACTATCGGCGCACCCCGAATATTGGAGCAATACGCGCACCCTCGAACGTGAGTTCGCGTCTACCTGTCACACCGGAAGTTGTGAGGATGCCGAACATCGTAGTGCCTGTACATTGTCATACACATGGGGCGCGCTGGATACGGTTATCTCATTGGAGGGGCCTGTTGGTATCTGCAACTTTTTTCACGAAGTTGCCCGCGACGACTGCCCACACCTTCACCTCGCCGAAATTCCACCTCTGGTACTCGACCTTTCCTACTCTCTGGCCCTCAACGGCGTTTTGCCCACTGAGGAAAAGTTGCTTTCACTGATGCAGATGCTCAAATTCAGCGCAAGCGAAAACAGTAAGCGTACTATTGAGGCACGGCCAACTGTGAGTATGGTGCTACAAGAGAACCGTTTGCAGCCCGACATGCTAAGTGTGCAGCAGCGCGTGGAACTTCCCATCTGGCATCCTTTGGGGATGGAGGGTCTCATTCGTGAAGATGAGTACCCTTTTGGGATGAACCCATCGGACCTGCGGATTGATGGCTTTGATCCTGAAACTGGCGAACTGCACGAACCGGACATGCCCCGCCCCGAAGATTGGGCGCCACAGATACTCGTCGAAGTATGCGAAGACATTGTACATGTCTTGCAAGCACTCGACGCGAGCATCGCCTACAGACTCTCCTAGCTACGGGTAGTGGCATCCTCCTGAGAACGCCACTACCTGTAGTTATCTGCGCCGTCGCTCCTGTGGCAAGAGTACGTCCAGGGCATCGTCAACTGTCACAATTCCTTGTAGTGTGCCCGCTTCACTGAGAACGGGAACCTCTAGCAGGTTGTACTTCGCCATCGTCTCGGCTACCGTACGCGGGTCTGTGTCCGGTTGAACGCTGATGATATCCGACTCCATGATCGCCTGTAGAGTCTGCTCTGACGCGGCTACCAGAAGGTCCCAGAGCGAGACGATGCCGAGCAAGGCGCACTCGTCCTGTGTCTCGTCTTGTACGCAGTAGACATACGCGATACGTACATCGTTTTCCCGAATGTTTGTTTGTATTACGCCCATCGCCTCGACTACGGTGCGCGTCTGGTTGAGCATGATATAGTCGGTGGTCATCAAGCCACCGGCGGTGTCCTGCTCGTACTCCAAAAGCTCCTGCACCTCGCCTGACTCTTCGGGCTGCATGAGCCGTAAAAGTTCCTCTGCCCGCTCTTCGGGGAGGAGCGCGATCAGATCGGCGGCCTCATCGGGTCCCATTGCTTCAAGAATGTCCGCGGCGCGTTCGGCCCGAATATTTTCGAGGATGTGCCTTTGTAGATCGGTATCAATCTCTTCCATTGTGTCGGCGGCGGTCTCGTTATCAAGCGTCTCGATGAGCTGCGCCCCTTGCTTTGGCGAAAGCTGATGCACGATCTCCGCAATATCAGCGGGATAGAGTTCCGCGAGCTGTCCGCTTGTTGGATGATGTGTGGCTACCGCCGTCTCGATATGCTCGTGATGCGGCCCAATCAACTCAATGTCAGCCCAGGGAACGAGGGTCGCGGTGCGGCTTTTGCCAAGCAACCAGGGGGGGGCGATACGCCGAACCAGGCCAAGATTGCTGTTATCAATGCCGAGCAGAAACCAGTTGTCATCAAAGCCAACATCATTGACACGAATCGCCTTTTTGCGCTCAACGTCGATAACCTGCTTGTCGAGTACCTCCTGTGCCAGGGATATCTCATCCTCTTGCGGCGTTTCCGACTGTGGAACGTACCCATTCAGCGCGGTGTGCAGGCGAAACGCATGCTCCTGACGCTCCACTCCGTTGAGTGGAACACGCCAGGGTTGATCCTCTTCGCCCTCGATAAGCAGGACGCTGGGCTGGTTGTGGCCCGCCCCTGCTCTGGGAACAAGGGCATCTATAACCTTGCCAACACGCTCGTTTTGCGCGTTCTCGACTGGTACGTTTAGCACTTGACTGAGATAAAACATGGCTATTGCATCTCAACACGGGCATTGCTTAACACACTACTAGGCTGACCGTCAGTCTCCGCTTTTTTCTGTCGCATAAGCTCGACGCTCGCGCCAACAAAATCACGGAAAAGCGGATGTGGATGTGTGGGCCGACTCTTGAACTCCGGGTGAAACTGTGAAGCCACAAACCAGGGATGGTTCGCTAGCTCGATTACTTCGACCAGATTGTTGTCCGCGGAACGGCCACTTACAATCAGGCCCAGTGTCTCCATGCGCTTGCGATACTCATTATTGAATTCGTAGCGATGGCGATGGCGTTCAAACACAATCGGCTCACCATAAGCCTTGTACGTCTTCGTGCCTGTGGTCAGGCAACACACCCAGTTGCCGAGCCGCATCGTGCCGCCCTTATCCGCAACCTGGCGTTGTGTCAGCATCAGGTCAATCACAGGGTTGGGGGTCTGTGGATCAAATTCGGTACTGTTAGCGTTCGCGAGTCCCAGCACATTGCGGGCAAACTCGATTACCGCGACCTGCATTCCGAGGCACAGGCCAAGATAGGGGATATTCTTGCGCCGCGCGAAACTCGCCGCCTTGATCTTACCTTCGATACCCCGATGCCCGAAACCGCCAGGGACGACGATACCCGCGACATCCTCAAGCACCTCGGTATACCCCTCGCCCATCTGCTCCAACGCCTCGGAGTTGATCCATTTGATACGAACATCAACGTCGTGAAACCAACCCGCGTGATTGAGCGACTCCGCAACCGACATGTACGCGTCGTGTAGTTCCACGTATTTGCCTACCAGACCGATTGTCACCTCTGGCCGTGGATGTTTGATCTTTTCGACAAGGGCCGTCCACTCCTGCATCTGCGGCTCTTGCCGTTTCAGGCGGAGTTCGTTAACAATAAACTCACCCAGTCCGGCCTCTTCGAGGATGAGCGGAACCTCGTAGATGGTGTCGGCGGTGAGCATGGGGATGACGGCGGCAGTCTCGATATTGCAGAACAGGGCGATCTTTTCGCGGAGATCGTCGGTCATGGGATAATCCGAGCGGCACATGATAACGTCCGGCTGGATGCCCACGCGCAGCAGTTCTTTGACGCTATGTTGCGTAGGTTTGGTTTTGAGTTCTTTGGTCGAGCCAAGATATGGCAAGAGGGTAACGTGAAGATAGAGGACATCGCGGCGGCCAACATCTTTTCGCATCTGCCGAATAGCTTCCAGGAATGGCTCACCCTCGATGTCACCAACGGTTCCGCCAACCTCGACGATGACTACATCGGCGTCGGAGCGTCGCGCCACCGCGTTGATACGGTCTTTGATCTCGTTGGTGATGTGTGGGATAACCTGAATCGTGCCACCCAGATACTCGCCGCGCCGCTCTTTGCCAATCACCGAGGCGTACACCTGACCTGTTGTGACGTTGTTAGCCTGGTATGCAGGCTCATCGGTGAAGCGTTCGTAGTGACCGAGGTCCAGGTCTGTCTCGGCTCCGTCGTCGGTTACAAAGACTTCCCCGTGCTGGTAGGGCGACATCGTGCCGGGATCAACGTTGATGTAGGGGTCCAACTTCATAAGTGAGACGGAGACGCCACGATTTTTGAGGAGACGACCTAGCGATGCGACGCTGATACCCTTCCCTACCGATGAGGCCACACCACCCGTTACAAAGATAAATTTTGACATAAGAAAGAAACCTCCTGCACTCGGAGCCTGCTGCCGTCGTGCTTACGCCGCTACACCTGCATGTCCTAAAGAGAGCCGCGCATAAGAAAAACCATGATGCCAGAACTACAAATAATCCTGCTCTCGCGGCTAGCGCGGGGAGAGCAGGATTATTTGTAGTTCTGGCGGTGCGGTTGTTAAAGTGCTACGTGTGATAGTAAACTTAGGTTGAACGTTATTTTTGTCGATGCCCATCTCTCGGCAAAATTTGTCGAGCGGATTGGGTGTGTCCGCGTCCGCTGTGTCCGGTGGCACGGGGCGGTAATGCATTGGAATAACGATGCGCGGCTCCACCTGTCCGATAATCTCGGCGGCCTGTGACACGTTGATACCGTGTTTTCCACCAATGGGGAGTAACAGAATGTCGGCGTCGGCAACGTCTTCGAGCTGTTCTTCTTGTAACGTATGGCCGAGATCGCCCAGGTGACAAACCGCGATATCATCAATGTGAATGATAAAGATGGTGTTGCGTCCCTGCTCCTGACCGCGCTTGCTATCGTGGTAGGATGCGACCCCCGTAATCAAGACATCGCTAATCTCATATTCGCCAGGACTGTGCACCACGCGCGGCGTCTTGCCCGCGACGCCTGCAACCCCCTCGACATACGCATGTCCAGCGTGATTGTGGCTGACGGTGACGATAGAGGCGTTGGTCTTGCCCAATTTCGATTCTTCGCCCTCCTGGGGCGCGAAAGGGTCGGTGATAACGGTAACGTTTTTGCCACGTAACTGAAAACAGGAGTGGCCTAGCCAGATAATTTCCATGTTGGGTCGCTTCCTCACATAAGTTCGGGCGGGGACCACTGTCCTCGCCCGAACTGTATTGTACCATAAGGATAGGTCTTGTACAAGGGTACTAGCAGGCGAGTGGGGAAACCCTTGTGGTCTCCCTACTCGCCTACTTGACAGCGTATGACTCAAAGTTTATACTAGAGACGCAATAAATCTTGTATACACTTTGTTACTATGGTAGAGAATACAAACATGTCGAGCATACATAAGGAGAACATAAATGGAGGATGCACAAGGAATGTCACCAGAACAACCAAATTTCAGCAACATAACCCCAATCGACGTTGCCCGCATTGCGGACCTGGAAGCACAACTCGCACAGGCGCGGCAAGAGTCCGCCGACAACTGGAACAAGTTTTTGCGAGAACGGGCCGATATGGAAAACTTTCGCAAACGGCAAGACCGTGTGCTGACTGACCGCGTATACAACCAAAAAAAGGCTCTTATCAACAAATTTCTTGGCGTGGTAGACAACGTGGATCGCGCGATGGTCTATCAAGAGACGATGAGCCGTCAGGACTTGCAGCAGGCACTACGGATGGTGCAGTGGCAACTCGGCGAAGTCATGCGTGGCGAGGGCTTGAACGTCGTACCAACGGTGGGCGAGGCGTTCAACCCCTATCTACACGAGGCAATTGAGGCGGTAGAGAACAGCGATAAGCCAGAAGGAACCATTGTTGAAGAGGTACTCCGTGGCTACACACTTGGTGATGAGACCCTTCGCGCTGCTCGTGTGAAGGTAAGCATGGGCAATAAGTAAAATCTCCTACAAAGAAGAGGGCTGGCGAGATGGAATATAAAGATTACTACAAAATACTCGGCGTGGCGCGTGGAGCTAGCGCGGATGAGATCAAGAAGGCTTTTCGTAAGCTGGCCCGCAAGTACCATCCCGATGTGAACCCCGGCGACAAGAAGGCGGAGTCGAAGTTCAAAGAGATCAACGAAGCCTACGAGGTACTTTCCGATACCGAGAAGCGCAACAAATACGACACGCTCGGCCCAAACTGGCAAGAGCAATTTGGCCCAAGTATGTCCAACACGCGCCGTGCCTATCCTACCGGCAACGGCGCGACGAGCGGGCGGACGCAGCAGCAATTCGAGTTTGACCAGGGGAACTTCTCCGATTTCTTCGAGACGCTGTTTGGACGCACGGGCGGCTATGCGCCGACTGGTGGAGCGCGAACCAGTGGAGTGCGCGAAGACATGCGGCGACGAACCGGCGATGACATTGAGCAACCTGTCGAGGTGACGCTGCAAGAAGCATATGTAGGTGGGGTACGAACCTTCAACATTCAATCGACGGAGGTGTGTCCAACCTGTCAGGGGACGGGTGAGGTGAGCGGTAGAGTGTGTTCTACCTGTAGCGGGCAGGGCATGGTTCCACGCAACAAGCGCATCCAGGTCAAGATACCCGCAGGCGTAGACAATGGCTCAAAGATTCGCGTCGCCGGCGAGGGCCAACCCGGTATCGGTGGTGGAGCGCGGGGCGATCTCTACCTCATTATCAGTGTGAAACTCGACGCGACATTTGAGCGTAAGGGCGATGACCTCACCGTCGATATCGACGTAGAACTTGTACCCGCGCTACTCGGCGGCGAGGTTCCCGTGCCGCTGCTCGATGGCCGGAAGGTTGTGCTTACCATTCCCGCCGAAACGCAGAATAACCGCATCTTCCGACTTGCGGGTAAGGGGATGCCACGCCTACGTGCCGAGGGTAGCGGCAATTTGTACGCGCGGATACGTGTGGTGCTACCAACGCAGCTCTCGCAGGAGGAAAAGCGGCTTTTCGAGCAGTTCGCTCGTGGGCGTAGTGCAGAGGTACGTTCATAGCAAGAAAGAGAGTGGGTGTTTATGCCTGAGAAGAGTGATGGCGCGTGGTATGTCATCAGTATCGCGGCCCAGCGAGCCGAGGTGCATGAGCAGACGCTGCGGCATTACGAACGCTTAGGACTGATTTCACCGGCCCGTAAAGGCGAAAGTCCGCATAGTCCACGTCTGTACACAGAGCAAGACATCGAGCGCGTCGTGCATATACGTGGTCTGATGCGTGACCTCGGCGTCAATCTCGCGGGTGTCGAGGCCATCCTACATATGAAGGATCGGATGGAGGTGTTGCAGGGAACGCTGGAGCAGGAACTGCAAGACCTACGTATACAACATGAAGCCGAGACGCGACGGCTCAAAGAGATCATCGAACGCTTGCAACGCGGTTCAAACTAACTAGCGAACAAGCTGGGGGAAGGCGTGGTTACGCCTTCCCCCAGCTTGTTCGCTAATTTTGTGGCGGGGTTGCAGCCATGAGATGATACTGCATCTTGAGCGCAATGATACGGGTTGCGGCCTCATCTAAACGCGACTTTGCGAGTGTCCCATTTTGCAGGGCGGCCTTGAGACCATCCAGCATTGCAATCATCTGATCAGCTCCGGTGGGACCGAGGAGCATATCGTTGCCAGCATTGAGGGCGAGTACCCCCGCCTGCGGCATCGTCCATGTCTTTGAAATGCCCTGCATGTAGAGGGCGTCCGTCAGGGCAACGCCGTCATAGCCGAACTCGTGCCGTAGAATATCCGTCATGAAGGTATGCGAGAGTTCCGCCGGCATATTGGGATCAATGGCTGGCATGAGAACATCGGTTGGCATGATCATACCAGGGTTGTCGAGCTTATTTTGCGATTGAATGAAGTGCTTGAACGGCGCAAGTTCAACCGAGTACAGTTGGTCGCGGGTGCGATTGACGACGGGTAGGCCAAAGTGCGCGTCGATATTGGCATCGCCCAGGCCTGGGTAGTGCTTGATGCAGGCAACAACACCATCCTGCTGCATCGCTCGCATGTAGGGGCCAGCGTATTGAATTACGGAGTCGGTGGTAAAGCCGTAGGTGCGCGTTATCTGGTCGGGCGCATCGGGAATAAGGGCCACATCCACATCGGGCGCGAGGTTTTCATTGATTCCAACAGCTTTGAGGTCCCGTGCGACGAGATGCCCCTGCTGGGCCGCATAGTCGGGATTGCCGCTTTGATAGACCGAGAGGGCCGAAGGACGTGGGGGATAGACGTGGATCAGACGATGCACAATCCCGCCCTCTTCGTCGGACGAAACCAATAGTGGAAGCTTCGCATGAGCTTGCATCTGCGCGATATCGTGCGCGGTCTGTGGTGCTGTTTGCATCTGGAACTCGTACATGATGACGCCGCCAGCGTGGAGTTTGTTAATCATTGTGTCGAGGTCCGGCGAATAGTACGTGTCGTCGTACTCGACCATGATGATCTGACCCAACTCCTCATCAAGACTCATATGCGAAACGTAGAGGCTGGCAAGTTGCTTGTACTGCATATGGCTGACAAGATGGTGTAGGCTTGCAACCTGTTGCGCCGTGAGCGGGGGATGCACAAATGCACCATTGATGGTTGCCGATCCACCGAACGCTGTTTTTATCGAGCCGCTACTCATGAG
>Ga0123338_10004285_pt1 | contig 12514 bp, 8 predicted proteins | sample grotaG_FD_89793 | JGI IMG/M metagenome (GOLD analysis project Ga0123338, IMG submission 89793) | Glacier valley bacterial and archeal communities from Borup Fiord, Nunavut, Canada, to study Microbial Dark Matter (Phase II) -... | ecosystem: Environmental > Aquatic > Freshwater > Ice > Glacier ... | reverse complement strand
CATTACCGGTATGGTCCGTAACACCTGTAGCGGAATCATCTCCCATACAACATCCACCCAGCGGGTGAACAGTAACTAAGCCAAAGTGAAACTCCTTATTCCAGGTAACATTTTTAATATATGTACCACCGAGCGCCTTGGTGGCATCGTGCATTGCTTCACTTGCCTTTTCAAAAATCGGTTGCTTACCAACATCTTTCCAGTCAACATTAAGTCTGCCGTTTTTTAGATTCATCTCGCCCTTTCCGTCATCATGAGACATAATAAGATAGGTCTGCATATTATCACTGGCGCCATGATACGGCCCTCTGAAAAGGCTGCTCCATCTGCGTTGTATTTCTTTTATCTTATCAACAAATCCAGTGTCTGTATCTTCTCCGGAGAATGCCAGTCCTTCCATACTCGTATTTACAAGTTTCGCTATTGGTCCCGGTATGCTTCCTTCTTCAAACGTCATCCCGTCAGTAAGTACAGGCTGGTTACGCATATCAATTATGCCAGTGATGCAAGGGCCCACCGGCGGCAGTTCTTTATCCTCAAAATGCTTGCCTTTACCCATACCATTTATTGTATCGTCGCAGTTGTAGCCAAAGCCCAGCATATCGCCGTTACCCGTGAAATGCTTACCCAGCATTGGCGAAACCGACAAGCCTTTTTCTTTGGAACGCAGCAGCAACTCGGTGCTTCCCAATGCACCACCGGAAATGATCACTAGTTTATTTGCCCTGACAAAAAGCGGAGGTGCATCAAATAAATTACGGCTGGTATGAAACACGTCAAAAAATACTAGCCAGTTATCGCCTAAAGGCTCAACATGTTGCACGCCTATGTTACAAAAGATTTCTGCACCATGGTTTACTGCATCGGGAAGATAATTCATGATAAGCGTATTTTTCGCGCTATGGTTACAGCCTGTTACACAATCTCCGCAGTTGACACATTTATGCTGCGGGTACCCTACGGCGTTAGGACCATCCTCAAAGCTCACGTTTATGTCCAGGTAGCGAAAAGGCTGATGCATGGCGTCGGCCGACTTCTTTAGTGCTTTCGCTTTCGCCAGTTCGGGATAGCCTGGCGCATTTACAGGATAAGGCCTGGGATTAAATACCTGCCTGGCTTTTTCATAACCTTCTTCAAGACTTGCTCTGTCGTTTCTTATTGCTGCCGGCCAGCGGCTGTCTTCAAGCACTTTGTCTTCCGGCTTGATAGCAACATTTGCGTTGACCAGGGAAGTGCCGCCAAGGCCGCAACCTTTGAATACGGTGATATCTTCGCTGATATGAAATTCGTACAAGCCATTGCCGGTTGCAGTGCGGCCATCGGCATTGATCTGCATTTCTTTAGTGGCATCTGCGAGGTTGTATGGATAATCACCGGGCTGAAACTCTTTGCCTTTTTCCAACAGGCAAACCTTTAATCCTGCTCTTGAAAAACGGGCTGCGGCAATACTGCCGCCATAACCGCTTCCGATGATTACCACGTCATACTGTGGCTTTAACTGTCCGATAGATCTTGATAATTTTCTCATAGCTGATCGTTTTAAGTTTGGATGTTGTTACTATTAATAGCGATTAAGTTTTTTCAATTAAAATAAATTCCTTATTAAAGAAATAGGTAGTTTAAAATCATACGCTTTTGTTTCCATTTTTTTATAAAGGACATATCACCGTCTATGTTCAGGTGAAAAGCATTTCTTAACCTGTTTATCGCCGGTTGGTAATATTTCGTTTCTATTGACCTACCCGTAGGTTCCGTGATAGTTATCATGGCCCATTTGATTTCCATTCCCAGTAAAAAGTTAACAGGATTGGTTAGCTGAATTAAAGCGGCCACTTTGATAACGGCATTTTCGTATCGTATATAAAAACTTGCGGAGATTGCTCCCTTACCGGTTTTCGTTACAACATTATCATAACCGGATATGGCGGTGTTTCTGTCTGTCAATTCAACGGAGGTATATTGTTGGATGACGTAGTGATCATTTTTCTTACGGATAAAATATGCAAAGTGAAAGCAGGCAGGTTGTTTGATTCCGGCTACATCGATAGCTCCATAAAACTGTTGCCTGAAATGAAGAGTGGCATCACAACTCTCCATTACAGTGTTGGTTGATGGCTGTTTTAAATCAACCGGCTTCCGCTCTTTTAAATACAAGCTGGTATCTGCATAACCCATGTTAATCAATGTGTCTGCGTCTATTTTTTTCAGGAAGAAGGCAGGATCTAACGGCAAAGGATATTCGGGCCTGATAATGTGCAGGACAACTTCAGTAATACCAGCGTTCACCCGGTTAATGTTTTCATTTTTGATCCATACCAATTCGTTTAACAATCCGGCATTGGCGCTTATTTCGATCATGTGAACATACTCATTAAAACGTCCATGGTGGTATTCAGGTGTATTGCCGATACACCATATCAGCCATATCTCATGGGCTCCCTTTGTTACCGCTCCTGTGAGGTTAGCATCCTTTATCCATACAGCATCAGTGTACCAGTCAGAACCTATTTTTGTTGCAGGAATAAACATCGGCAACGATAAACCTGCTACCAGGTGGTCGGTAGTAACCGAATGATGCGGTATAGATTCAACGGCTTTTTTGGAGAAATTGCAAACATTGAAAGTTGCATCGAAAGTGGTGTTGGCATTTATTCGGTTTATATCAATTCCCAACGCCGGAAATATTGCTCGCTTAATTCCTTCCGCGCCATTGAATAAATGCAATGCCTGGTGCCGGTGATAACTTTTAAAAGGTAATATTCCCATGAAACCTTTAAGCTTCAGCCGTCGCCAGCGCAGTCCGGCTTCGGTTGGTGTAATACCGCTGGCCATCATAGCAGTGCCGAAAATACCGCCCGACGTGCCATCCACATGATTAAATGATAACCCTTCTTCTTCCAGTGCTTTCAAAACGCCGGCATGATATGCCAGTCGCACACCTCCGCCTGCGAGGATGAGCGATCTTGCGGTCGTACTATCTTTTTGAAACAATGCCAAGATGCTTGTTGCTTTTTTAAATGAATTTTTTATTAATCGTGTTTATTGATGTCATAAATTATCAAATGCGACATTCTTTTTCATCAGCCTGTAGTAATAGAAAAAAATAATGGATGACAGCAAATCAAATCCTGCAACAAAGGCAGCAACAGGAGCAAACAGGTTTTTCCTTATAGCCAGGAAAACCGCGGCTGACGCACCTAATTTTTGTAACCCTGACCACAGCACTATTACACTATCAGTATTAACACTGTATAATGAATGTAACATAATACCGCCGAATAATACCATAAACATTCCGATCATTGCAAACTCATGATTTGTAGCCGGGATGATAACACCATGGATGGATGATAGTACAAATGCCGGTGAAAATATTTGCACTGCCCCGGACACAATTGTCACCACTGATATTATTAATACTAATAAACGTATGTATTTATGATTCATGGGTAACAGGTTTTTTATTCATTTTAATAAAGAAATAAATCATCACCAGCAGCCACTGGATGCTCCAGATGCCTACTCTGATTTTATTCAGTCTCATCCATTTCTCTAAAATGTATTTAAGTTCCGTTTCAGAAGTAATACCCGAAGCCATCTGTTTATTATATGGCAGAAGATAAATTTCGGTGAGCGCGGTCGCTACTATAACGGTCAGTAACACTCCTGCTCCAAACCATTTAAGAGGGGTTTTCCGTTCTTCTATTAACAGGATAATCGCATTTATCATTATCAATGCTGTTACCCAGGTAAAAAAAACAGTTGCAGTAGTTACCTGTGGTACAAACTGCATATAATAATTCGAAGTTGTTAATTGATTAACAACAGGGAAAGAAAACAATACCAGTGACCATCCGGTACCGAAATACATGGAAACGCATGCGGCTAATGATCCATTATTGATAGTATAAAGTATTTTCTTCAGCGGAGAATTCATATCCTAAACTTTTCATAATCAGTTATTGATGGTGCTGCCAGCCACTCTTCGCCCAGGCCTAAATTAAATACGCTTTCAAATCCTTCCGGTGAAACCTGATCAGGTTTCTTATCGTACGTCATAAACCAGCATTGAAAATGATCATCGAGGATGCCGTTAGCCGATGGCATGAATAAAGTAAAAAAAGGTTTGCTGTTTATCTGAAGATCGCGCATAAAACGGGTGCGTGGATGATCGCCGATATACAAAGCCCCTTTAGCCTGCCTGCCAAAGCGGATACCGGCTTTCGACTTAAAATAAATATAAGAAGCCATCAGCATGTTCCTGTAATGACTATAATTTGTGGCGCCTATATTAATCGGGAAAGTAGCTTTAGGTGGTTTCTCTATTTCAATCCGAAAAGCAAACTGTCCGCCATCTTCATATTGCGCGGAGACCATTTTGTCCGTTACTTTAAAATCAAGGTTAGACTTATGCTTAGGCATACCCCAGATACCCTTACCACCTTTAACGGATATCTCACTGCTTACCGGAAGATCGAGTATATACTGACCCGTGCCATAGGCTTTCATAAATAAGGCAGGAAGCATTGCAGGTGCGGGTTTCCTGCCTTTGGTAACGGCAAGGGCCATGCTGTACTCTATGTATTTGCCTATAGAAGTATTTACATAATTTACAACCGTTACCATGAATATCGCCTTGCCGTTAATAAATTTAAATGGGTGCAATTCGTTTCCCGGCAGCAGTTGTTTAGCTTTCTCATAATCGCAAAAGAAGCCTGCCATAAAAGCCGGGCAATCGATAGCCTGTACCGGCATTGTATATGGAATGCCATCCACTATTGTATAGCGGCCTGTATATTCCAGTATGCGTTTGGGTATGCTCATAGTGATTATCCGTTTAGCTCTTTAATTATTGTTGGAAAAATATCGTCATGGGCATTCTTGCCTAAAAAAACATCCAGGTGGCTGTATGTATCGAACTCATAGATTTTATGGTATGCTGGTCGAAGTTTATTAAAATAATTATAGGAGTTTTGCTGACTTTCACTGCTGAAGCATTTGTTAAGTTTGCCTGCCAGGAAAACAAACCGGGCATCCGTCTTCGGTACCGTTTGTGCATAACTGTTATTACCTTTCCTGGATACGAGCACTCCTTTTTCTACACAATGGCGGATATGATCGAAAAAGGTAATAGGCACACTTCCAAATTCATTGCGTATCCATTGCATTGTATGCTGTGAAAGATTAGCGAGTTCCCATAGTGCAGGCCGGCCTGCGCCGTAAGTAAAGCTAACCATCTTACCGACAGTGGTATCTTTTTCATGGTGCGTTAACTGTACTATTGTGCGGAAAAGTTTTGAAGTAAAGTCAGGAGCATCATCACCCCAGTGCGGATTAAGATAAGGTGTAATGTATTTAACTAACGGTAACAGGTAATTCAACTTAAACTTCGAATAAGCAGGTACCACCGGATGCAGAGATACCGCATTGGAAATAATAGTTGTTACCTGTGGCACCAAACCTTTAACTGCGGAGATCATAAAACTGGTAGAGCCCTGGCAGTGAATAACAGCTTTGATAGCGGCAGCGCCTGTAACTTCACATATCTTCTCCACTGCGGCCGGATGGTCATTGTCTGCAACTATATCAAGGTCCCATTGATTCGGTTTACATTCTATACTGCCCCGCCAGTTTTCAAGCCATACGTCATAGCCTTCATTTTGTAAAAGCCGGATCAGGTTGTGATCATTAGGGGGATTGAAGATGTTGCCTCTCACGCCTGCGCCATGAACCAGCATTACCGGCCCTTTCGGGGCTGCCGCGCTGGTTCCGGCCCTCATTAAATTGCATCTAAAGCCATCACGGGCTTCAAACTCATATTTCTCAAACATGATTTCAAATTTATAATACCAGGAAAAATTGCTTTAATTAGAGGATTAACCTGCTAAGTCTATAAAATTGGCCTTTAAAAATCGCAGTAATATTTATTGCAGGTTCATATCAATAAATCCGGCTACGATTAAATTATACTATGGGAGATATCATTATCAGGAAAAGTCTTTGCCTTTCACTTTATTTCTTAACACCGGTTCTCTTTAAACTATAAATAACTCAGGCGCCCGATCATGCTATACTTTCAATAAATAATAATTCAAAATACGCAATTGTTTTCTAAAGTGCAACAAACCTGTAATATTAAATCAGCTGTTAATGGATTAAGGTAAATTTAAATACACCCGGTGGCTGATCCTAGCCACCTTGATTAATCAATAATAGAATGCATTCTCCATGGATGTATTTTTCAACTGTTACTTATACCGGGGCGATGCATGTTCTATCTTTCTTGGCTCAACTTTAAATAATGACAAAAACCATTTGTCATCAATCTGCTTTAATTACCAAAGTTATTTTTGTTGAAACATACGCTCGTATTGTACCATGACTGATAGCTGACTGCTGATTGATAGCAATATGATAAATGAAGGTAAGTATTGCTCAGAATTAGAACAACGGCAATTGCCCGTTAACGTTACGCGGCTTAGATACTGCTTCTCCGAAGTTGGATAATGTTATACCTAACAACCTGATATTGCTTTCGCCGGGTGCTGTCAGCAAAAGCAGTTGCCGGGCAGTAGATGCAATGGTAATGCTGTCGTTCAACGGCTGAACAAATGACTGGCTGCGTGTAATGATTTTAAAATCGCTGTATTTTATTTTCAGGGTTATAGTTCTTCCTTTTAAACCATAACGCTGTAAACGTGCTGTCACTTTGATTGTTAGCTTGTCAAGTTCTCTGTTCATTTCTTCCGGATCATTCAGGTCGTAGGAAAAGGTATCTTCTGCGCCAACTGATTTTGTTTCGCGGTTGGGTTCTACCGGTCTTTCATCAACACCTCTTACAATATTATAAAAGAAATGCCCGCTCTTGCCAAATCTTTTTACAAGATCTGTTTCAGAAAGATCTTTTAAATCAGCTCCGGTATAAAGCCCCATCGCCTTCATCTTTGTAGCGGTAACTTTCCCCACACCAAAAAACTTTTCTACCGGAAGTTGTTTCATAAAGGCTTCTATTTTGGAAGGACCGATAAAGCTTAGTCCATCCGGCTTCTTCATGTCGGAAGCAATCTTGGCAACGAATTTATTTATAGAAACGCCGGCTGAAGCGGTGAGCTGCAATTCATCGGTTATCGCTTTTTTTATTTGTGCGGCAATTTCCAAAGCCGAACCAATTCCCTGTTTATCATGAGTAACATCCAGGAATGCTTCATCCAGCGACAGTGGTTCAACCTGGTCGGTATAACGATAAAATATCTCCCTGATTTTTGCAGAGGCTTCTTTATATGCATCAAAACGGGGACGGATAAATATCGCATGCGGACAAAGCTGCACTGCTTTTTTGGAAGGCATGGCGGAATGAATACCAAACTTTCTTGCTTCGTAGGAAGCGGTGGCTACTACTCCGCCACGTCCTTCAGGAACACCGCCGACAATGATAGGTTTGCCACGGTATTCGGGATTATCTCTTTGCTCAACGGACGCATAGAAAGCATCCATATCGATGTGAATGATCTTACGTAACCGCTGTTGTTTTTCGTCTTCCATTTCATAAATTACCTGGGGACGGTGATCATGATATTACGGTATTCAATCGGGCCATGATCTCCCTGGATAAGTAAAGGTCCCGGGTCACCTTCATTGCTGTCAATGGCGCCGCCGGTGATACCGGGTATAGCCTGGTTAACAATTACAAGTTTTCCATTTACGGCAAGGGTAACCATCCTTCCTATAAGTGTAATATCATAGGACTGCCATTCGCCGGCATCTTTTGCCATGTTATCGCTGGGAGCAAGAAATCCGTAAATAGCGCCCAGCTGATCAAGTGAAGGTTCCATTCCTTTGCTATCCGTAACCTGCACCTCATAACGGCCACGCAGGTAGACACCGCTGTTACTGCCTTTCGGGTAACGAAATTCAATGTGCAACTTAAAGTCGGTGAAAGATTTATCTGTTACAAGGTTTGACCCTGATTGAGGACTATGTAATATGCCATTCGCTGCTTTCCATTGGTTAGCGCCCATGGCGTGCCAGCCTTGCATGTCTTTATCATTGAACAGTTTTACCGCGGTGCCCCATACAGGTTGCTTCTCCCGTTTCAGCAACGGAGCACGTACCGCCGTCCAGGTATAATTTTTATTATCCACCGTTGACATGGAACCTGACAACCGGTCACTGGTGAACGTACCTTCTACAGACAGCTCTTTGTTTCCTGACTCCCATTGTGCCGGAATAGAAAAGCTAATCTTTCCACCGCTATATTTAATTTCTGAAACAGGGCGGGCACTGCCACTGGGACCAACAAACTGACCAACAAGCGTATGATTTCCGGAGTGACGTATCTCAAGCCAGGAGGGTACCTGCTTGCCTGCCGCGTCAGTAGTAATATCCCATCTTCCTTCAATGGAAACTGTATCAGCTCCAACCGCATGAAAATTATTTGCATTAACGTTGGAAACATTCACTGATATAATAATCAGCAACAACAATAGAATTTTACTAAGTGCATGGCTGGATATTCTCTGTATTCTTTTCATGTGGTTTTTGTTGTACTTTGATTCAATTTAATTATAAAATTAAAGATAAGATATCCTGATAAGTTTAAATTATTTGATATATATCAAATCAGAATCATATCCAACGATGATAAATTTATACCCGGCAAAGAATCCGGTTGACTGATCATTTACATACTCGTACCCTTTGAATATTTACTGTGTTGATTTTTCAAATCATGCAATAACTATAAACATAAGTATATGAGTAAGCTTACATTTCTCCTGGTCATTTCAACATTGTTGTTATTTCTCACATCATTTTCGCAAAACGGTTCAGACCAGTTGCTTAAGGTTGTACCTCCTTCCCCCAATGTCGCTTCTCTTGGTAAGTATGGCGATGTGCCTGTGGGACTTTATACCGGAGTGCCAAATATCTCCATTCCATTATATGAAATAAAAGATGGCAGCCTTGATCTGCCGGTCTCATTAAGTTATCACGCGGGTGGAATTAAAGTGGAAGAAATTGCCTCCTCGGTTGGTCTCTCCTGGAGTTTGAATGCTGGCGGTGTGATCGGAAGAAATGTTAGAGGGTTGCCGGATGATATATCCAACTGGCCGCTTCGGGATTCTGCAAATTCGATTGAAAATATTATGTTATCTGGCGATTATAAAAAAATTGAGCAACTAGCAAGAGACGTTGACAGGGGTCTTATTGATGGAGAAGCCGATATTTACTACTACAATTTCAACCAGTTTTCAGGTAAGTTTTTTTATGATCAAAAGGGAAACGTTCATACCCTTCCTGCAAAAAATATTCTTATAAATCCTACAGAGATTGGGTGGAAAATAACTGCAGAAGATGGTACTGTTTATACCTTTGAAAAAGTTGAACAGGTAAGTTCAGTTAATTGCTCACCAGTAGATCACAGTGTTTACACTGCATGGTTTCTTACCAGTATAAAAAGCGCCGATGGGAAAAGAGAAATTACTTTAGAATATGATAAAGTAAATTATACATATGAGACTTTGATATCACAAACTAAATATTTCGCATATAACGGAAATGGCACTTGCATGTCAGGTCAACCTCCCTGTATAGGAACGCAAAATTATAATACTTACCGCCTGGCAAAGATTAAATTTGGAGATGGCTATGTCAAATTTAAATACAATAATACCAGGTGCGACCTGATGATGGATAAGTCTTTGGACGAAGTAGAAGTCCGTAGTAATAACAATGAGCTTTTAAGAAAATTTACATTGGGATATTCTTACTTTGGTAACAATAGTAACGGATGTAATTTACTAACTCAGAATTTTAAGCGGTTAAAGCTGGTTTCATTAACGGAGGAAAACGCAAACATTCAAAAACCTCCTTATGTATTTGTATATAACGAATCTATTGAACTTCCTGGCAGACTATCCTTTTCGCAGGATCACTGGGGATATTATAACGGAAAAGTAAATACTGACATGATTGCTACTTTCACAACTACTATGTTATCAGGTCAACTGGCAACATTCAAAGGAGCTGACAGGAGTGCAAATCCTAAGACAGCTCAGGCTGGCATCCTAACTAATATTATTTATCCTACCGGCGGCGAAACTTCGTTTACGTATGAGAGTAATACTGTTTCCGACAGTAGGGTAGAAAGTCAAACAATTGATCAGGTAATTAATTTTGGAGCTACCAATCAGTTGGTTTCTAGTCTGCCCAATCCTTTTGGGTCTGAGGAATTAATCATTCCTGCCAGTGGAGCGGTGGTACAATTTGACGTTTCCGGATTGACAAGTAGTTTATGGTGGGGTTGCGATATAGTGCATTGTTACATGATCAAAGACAATAGTCCATTTGGTGAAATTGATAATGGCTGGAATGGTATCACTACTATCTTGCAGGCAGGAACTTATAAACTTCGGCTTATCAATGAATGTGGTGTTAGTTCAATCGCTGATTTTCATGTTACAATAAAAGCAGAAATACCGATTGTGCAAACTGCTGATGAAAGGCCTGTAGGAGGATTACGAATCAAACAGATAGAAGACAAGCCAGGTGACGGCGGACAATCAATAATTAAAAATTATAGTTACCATGCAGACAATGATAGTAAACATTCAAGCGGAATGTTGGTGAACTTTCCTGATTACGGTTATGATTTAAAAACAATAACATACGATCTTTCGGAAGCCGGTGATTTTAAAGGTCCTGGAACTACGTGTTATTACAGAGTGCGTCAATCTTTTAGCAATTATCCGCTTTCCACAACTCAGGGTAGCTATGTAGGATATGGTCATGTTATTGTTGATCAGGGTGATGGCGAAAGCAGTTATTCGTTTAATGCTTATTCAGATATTATTAATCCGGGTTTTCCCTTCGCACCCATTGAAAACTTTGATTGGACAAGAGGATTTCTATTTAATACTAAAGATTTTATTCGTAAGAACGGTGTGTTTACATTAGCGAGGGAAACTATAAATCGTCCTGCCAGTTTTAGTCAGCATAAAATGTATGGTATTAAAACAGGTAAGACTATGTATGAAACTGTTAACGGAGAGATTATTCCACATCTTCAGCCAATACCGAAATATGTCTTTTACCCAACCATGACCGAATTTTACACCCTGGGTCTATCAAAAGAAAAATTATATGATCAGAATGACCCTTCAAAATTTATTGAAACCATTACTGATTATACCTATAGTCCTCAACATTTGCAACTGGTACAATCCAAAACTACAACCAGCAATAGTAATCAATCAACTGTAGAAGAAATCGTATCACATAAAAAATATCCATTTGATTATGTCTTTAGTGGTGTTCCTTTAGGAGGAGAAGCTACAGGGATTAAAAATCTTCAGGATCTTCATGCTGCCAATGCAGTGATTGAAGAGTATGTTGTGAAACAGAACAGAAATATCATCACTAATCAATTGTCTGATCAGCGTGTGGTAAATGCCGGCATTACTACTTATAAAACGGATAAACCGTATCCTGACCAATTACTCAGATTAGAAAACGGTTCTCCGATTCCTTTAGAAAATTTTGGGAACGGATCAATCTTAACCGCTAATACTTTTATTAAAAATGCTGATGCTGCTATAAATAATTCTTATAAAACCGCAGTAATATTCAACAGCTATGATGATGTTGGCAATATTACAACACAGCAAAAAGCTGCTGATATAAAGAAGTCATACATCTGGGGATATAACTCCAAATACCCGGTAGCCGAAGTTGTAGGGGAAGACTATGTCACTATAATAGCTAATTCAAATCTAGATCAGTCAATTCTGCAAAGCCTTTCTACCAGTGATGATCAGATGAGGACGGAGCTTAATAAAGTTCGCACTAAATTCCCTGCTGCGCTTGTTACTACATATACTTACAAGCCATTAGTGGGCGTCACGTCACAAACTGATATAAACAACCGTTCAACATATTACTATTATGATTCTTTAGGAAGATTATTGCTTATTCGTGACAATGATAAAAATATCCTGAAGAGGTTTTGTTACAATTATAAAGGTCAGCCGGGTGATTGTATTATTAATGTGGATACTCATTAGCGTTATGTCAATCATCAGGTATCTTAAAAATCTGCTATCAGCTATCGTTAATATAATGTGTTATGCACTTTATTCCTGAAAGATGACGGATAGCAAAAACGTCAATTTTAAGTTGGTATAACGCTAGTCAGAAATAGATTTGTATGTTTTAAATAGTTCAGACAATTAACTTATTATGCAAAACTCCCGGCTATGGATAAACGTCGACAATAATATTCAAAGATTTTCAGGATTTTTTATAATCGCTTTTGAGTGTTTACCTTTTTTATCCTTTGGTCAGGAGACCATCACACGTGAACGCACCCGTAATTTCACCAAAGTATGGGAAGCGGTGTCACCGCAGGCGGACGCGAATATGCTTTTGGCAAAGCCGCTGCCCGAGGTGCGGCTGTCGGCTACTTACTATGACGGCCTGGCAAGAGCGGAGCAGTTGGTGGTAAGGCAGGGTTCCCTTG
>Ga0123338_10004279_pt1 | contig 12519 bp, 15 predicted proteins | sample grotaG_FD_89793 | JGI IMG/M metagenome (GOLD analysis project Ga0123338, IMG submission 89793) | Glacier valley bacterial and archeal communities from Borup Fiord, Nunavut, Canada, to study Microbial Dark Matter (Phase II) -... | ecosystem: Environmental > Aquatic > Freshwater > Ice > Glacier ... | reverse complement strand
TTTACCACGATTTCGACGCCCAAGAGTCGTTCGATTCGCCGCCCGGCTGGTACATCGACAAGTACGCCCAGCGCTTCGAGGCGTTTGCCCGGGCTTTCGACCCCGACCCGGAACCCCTCGCGGCCTACCACCGGGCCTGGCTCCGGCAGCAAAGTGCCCACTACAGCCACTGCCTGCAGCAAACCGAAAGCAGCCGGGAGTTGCTCTGGGATGCCAAAGGCCCCTGGCCCGTGGCGGCGCACGCCGACTGGCGGCAAGGCATCGTGGGGGCCGCCCAGGAGCTGCACCGCGCCCTGCTGCTGGCGGCCCTGCCGGCGGTGTTCGACGACTACGGGTTTCGGCTGGCCACCGGCCTGGCCCCGGCCGCCCCCGACCAGTTCCGCGCCTACCACGACGCCAGCAAGCCCGACAATGACCCCGCCGAGTACTGCGCCGTACCCGACTACCTGAAACGCCTCATCCTGCGCGGCCGCGAGCTGGCCGGCGAGCCGCGGGACTTCAACTACTGAGGCCCGCCCCCGCGCCCCGCGCACCCGCAAGGGCAGCACAAACACGTCATCCGAAGCGGTGATGAACAAATTGCCCGCGCCGCCGGCCGCCGGAACACACGTTGCTCGTCCAGGGGGCGGACACGGGCAGGGGGGGCAGGCGGTAGCGGTAGGTTTTGCCGGCCCCGGGGTCGGGCATCGGGGCAGTGGCCCCGCACCCCGGTGGGCTGCTAGAGCCGTTTGTAGGCCACGTTGTTGAAATAGAACCGCGCGACCTGCCCGGTTTTCTCGTCTTTCTCTATCGGGTAGGCCATGCTCCGCGTGGTGCGCCCCGTGTTATCCGTCAGGGTCAGCACCCAGCCGCTCAGGCTCCAGCGCCCCGCCGATTCGCCCGAACTCCCCCCGGTGAACGTGCCTTGGCTGGTATTGGCGCTCACCGTGCCGCTGGCACTACCCGAGTAGCTGCCATCAGCCCGAAGCTCCAGCCCGCTGGCAGCAGCGGCGCCCTTCACCGAGTTGCCGCCCTCGAAGCGGCCCACAATTTCGCGGGTGCTGCCAAAGGGACCCATGCCCACGAAGATGCCCGTGTCGTAGTTGAAGGTGTTGCCGCCCGTTGGCTCAACCTTGAAGGGCTGGGTGCGCCCGTCGGCCCACTGCACGGTGGGCGTGGCCCCGGCTTGGTACACGCCCCTATCGCCGGGGGGCAGGGCCGCATAACCAGCGGCATCAAGCCCCTGGGGGTTGTGGAACACCTGCCCGTTGGGCGCAAAATACCAGGTGGCTTTTTCCAACGAATGCCAGACCGGGATGTAGCGCGTCATGAAAAACAAGCCGAGGGGCCGCCCGCCCGCCATGCGGCCGGCCACCGGGCTGGGGCCAGTGGCCGGGGCCGGGCGGGGCGCGGTGGCCGCCGGGCGGGGGGCAGGCCGCAGCGTTGCAGCAGCGGCCGGGCCTCCATTAAGGGCTTGCTTTTTGTGCAACGATTTAATCATCCCCTCCGAGTCGTCCACGCTCATATACGCCTCGTAGGCTTTCTGATAGGCCGCCGCCGCTGCCGCCCGGCTGCCGGCCGCCTCTACTTGCTGGGCGTGCTTGAATAAGTCGCCGCCCGAAGTCGCCTGCCCCTGGCACACGTTTGCGAGCATTGTGGCTGCACCGAGCAGCACTGTAGCAAAAAAGTCTTTCATAATGCTGGTTTGATGGGTAAAAAATTTCCCGCCACAAGTTGTAAGCGGCGCGGTACAAATCATTCCCTGGCCCCCAAGCTCTCACAGATATTCTGCCTGACTGCTTCGACGGCCGCCCGTTCGGGTTGGTGGCCAGCCGCCTGGCAAACTCCGGAATCCTGGTCACCCGCCACAGGCCGATGAAGTTGTCGGCCAGCACCGTGACGTAGGCAAAGCCCAGCCCCTTTTTGGCGTAGTGCAGCGCCTGGAAGAAGCCCGGCCAGCCCGTCGTCGTGCCGGCCCTTCAGCTCCACCACCATGCGGCCGCGCCCGTAGCAGTCGGCGTTCCCGGCGTTGGCCTCGTAGCTGAACTGGTCCTTGAACAGTTGCCGGTAGAACCCGCGCACGTCGGCCGCCTTGGCGTTCTCCGGGCTGGGGTCGGTGATATACTTGTAGACGCGGGAATAGTCGGCGGCGGGGGTGTTGTATGCAAAAGCCCCCGGCGGCGTTGGGGGCGCGGCCGGGGGCTTTGGGGAGGGGTCCGCGTTGCGCTTGGCGGCGGGTGAAGGCGTTTGCGGGGCAGTGTTTGGGGGTGGGGCGTGAGAAAGTCTCGGCAATGGTGCAGCCATGACGATTTCAAGTGCAATTATTTGGTCTTTTGACGCACTGGGATAGTAGCAGATACAACATTATTATTTGCATCCACAAACGGTTTGATGCCATCACCGCCCTCACTTAGAGCGGCAGCAACTAAGTGAGTAGAATAGCCTCCGTTAATCTTCTTGTTAATTTCACCAAAGCACAGTGTAAGCTGACTCGGGACTCCGGTAGCCCGTTTATCTGCCGAGAACTCAGCTAAAATTTGCCTGCGTGTGTCGGCTCGAACCCTGAGAATTTTTTCGTTGAAACTTGCTGATGCGAGGACTCCCGGCTCTGTTTTACCATCATCGCCAAGGAGAACGGTGGTTCGGAAATCGCCGTCGCTGTGTTCAACAATGCGGTACAAGAAGTTAGCATCATACTCTGGGTTGCAAGCAAGGCGAATGCGGTCCAGGCCCACTGCGGTAATACCATCGCCCTTCATATAAGAGCGTACAGCTTCGGCCCCATTTTTAGCTTGGACAATGCCGTTGCACTTGACGCAAGTTACAGCCAACACTGCCGATGTTATGGCCAACAAAAATACTGAGCGGGGCACCCAATACAAACCCCAAATATCCATTTTGGTGATGCCAGCGGTGTCCAAAAGTTTGTATAAAATCAGCATCGCGCTAGGTACGACCAGTAGGAAGCTGAAAACAAGAACCTGCCAGTCAGAGTACCAAATGAACCTGGTTATTTGGTTTATTTCAGTAGGCGTTATCATAGTGTTAAGAGGTCTTGAGTCGGGTGATGCCAGCTAGGGGGCCAACCGTTTCGTCCATTCCGCCAAAGCCTGCCGGTACACCGCTACATAAGCCTGGCACACGGCATTGCCGCTGTTGTCGGCCGCCGCTTTTTGCAAAAACGCCAGCAAGTCGCCGGGCTGCTTGACCAGCGCCCCGACGGCCGGGCAGTCGTTTTGCTTCAGGGCCAGCGCCCCGGCCGCGTCCCGTGCCAGGTTGGTGGGGATGCGGTTGTTGGCTTTCGCTGGGCCTTCGTAGGCAAACAGGTTGCCGTTAAAGAATTGGCGGCCTTTGGCGTAGTTACAGGATTCCGTTTTGTTGAACGAGTACAGGCTGCCCGGCAGCAGCGTCCAGACCGAAGCCGGCGGAATCTGAAACTTCGCCAGCCACTGCTGCACCGGCAGGGGCCGGGGGGCAGGGGCCAGGGCCAGGTCGAGTACCATAAGCTGTTCGCCCGCGCTTTGGCGGTAGGCCACGGCCACGTGGTAATCCCACGACGTGGGCGCGGCCCCGGCTGGGGCATAGTGAATGCCATCGGCAAAAGCCGGCGAGAGCACCGCCCCGGAGAATATCCACACCTTGGCCAGGTAGGGCTGCCACTTGGGCAGCAGCAGGTACAGGGCGTGGGCGCGGTCGTCGCAGCCGCTGTAGGGGTAAGCGGGAAAGGCCGGCAGCTTGGCCAAATCGGCCAGCAAATCGGCTTCCTGCGGCACGGTTAGCGCGGTAAGAGTAGGCACTTGATTGGGGCCGCTGCCGGTGGTGGTGATGTCGCCGGCTGCCACATAAGGGGGGGCGCTAAGGGCTGCTACTTGCGAAACGGCAGCTTTGGCGGTTGGTTTGTTTGGTTGCGGATGGCGCTGGGCCGGGCATTCCAGCGTAGTGGCCAATAGAACGAACGGCAAGAAGACACGGATGAGCATGAGCGAAAAGGAATGCGCACTGAAAGGTGCGGGGCGGAGGACCAATTCTCCGCCCCGTCCCCTATCGGCTGTTTAGGGATGCTGCTGGATGTCGACAATCGGGCCTGGACCGCCATCTTCAGCGGCCACCCGGCCGCAGCCATTGTTTTGCGCGATTTTATCGCCAATCTTCGCGAGTGACCCTATAATTAAGGGTCCAAAACCGGGAATCAGGCCTTTCAACTCATCCAGTAGCGGCCCCGCTACGGCCCATATTGCGCAAAAGCGGGCTTGATGATGAGGTGCGGGCATGGCGGCGGCGCCGGGGTCGCTAATGGCCGCCATTGTTGCGTCTTCTGCTTCTTGTAAGTCCATAAGAAAATTGCCTTGAAGTGTTGTGAGACGGCTCCCGTTACAACCGGCCGGAGCCAACGCCGGTAAGAAAGTGGTTATCGGCTAGAGTTGGGCCGCCCATTTAAGCGCCGTCTTAAAGCCGAAGGTATTTACTTTGTTTTCTTTAAATGCCTCGCTGTAAAGCGAGAGGTTGAGCCATAAATTTGGATTTAACCGGGCCTCCATCACCACCGAAAAAATGCCCCCTGCCGCATAATTCACCTGCCTTGACATGATGTCCTTGGAATGTTGGACTTCAATCGTAGTCTTGGAATTAGTAACGGCTCCTTCGGCGGACACTTTCACTTTGCTGATGTTGGTGCGGAAGCGCACACCCAGGAGGTGGTAGTAATCGACGACGGCCACGGAATCCTTGAGCGCGGCGGTGCGCTCATCAAACCGAACCCGGGCGTGCAGAATCAACTGATTGGGACTGCTCTTGCCTAGCCCGATACTGTAGGAACTCCAGGCCCCCCAACCGTTGTAGCGTAAGGTTTGGATGGTGCTGGTTTCGCTGCGGTTGCTTAAGGCGGCGGCGGCGGTCCATACGTGGTCACGCTCCCGAAATTTTGATTTACCAGGGTCGCCCAATGCTTCCACTCGTTGTTTAAAGCGGGCGAAGATGGCGGAATTTGTCAGGGCTTTGCCCACTGCTGTTTCAAAAAGCGCCAACCTTTCGGGAGGGGTTTGCGGGTCAATTTTCCAAGCTGTGTACAGGCTGTCGTATATGGCGCGGGTTGCATTTAATACGCCGTTATTAAGCCGTGGGTCGTCGCCATTGTACAATACCAAATGCAACCCTAACCCGGTTTGAGTGGCCGCATCCTTTTCTTTACCCTTGGTGGTCGCTACGGAAAGCTGAAGATTAGCAAGAAACCGCTTCAGGTAACAGTTTCGATAATCTGCTAGGGTTGTGCCATTCAGTAGCGGGGCGGTGTCAATGGCGATGCCATTCTGGAGGGTACCATTTTTGTCGATAGCATCCAGCAAGGAGGCAGCGAAAGCACGTGGTGTTCCTGGACGTGTAACATTGGCTGGCGTGACACCCAGGAGCGTAAAGGCAGGCGACTCGGGCACCGAGAGGTCCGGCATCGCCCGTTCGGCACTCACATTCTTTTCGAATGCGATGCTGTCCTTAAGAAAGTCGTGAGATTGGGCAAACCCGGTAGCCACTGCTGCCAGTGAGATAAAACCACTGAGTAAGTACTCGTACAAGGCCCTTTTCATACTACTTTGAATTTGACGTATCCGTTGAACACTTTTGCCGGTCCATCGAAGTCGCCTTGCTTTTTAAATTCCGGGTGCATAACGGCATTTTGCCCCTGCCGCATCCCAATGGTAATGGCATAAGGGTCGACTGCCGTGGTGCTGTGACCGTCAAAAAAAACCACCCAGCCCAACCGCCAACCGTCGAAGTCCTGCACGTCATTACCCACTGGATTGCCGTCGGGAAAGCTGGCGGGGTCATCGAACGAAATTTCAAAGGCGCTTTGAGCGCGGTTATCTGTTTCAAGAACTTGTACCCAGTTATTGGTGTCGGGTGCTTTTAGCGAAAGCTTGACAATGCAATACGTTGGGTGGAGAATAACAAAGGTTATGACGGGAATGCCTTCGTCGTGCGAAAGCGTAACTGATTGTTCGTCCATGAGAGAATGAAGTAAGGGATTGTGAGGAGGTAATGCATGGTGAGGCGGATGCCGCAGGCGCCGGAAGAACTACGGCCGCACCGCCCCACTCCAGCAATACTGGTTGCCGGGGCTAAGCAGGTACCAAGCATCGTTGCCGTTCACGGCTTCGCCGGTCACCTGCCCGAGCACGGCGAGCACCTCGCCGGCGGGGGCTTGCCGCGCCACCGGAGCCCGGCGAAAAGGCTCGCCCGTGCGGATGTTGAGCAGGCCCTGGGCCGTGACGGTGGCCGGAAGCGGTGGGGCGTCGGGCAACTCCCCGCCGATGACGCGGAATGTATCCACTACGTCGGCCAGCAACTGCGAGAAGCTGCGGCGGCTTTGCAGCAGGCCGGATACGGGGTCGGTTTTGCGGCCGGGATCCAAGAAGCAGTGGCCGGTGATGTCACGGCGCGGGTCGAGTTCAAACTTGACGCAGAGGTACGCTAGCAGCCACATATAGCGGCGGTAGGCTTCGTCGGCGTTGATGGTGCCGCCGTAGCAATATTCGACGCCAATAGCCGCGTCGTTAGCGTTGCAACCGTAAAGAATGTTGTCTTCGCGGCGGTCATAAAGCACGTGCCAAGCCTTTTCGGGCGACCCTGTAATAGCCGGCACACATTCTAGAATCTGGCGGTCGTCCACAAACAAGTGAGCCGAGGCCGGGGTAGCCGTGCGGTAAGTATCGGTGTAGTAGCGGACATTGCCAGCAGCTGTGGAACCGGGATTGCCGGTATCATGGGCCACTAGAAAGCGTGCCTTAAGTGGGTCAGGGCCGGGGGCCGCCAATGGGATACCGCGGCGACGGGTACCTATTGGCAAGTAGGCGGGCAGGATGCTATACTTTGGGGGCGGAAGCGGTTGCATGGTTCAAGCAAGGAAAATGAGAAGCAGACTTGGCCTAGCCCATGCCCAGGCTGGTGCCTGGTTCGGCGGTGAGGGCGGCCACTGAAGCCGAAGCCGAGTTGTCGTCTTCATCGGCGCGGCGGATGGGAGTTCCATCGGGTAGCACGGCCGGCGTGGCAGCCGGCGCGGCGGCGGGCGCATCAGCCGGTTTGTCGGGCGGGGTTCCCACGTTCAGCACGTTGACAACCCCACCGGGCAGGCTGTGCTGCACCGTGACGGCCACGCCCCCACCACCGGGAGGCGGCCCGGCCGGCGGCATGTTCACCTGTACCGCCGGAGGGGGCGGAGGGTCGGAATTGGGTTTGTCGGTGCGGCCTTCGCTGTTTTTCTGCACCAAAAAGCCCAGGCTGCTGATGGAAATTAGGGCCAGAATGTTGCCGTCCAAGTTTGGTAGCGACCAATGAGTCAATACTTGCTGCACCACATAAATCCCCACCACCGCGTTGAACACGACGAATTGCAGCCGGACAATGCTCACGCCGTTGGTATCGGTGAGGACATCGCTTACCCATCCACGCGACTTGCCGATGCCATCCGTTTGCCGTAGGTTGGCGGCCGCGTCGATTTCGGCCGGGGTTTGCGTTTTATTGATGAGTTTGCTGAATAAGCCATTCGCGATGCTGATGCCCAATAGGCCTAATAGCCCGCTGGGGATAGTCGGCAAAGCCGAGGTGACAAAAAATATCATCAGGTAGGCACCTGCCACGAGCAGTGTCCAGTACGCGACCTGCGACTTGGCCAGACTAAATGGCACCAGCTTGTAAGCTAGGCTAATCACGGGCACCTGCGGTATTTGCCCAGGGGGGGCGTTGGGCTCTGCTACGGGCCGAACGACATTAGACCGGTCGGAACGAATCAGGTTGCTGCGGTCGGCCAGCCAGTACATGCTGCCCAGCAGCAATGCAAAAAGCCCTACGCCAACCCAAAACCAATCCTTCTGAATTAACTCTAAATCTAACAATTGGTCGACAGGTGGATGGTCGCCCTTGGGGTAGGGTAGGCCTAACTGTCCGGTTTCAAAGCCGATGTTGAATTGGCCCTTGTGCGAGTAAGTGCCAGGTACCTTGTACAAGCGCTGCCAGGTAGGCTCGGTTGTTTCATCACGAACGAGCCGAAACTGCACAGTGGCTATGTCGCGCCGATTTGTGGTGTCCATAGCCACCGGCAGCATAGGAAGCATTACGTCACTCACAAACAAGCGCAGGTCTTTCGCTGAGTGTTTCGACCGCCGCAACGCCAACCGTAGGTCCTTCACCGTCAACACCACGTAGTCGTTCAGGCGGAAGCGAGTAGTATCGTGCGAAAACGGATTGAGCACACCCAGCACCTCTACCTTAGCTAATCGACTTCTGTCTTTATCCTCTTGCTCTTTCTGCATATCCAAGTACGAGCGCTGGGGTGTTGGTGAACCAGCCCCTCCCGTCGCGGTGGTGGTATCGCTGGTTCCCGGCGTTCCGGTGGCTTGCCCCGCTAGCCCTAGCTTCTTTGCGGGCGACGCACCGGCCCCCGCTTGCTGGGCAGCCGCTTGCCCACGGGCTGGCGCTATAGTGCCAATGCCCGACCCAAGCAGCCCCAACAAGAATAAACAGTGCCGTGATAAACGCATGGTCAGTGGGTTTGAGGAAAAAGTGAGATTAGTTCGCGCAAAGCGCGAGTCGGCCTACCGCCAATGCGGACGCTCCGACAGCAGCTTTTTAGGGCCAGCTTCTGCTTCAACCGAGGCAGCGGTCAGGGACACGTTGTATTCTTTAGCCTCCGGCATGACTTTCTCCACCCTCTGCCACTTGTGAGGCACTATACTTCCCCGCCTGACGCTTCGCCTTCTTCTCCCGGTACCCCGCGTCGTCCACCTGCCTCGCCTCGTGCAGCGCGTCGTAGGCGTCGGGGTGCGTGTCTTGGAGCAGCTCCATGCCGGCGCGCGGGTCGTCTTTGAGGTAGCGGTTCATCTGGCTGCGGATGTTTTTATCGGTGGCGTCTGTGGTGTTGGCCGCCGCGATGGCGGGGGTAGGCGGGCGGGTCCGGCCGCGACACACGGCCGCGGTTGCTACCCCGGCCCACGGCGGGGTGAACTCCTGCTCCGGGAGTAGTAAGCTCCCGCTCCGAAAGTGGCAAGCTCCTGGGGCAAGAGTTTACTACTCCTGCCCCGGGAGTGGCAATGAAATTTCGCTACGCCACGGTGAGGGTGGCGGCGAGCTGCCCGGTTTTGAGCTGGTTGCTGTCTTTGAGCTTGCTGCGCACCTCCAGCCGGTAAGTGCCGGCCGTGAGCGCCGCCGGCACCACGAAGAGCTGTTCGCTGGGCTTGTTGGTTTTGTAGGTGTCCACGCGGGTGGTGGTGCCGTTCGAGCGGACCAGGAACACGCCCTGGGTGAGGTCGGCGGGGTCGTGCTTGAGGCTGCTGCCGCTGAGGCGGGCGATGCCGCCTTTGGTGAGGGTGTCGTCGGTTTTGTCGCTCGTGAAGTCTTCCAGCGTTTCGGGGAACGGCTCGCTCAGGGCGCGGCCGGCGCGCACCAGGGTGAACTTCATGTCCGGCTCGGCCCGGCGCAGGAAGGTGCCGGCCGACAGGTTTATCTGCCCGTGGTGGCGGGTGGGGTCGAAGGTGTCGTTGGCGTCGCGCCACACCCCGGCCAGGCCGGGCCGCAGGATGAAGAGGTCCGTCACCACGTTTTCGCAGCGCAGCACCCGGCGCAGGGCGGCCGTCTTGAACTCTTCGTACATGGCCAGGAACTCGGCTTTGGTCACCGTCGAGCCGGGCCGCACCACGTCGTTGGCCAGGTCTTCGATGCCGGCCGTGCCGCTGATTTGCACCTGCGCCCGCAGGTCGTTGGGGTCGGGCGTGAGCTTGTTGTCCACGAGGACGTAGGAGATGTCGGCCATAAGGGAAAAGGAAATGGAGGAATGAGGAATAGCGAACTCAGCAGCGCCGGCGCTAGGCCGGGGGCGGGGGCAGATGGTCGCCGGGGTGGCGCTGTTGCAGCAAGGCCTGCACCTGCTGGATGACGGTGGCCTTCTTCACGTTCTTGCCGGGGCAGTGCTTGTGGGTGGTGCAGGCGTCCTCCTTGTGCAGCTTGAGGGTGGCGGGGTCGAGGCCCAGCACGGCGTGCAGGGTGGCCAGGGCGGCTGTGGTGTTGGTTTGCACCTTGCGGCCGCGGCCGGTGTCGAAGGCTTCGGTGTCGTAGTTACCCAGCATCTCCACGCCCAGGGCCACCTTGTTGAAGCACGGCGAATGCACGCCCGACACGGTGAGCGGCGTGAACACCCAAATCTGGCGGTCGTCGATGAACAGGTGGGGGCCGGCGCTCCAGCCCTGCTCGTCGCGGTAGTAGGCTTCGAGGCCCAGGATGTGGGCGCGGGTGAGGCCGTCGGGGCGCTGGTTGAGAGTGGGCACTTCGGTGTTGTGCAGCGCCACGAAGCTGGGGCGCCACTGCAGCCAGTGCAGCGAATGGCAGTATTGGTCGAAGCCGGCCGGCGAGAAGCTCGCCCCGACAATGCCTTTCCAGGTGCTCATGCTTGCAGAAAAAGAAGGAGAGTAGCGAGGACTGCTGCTGGCAGCCTATCCGGTGGTAAAGCACGGCTTTCCCGCCCCCCTTACGCATCAGTGCCAGCACTGAAATGAGTTAGGAGTTGGCAGAACGGCAACTCTCAACTCCTAACGCCCCTCACGCTACCCAGCCTTCGCGCACGGCGCGGACGGCCAGGCCCACCAGGGTGCGGGTGCCGGCTTTCTGCAGCAGGTTGCGGCGGTGGCTTTCCACGGTGCGCACGCTCAGGCACAGCTTGTCGGCAATTTCCTCGTTGCAAAAGTCGGCCACCACCAGGCGCAGCACTTGCAGCTCGCGGGGGCTGAAGCCGTCGAGGAGGTAGTGGGCGGCGGGCTGGCGCGGAGCGGGGCCGGGTGCCGGGCCGTCGAGCCAGGGGGCCAGGGCGGCGGCCAGGGCGGCCGGCGGCACGTGCCGGGGCAGCTGCAGCTGGGCGCCGTAAGCAATAGACGCGGCTAATGGCGGCTGGTCGGTCAGCAGCAGGCAGCGCTGGGCGGGGCGGGTGCGGCGCAGGCGGGCCAGCAGCTCGGGCAGGGTGCGGCCGGGCAGGGCGCCATCCAGCACCAGCAGGGCGAAGGCGCCGGGGGCCAGCAGCTCGGCCACCTGGGTGGCGTCGGCGGTGAGGGTGAGGCGCAGGGCGGGCCACCACTCGCGGAGAATGGCCACCAGGCCCTGGCGCAGCAGGGTGGGCGCGGCGGCCACCAGGGCCGACGGGGTAGCGTAAGAGTAGCTCATGGCGAAGGCAGAAAAAGGGGACGAAACACCCCGGCCCGCGGCTGCCGCACACCGATTCAGCGGCAGCCCCCGGCCGGTAGGCGGAAGGAACACTGAAAATTAGAAATAATACTTTAATATATAATACAAATTATTTTAAAATACCTACTTTTAGGTAGAGAATAATTGATGACCGGCCCCGGCCCCGGATGAGCGGCCGCCGGAAACGCAAAGCGCCGCCCTGCGAGGCAGGGCGGCACCGGTGGGCCACGAAACGGGAAGCCAAATGTTGCTTGAAGCCTATCCCAAAAGGCTATTGGTGTAGGAGGGCGGGGTAGAGACGCAATATTTTGCGTCTCGTCGTTGCTGATGTTGCGATAATTGCGCGGTTCCGACTATTCAACGACGAGACGCAAAATATTGCGTCTCTACTTCGTGTACGCCATCTTGGAAACGGCTCTAGTGGGCCGTCCGCCCCGGCCCGGCGGCTAGCTGCGCCGGTTGCTGCCGAGGAAGATGGACACGTAGTAGAGCAGCGAGGCCAGCGAGGCGATGGCGGCCACCACGTAGGTCATGGCGGCCCACCAGAGGGCGTCTTTGGCCATGCCGTGCTCCTGGGTGGTCACGATGCCGCGCCGGTCCATCCAGGCCAGGGCCCGGCGCGAGGCGTCGAACTCGACGGGCAGGGTGATGAACGAAAACAGGGTGGTGAGCGAGAACAGGGCAATGCCCAGCCCCAGCGGGTACGGCGTCCGGTTGACCAGGAAGAAGCCGGCCAACAGAATGAACGGCATCCACTTCGACACCGCGCTCACGACCGGCACGATGGCCGAGCGGAACTGCAGCATGGAATACGCCGTGGCGTGCTGCACGGCGTGCCCGCACTCGTGAGCGGCAATGGCGGCCGCGGCGGCCGTGCGCTCGGCGTACACGCTCTCGCTCAGGTTCACGGTGCGGTCGGTGGGGTTGTAGTGGTCGGTGAGCTGGCCCTCGGTGCTGATGATGCGCACATTGGTCACGCCGTGGTCGGCCAGCATCATCTCGGCCACCTGGGCGCCGGTGAGGTTGGCTTGCAGGCCTACTTGGGAGTATTGCCTGAATTTGCTGCGCAGGCGCCACTGGATGAGCCAGCTAACGACCATGAGCAATATGAGAAGCGCGTACATGGGGAGAAATAATTATGAGTGATGAATTAGGAGCTGATGTTACGCAGTCGGGTCGTTCAGACGTTCGCCTCACCCCCTAGCCCCAGAGTTGTTAAGTTCTTAGGTTGATTAGAAACTCTTTGATGTTTTGGGCGAACATGATTTGGGCAAAGCTGAGCGAGGGGTGGACGTTGGCGAGCAGGAAGTTCAGGGCAAAGGTGTT
>Ga0123338_10004278_pt1 | contig 12521 bp, 10 predicted proteins | sample grotaG_FD_89793 | JGI IMG/M metagenome (GOLD analysis project Ga0123338, IMG submission 89793) | Glacier valley bacterial and archeal communities from Borup Fiord, Nunavut, Canada, to study Microbial Dark Matter (Phase II) -... | ecosystem: Environmental > Aquatic > Freshwater > Ice > Glacier ... | reverse complement strand
GCATAAAAAGACAGAAAGAAACGCGAGTGGAACATCACTCGCGTTTCTTTCTGTCTTTTTATGCATCCGTCATTTTCTGATCTTACGGAAGAAGAGCTTGCCCATGATGCGCCAGAGGCCGGGCCAGAGTCGCTCGGCATCTTGCAGTTCGGCTGGCTGTGGAGCCTGGTAGGGAGCGGCCCAGCGATCACGTACGAACAGTTCGGTGAGGTGGCGGAACATCCTTTCGCCCTGGGGAGCCTGGCGTATCAGCACGTTGCTATACTCGTAAGGGGTTTGCCACGCGCGCGGCCCCAGTCCAACGAAACGCGCGAGGTAACACACGCGCCAATACATGCCCGCGATAAAAGTACTATTCTCGTAGAGGCTACGCCACCAGTACCGACCAAGCGCGGCGAGGAAGAAGAGCAGCGAGAGCGCAAACACGATGCCGGCGAGCCAGATCAACAATGCTGTATTGATTGGAGCCGTAGGCGACAGTGATTTGCCAGTTGGTGGTGTTGGCTTCTTGGGATGTGTCGGGGGTGGTGTCACCTTCCCCGGCGTCACCGTTGCACCCGCTTTCGTTGGGGAAGGCTTAACCGTTGGCGGTGGCGTGGGCTGCGATCCCTTCACCACAGCGAGCGAGAACCCCGGTGTGGGATCAAAACTTACCCACCCGTACTCTGGAAGATACGCTTGTACCCAGCTATGGGCGTCATCGCCCTGCACGATCCACACCTTGCGCCGCGTGTCAAAGTGTCCATGACTAAAGCCATTAACAACCCGCGTTGGAATACCCAACTGTCGTGCCATGATGCTCATCGCGCTCGCATAGTAGGTGCAGTACCCCTTGCGCGTCTGGAGCAACCAATCGACGGCGTTTACATTCCCTGGCACCGCCACGTTGTCCAGCGAGTAGGTGAACTGATTCGGGTCACTTAAGTGCGCCTCCAACATTTTAAGGGCGGTGTAGGTATCCGTCGCGCCGCTCGTCCATTGCGTCACCGTTTTTTGTTCGTTTGGCGAGAGGTCGCCTGGAACTTGTACATAGAGTACCTTCAATGCTCCATAATTGTACCTGTCCCAAAAATCTATGTTGTCCGCGGGTAAAGGTACGTCCTTATAATAAGGCGATGCTTGCGTAACGGCGGGAGCTTGAACGGAGGTCACCTGGTAGCGTTCACCCACAGTCAGGGGGCTTTCCTGTACCCATGTCCCTGTCGTGTTGCTTGCGCCAGTCGTGGTAGCCGGGAGACCATCGGTGTATACTTTTGTGGCAATATCAAAGCCAACTGGTTGCGCTGGCCCAAAAATATAGTGCTTTGTGCTTTCGGGCGGATGCACAACCGTGATGGTTGTCTGTACCTGTACGGCATCGTCACGCGCGACATCAACGGGTAGCTGCACGTTGGGGCCGTAGGGATGGCTCTCATTTGGGTCGAGCGTCGAGGACCAGGTATGCCCGTCAAACATATTATAGGTAAAGCCTTCAAGATATTGTGGCCCACCAGAACTGGTATAGTTCAGCACCTCGCCGGTGGGAAGGTGGACGCTACCAGAAATCGTCAGTTGGTCGCCAAAAAAGTTAGTTGGTGGTTGATAGGATTGCAAGAGCGAACCGGGGTTTTGCAGTGAGATATGCCCATTGAGAATATTCGTCCAGACATTGTTGAGATGATCCCAGAACGCTTTTCCGCTTTGTGCCTGATCGACGATAGGCAAGAGCGGACTCAGCAAAATCACAGTAAGCGTCAAGAGTGACGCCACCTGCATACAACGTATTGTGATACTGCGTGTCCACGTGCGATCCGTATGGAGTCCTTCGCGTTGCCATTGCGCGATCTGTGCGGTCAAATGTGTTCGCGCGATCAAGAGGAGCAATGCACAGAGGAGAACAACAAAGAGCAGGGTCATGTCTTGTTTTATATAATTGAGATTGACGAGCATAATTGAGCAATAGACAAAGCCGACCAGCCAGGGCAGGTGTGCCCTATAAATCAGCCAACTCCCAAAATAGCCGAGGAAAAAGCACAAAAAGGAGAGGTAGAAGAAAAACATCATCTCTTCGCTATTTGGCACCGTGCTGGAATTGAAGCCACCTAAAATGACATTCCGCAGGATGCCGAGCAGTAGCAGCCATGAGACATGGAACGCAAACGCGCTCGTGAGCAGGATGGAGAGCCAGTGACCGAGCAAACACGCTCCCAGGTGTAGCACCGATTGCGGCATACGGGGCGTCTTTGCGACCAGCAACCCCGTGAGCAGTCCGACAGCCGGACTCCACAGCAGCACAAGGCTATGGGCGACCCAATTAACGGTGACAATAGAAAGCGTCACGCTATAGACCGCCACCGCAAGTAAGATCAGTACAAACCAGCCTTCAGCAGGGGCAATGCCGCGCTGTTTCGACGCGGAAAGCTCTCCTACAGTGTGAGACTTCGATGTATCTATCAGACGGGAAGAAGGATGTTTCTTTTCCTGTTCCAGCAGGATCTTGGGATTAGCAACACTCGACGCCATCAAGTACTCCTCTAGTACAACAACCACATTGCCTTAGTAGTATATCTCTTCTTGCGTAAAAAAACACGATATTGGCCTATAATTGGTACAAATCTCTCTATAGGTCATGTGGTGGCGCGAAAAGAACTACTCGTTACGCTGTTTTGCTCTTCCCAAAAAATACAAGCAACAAACTGGGGGCCAGCACGAGACAGACCGCGCCAAACACAAACGAGGTGGAGAGGCTCACGTTGGTTTGGAGCCAACCCGCGATGCTCGGCCCGATGCTATAGCCGATGCTCCACGTTGTCGAGTAGAAACCACTTAAACGTGCGCGGTACTTGTCCGATACCTTTTCCTGCACAAACGCGGTATAGATCGGCTCGATCAGTGTTCGCATGAACGAGCGGGTATACTCGCCCGCAACCGCGAGGGGGAGGGTTGGCGCGAAACCAATCAAAATCATCAGCGGCGCACTCGCGTACTGCACAAGCGTGATGATTCGCAACTTGCTCCACCGACGGACAAAAAGCGGGGCGGTAAGCGAGAAGAGGCCACCCGCGAGTCCTGAAAATGTGAAAATAATCCCCAACGGCCCCGGCAACAGACGGAAACGCAACACGAAGAAGAGTTGAATCAGTCCAATCACCGCCCCTTCACCCATTGTGAACAGCAGATCGGGCAAGAGCAGCTTCACGAACAGCAACACGGGGAGTCGCTCCTCTCCTTGCGCTTTAGGTTGTTCGCTCTGTCTTTCCCCTAATTGTCCCGTAGGTATTCGCAATCGTTTCTTTTCTTGCAAAAACCAGAGTGGGAGGCCAAAAACTATGGTGAAGAGCGCAGCCGCGAGGACGCCCCAGCGTAGCGGCACGGTACTCGCCGCAGAAACGTGCAATATTCCTCCAACAAATTCAGGGATGGCTCCCCCAAGCAGGTTGCCGAGCGAACCGACGCCAAGCAGTAAAAAGCTATTGAACGCTAGCACACCCACACGTTGCTGCTCCGTCGTGTTCTCGACCAGCAGAGGAATATTCGTCACCCAATACGCCGTCGAAACCGCGCCTTGCAGGACGCTGAACAGCAAGAGGAGTGGCCCCGCTGTCACCAGTCCGGTGAGCGCGAGAAACAGAGGCGTCAGCACCGCCGAGACCAATAGCACCGGCTTGCGCCCGATACGGTCAGCGAGCAAGCCGGTAGGGACTGCGCCCACGAGTGCGCCAATAGCACCTGCCGCATTGAGCAAGCCAATAAAGTCTGGTTTGTAGCCAAGACTGTGCGCGTAATAGCTGATATTCAACATCGCTATCGTGAGCTGAAAACCTTTGCCTGTTGTAAAAAGAAAGAGAATATAAACATTGCGTGGTAAGCTCCGCAGCGATGAGCGCAGACGTGTCGGCAACGATTGTGTTGGTGATGGTTCAGGAATGTTTGACGCCGAGGACATGGAAAACTCCTAACAAGCATACATATGGAATATTTATAGCGTACCATAGCGGATTACCCGGAGACAATGGACAAACGAACAGGATTATGATCCCCTCTGTATACGGTTACATATTCTCAAACGTACTAAAATAGATAAGAAAGATGAGGATATCGGATAAAAAAGTAGACTCATAGGCATAAATACAGCAAAAAGTTATCTAGTATTTGTCAATCGTATAAGAAATATAAGTACGGGTTTAAAGGCATCTTAGAGTATTTCAAAGCACTTGAAAAGACTTGATATACGGATAAAAGTAGTGTATTCTATGAACAACAGATACAGACAGTTCTCTTCACGAAGTATTCGGTGAACGGTATTATCAAACTGCATCTGTATAGAAATTTGAAGTAGTTACATAGTACAGAAGGAGATTTCAGAAATGCTTACAGCTTTATTGTTTTGGGTCATCGTTGGTTTGGTTGCTGGCTTCCTTGCGAGTGTCGTAATGCGTGGCGGCGGCTACGGTATCGTTGGTGACATCATCATTGGCATCGTTGGAGCGCTCATCGGCGGCTTCATCATGAATGCGTTCGGTTTGGGCGGTAATGGCTTGATCTACAGCATCATCGTTGCGTTCATTGGCGCCTGTATCCTGATCTTCTTGCTGCGCCTCTTCACACGTGGCACACGCCGCGTCTAACGCGCAGATGGCTCAAGCATGCAAAACACGCTTGAGTTTCTCAAAAGGGATGACCTCTTCGTAGGCCATCCCTTTTTTGTGTTCATGGTTACACGGAATGTAGAGACATCACAAGGGTTACAGACGCACAGGTCCGCTTGCCGTCCACCATGTCAACAAGCCTGTTTCCACCTCATATGACGCACGCGCGGAGGTGAACTGTTGCTCTGTGTACGTCTTTCCGCCGCGCACCACATTATGCTCATTCTCCAGAGGCGGCCCAAAGTTCCAACCGCGCTGGTTGCGCGCACGGAGCCATGCCTGCTCTATCGCGGCATGTTCGTTTATACTGATCGCTTTACACACGTTCCACACCTGTCGGTCATCGTCGCTAAAAGTAAGCGGAACAACTGGTGGGGGGGGAGCGGGTGCTTTTGGTGGGAGTGGTGCAGGCGGGACCGTCCCGCCTGTGGGAATAGGGGTATGCTGAATTGTGCCCGCGTAAGGGGCGTAGGTATCGTAATACCAGAAGCCGATGTAGCCGTAGCCGTGCATCTTATCGATGAACTCTGCAACCTGCGCGGATGCAATATCGCGTTCCAGTGAGATGACCGGAAGAATCGGTTTCAGGCCGCCCTGTCCCTGCTTCTGAGCCTGTTGCTCAAAGTATTGCCACTGTGGGTACACGTAGTCAATCGCCGATTGGGCCAACCCGTTCCACTCGGCGAAGTAGACCTGTGGCAACCATGCATCCATATAGGGGTTGAGCGATAGTAAGGGAACGGGATGGTTCAAGGGATTGGCGTACAGGGTGGGCAACCATAACCCCTTGTAGAGAGCGCGCACCTGCTGTCCAAAGCTTTCGGCACTTGTGTATTGACCCATGTACTCATCTTCGATATCGGGGATTACCGCGCCGAAGATGCTGCCGATCTCCGCTGAGATGTGGGCCTCCGCTGTAATCTGTGCCGCGCCGAAGCGTGGGCCGTAGCAATAATGATAGGGGACGACGCGCAGACCATGCTGTGCCGCGACCTGTTTGAACATTACAAGACTCGCGTCATCATACCAACGGTTCGTGCCATCGGCAACTTTTGGATGCAAGCCCTGCACATTCCAGGCCACCGCCTGAATACAAACCTGTTCCCATTGCTCACGTGTGAAGCGTTGCAAACCAAACCAGACCCACCGGCCTGTCATCAACGCGGGAATGTGAGTAGTGTCATTCATGAACGAAGCGTCCTTTCGTAGAGGAGGAAAACGGGGAGTGTGTCATGTAATCGAGGAGTGGTGATTACAAAGGAAAGCGTACCATGAATTGGGTGAAAAGTCAATACTGCTTGCTTGCTATTTATTACGAAACCTCATCCACGAGATGCAGCGCAGCCGCAGGGCCGTCTGGTTGGTGATGGGTGCGAATATAAAGGACAGTCTGGGCGGAGAGGCCAGCCGTAGCTGCGAGATTTGCCCCAACCTCAGCGTGCCACCATGCGTAGCTCAAGGCGCGTCTCCACGCTGGCAACAGAGCGTGTTCCAGTACATCGGGGGCGACAATCAGCCGTGCGAGCAGACGCGGCGCGCACAGTTTGCCCAACACAAGCGCGGGCCGTGTCCAGAAGGGAACACGCCCCCGCGCCTTGCCAACATCGTGCAACAACGCCGCCGCGAGCATGTCCGTCTCGACACAGCCACGCGCTTGCAGGCCGCGACAGACGCGCAGGCTATGCTGTTGGTCGGCGGTTGACATTGTAAAGAAAAGCGATTGGGCTGGAGCCGACAACCAACTCTGTACCTCGTGCCGATCTTCCTGCGAAAGTGGCGCGACAAAGCCGAGTTGTTGTTGTGCCTGGCCCAGGCGATAGCGTATGGCCTCAAACCATGCTATGGTTCTATTTTTGTTCATCAGAGCATATAGACATACTGAATAAAATCAAAGCTCGCGGGCAAAGGGCCAACAACCAGCGAGAGGATGTTGAGTGCGCCGAGCGTGATATAGTGTGTCAATTGGAAGAGTGGGAAGCTACCAAGACCGGAGATTCGAGCGAGAAAAGGGATAAAGAAAAAGAGGGCCAGAATAATAAACGGCCCATAGGGGCCAGATTTTGCGAACTGCACCGCTTGCTTGCTGGGAAGCAAAGTATAGACAATTTGATAGCCATCGAGAGGGTAGAGCGGGATCAAATTGAAAAGCGTCAAACAGATATTGACACCCGCGAAGACGACAAGCAATTGTAAGAGGCGTATTGCGAAAGGATTGAGGGTTAGATAGGGATATGTGAAGCGCACAATAACAGCAACAAGTACACCTATCAGCAGGCTAAAAATGGGACCAGCGATTGCGACGGTAAACAAACCGAGGTTAGCCCCCACGCGCATTTTCCATGGATCGGCCTTCACCGGCTTGCCCCAGCCAAAGCCGATAGGAAGCACACCGATTGGTTGAAAGGCAAGAATGACACACATCAAGAGTCCCATTGGGTCGATATGTGAGCGTAGGCTCAGAGATTGACGCCCCTCGGCTTGTGGAGTGCGATCACCAAGCCAACGGGCCATGAGTGCATGTCCGCATTCGTGTAGGGCAATCGCCAGGAGAAATGAGGCGACAATCATAAAGGCCAGTAACACATTTATCGTATTTGGATCATGCATAGCTATTTTCACTCGGTCCTTTTGCTAGTGAGAAGATCAATTTTCATACCTTCATACGCGGAACGGGTACGGGCGAACTGAGTTCGCGCCTCCGCCTCCATACGATCTAATTGTTTATCATTATAGGTTGGTTCATGGTGAAAAAGTATCAATTCATGAACGTGGGCGGCACGGGCGGCCTCTATCGCCATCTCTATCATGCTGTGTCCAAAGCCGTGCTTCATCCGCTGATAATCGTGACGTGTGTATTGTGCATCGTGAATGAGCAAATCCGTGCCTTCGATAAACGCCAAGAAATCGGCATCACAGCCCTGCTCCCATTCTACATCGGTTGCATACACCACACGCCGCCCCGCGTATTCTATGCGGTAGATAACCGCGCCATCTTTGGGATGACTTTGCGTAAACAGTGCCGATACACATACCTCGTCGTCTCTTACCGTGTGGGGCAAGCGACTGATATGTGGTTGCCCGCCTTGCCATACGATACACTGCTCATTAGTGATGGTGTGAAAGATACGACGCGAAGGCAAATCATGTACGTCTACTGGGAAATACGGTGGAGACATGAGTTGGGTTACGAGCTGCTCGATATTGTAATCCACAAGGTGCGGCCCAAAGATGTGAAGCGTCGTTCGTGGATCGAAGAGTGGGGCGAAAAAGGGAAAGCCAATCAGGTGGTCGCCGTGTCCATGCGTGATAAAAAGCGCGATGTCGAGCGGCGCGTCCGGCTCTTCGCGCTGCATCACATCCTCACCCAGCCGAATAATCCCACTTCCCGCGTCAAAAATGAGCGTATCACCTTTCCCGTTCCCCACCTGCATTTCAACACACGACGTATTGCCGCCGTGACGCATGGTCTCGGCCCCCGGCGTGGGATAGCTCCCGCGCACACCCCAGAAACGAACAAGGAAACGCTGCTGAATCGACATAGCCCATAACTCCTGCCCAGCCAAATACGATAGAATGGTTGTCCCCATTATAACGTGCGGTGAGCAGAATGAAAAGGCTTCCCTGAAACGTTTTGCTGAACTATCCCGTACCCTAGATAGTAATATCTATACCGTATCATCATAAAACGTCTGTGAGGGAACACATCAATGGCAACAAAGAGACAAAACGCCGCGCAACGGGGCGCGTCACAAGCGGCCCGTACGGCAACAAGAAGCGCAGGTTCAGGGAAAGATTTTGTGAAAAAAATTCAGAACGATTGGATGACTCACCTTGCTCAAGCACTCGCGTTTAGCCTGGTAACGGCCCTCATTCCTATCGCGGTCCTGCTGTTCGGTATCCTCGGTTTATTTATCGGCTCATTGAGCAAGAGTGCTTCAACGAAGCTCTTGGGCAATCTCGCAAAAGCGTTTCAAGGCGGCCCGCTCTCCTCGCAAGATTTCCTCACATCAGCGGCAAGCAAATTGTCAAGTTCTTCGGGGCTGCTAATCTTCATTGCGATTATTGTCGCGCTCATTTTTGGGTCACGTCTCTTCGTGTTGATGGAGATGTGCTTCGATGTTATCTATCGTCTACAGCCACGTTCGTTCGTACCTAAAAACCTGATCGCCATTGGGATGCTTGTTCTGTTCATGATCCTGACGCCGTTCCTGATTTTGGCCTCGACGGTTCCAGGCCTGGTACTGTCCGTTCTGCAAAATACCGCTATTGGGGGCAATACAACCGTCACCAATATAGTTGGTTTTATTAGCAGTGTGCTTGTCGCGTTCCTGCTCTTCGAGATCTTCTACGTGTTCATTCCCAATAGAACGGAGAACGTCCAGAGCATCATGCATCGCTTCGGCACAAGTTGGAAAGGGGCCGTCGTCGCCGCCATCATCCTCCCCTTGATGCTGGCGTTCTTCCCACTCTACACGCAATACTTCACCAAAGGCTATGTTGGACAGGTGGGTCTCGTGCTGGCCGTCGTCGCCTTTTTCTACCTCTTCGCCCTGATTACCCTCTTAGGGGCAGAGATCAATGCCTTCTTTGAAGAAGGGGTACGTCCCGCCGCCAGCGACCTCATCTCACGCGCAAGCAGGAATTCGTAAGAATAGTGGGTCGCGAGAGATATGCCGCGTGAGTATATCTCTCAACACGTGGTAGAAGGAGGGCGAGAACTTATTCTAAATGGATAAGCTCTCGCCCTCCTTCTACCACGTGACCACGCCCCAGGAATTAACCCGTTACACCCCTGGCGGTAACACTCCTCGAATAGATGCGTCAACCAACTGGACGGGGTGGAGCGCGGGAAGTGGTTGATCGAGCCGTTGCAGTGCTGCCGTGATTTGCAGCAGGCAACCAGGGTTTGCGGTGGCGATCATGTCGGGCTTCATGCTGAGGATGTTCTGGGCCTTGCGCTCGCCGAGTTGGTTCGCGGTTGCGGGTTCCAACAGATTGTATGTTCCCGCGCTCCCACAGCACACGTCGGCCTCTGGTATGTCGGTTAGCTCAATGCCTGGGATCGCGCGGAGTACATCACGGGGTTGGCGGCGAACGCCCTGCGCGTGGGCGAGATGACAGGCGTCGTGATAGGCCACGCGCAGGTTGATGGGATGACGCGGCGCGACTGGCGTCAGCTCTGCCAGCAGCTCCGTGATATCGCGCACCGAGGCCGAAAACGCCTTTGCCCGTTCCGCATACTCTGGGTCGTCGCGCAGTAGATGCCCGTACTCTTTGAGGCTAGAGCCACAGCCCGCGACATTGACCACAATCGTATCGAGCGCGTACACCTCAAACGTGTCGATCAGGCCACGCGCATAGTTCAGCCCCTCGACCTCGCGACCAGAGTGGATACTCAGCGCACCGCAACAGCCCTGCGTTGGGGGAATGACAACATCGCACCCCTCAGCCGTGAGAACGCGAATGGTTGCCGCGTTGACATCATCGAAAAACACACGTTGAATACAACCGATGAGCAATCCCACGCGCCGCCGCTTGGTACTCTTTGCCCTATTGAACGCCTTTGGACGCGAGAGCAGCGAGTTCAGCCGAATGGTTGGCAGAATCGCCTCCATACCCAGCAGTCGCGCGGGGATCAGTCGTTTCGCGGTGGGCGTTTCTAGCAAGCGTTTGGCTCCGCTTTTCTGGTAGAGCCAGAGCAACGGCGTCATCAGACGCAAGCGGTTGGGGTAGGGGAACAGGCTAAAAATCATTGTGCGAAACAGACGATCCCACAGGCCACGTGGGTGATTACGCTCAACCTGTGGCCGTGTCGCCTCGATCAGTTTGTCGTATTGCACCCCTGATGGACACGCGGTAACACATGCCATACAACCAAGACAGCGATCCATGTGGGTTGAGAATGTATCGGTAATCCCAATTTCGCCCTCGGAAGCCATCTTCATCAGGTGGATGCGACCTCGCGGCGAGTCCATCTCCTCGCCCCACAGCAGATATGTTGGACACGTCGAGAGGCAGAAGCCGCAATGGACGCAATCCGCGAGTAGCTCAGGGTCCGGCGCGTGATGCATGTCAAAAGCCGAGAAGCCCTGCTTAACAGGTAAAACTGTCCTGGGTTCGGTCAAGCCGTGTGGCCCCGCTTCTTCAAGTGGCGCGTCATTGTCATTGTGCCTATTTACTATACTCATATTCTGTGCTGTGGACTATTTCCCCTCACGAGGGGAAATAGTCCACGCTCCTTTCTACCCTGTACTTCTTTGTATGGTATTTGGTAGCTACCACATTCTCTACACTACAAACCGCCCACGAAGCGGCCCGGATTTAGCGTATTTTTCGGGTCGAAGCGCATCTTCAAGTTTCGCATTACCGCCAACGCCGGTACTGGCCCCCACACATCGAGGTCTAGCCCCAACGGTGCTTCTGTGACAACAACTCTCCCTTGCTGCTCACCCGCGATGTGGCGCAGCGTACTGGTTGCTGATAGCAACGCGGTATCATCGCCCGCCAATCGTACCGTGACGAGGCCATGACCCGCGTGTGCGTACCATGTCGCGCGTATGTGCTGCTGCTCACAGAGCCGTTCGACATGGGTCAACCAGTGTGTAACGTCTGTTGGCAGAAGGTTTGCTTTGAGTGTAAGCATAGTTTGAGTGTGTGAGGTTGTTGTTTCGTGAGCTAGAGCGGCCCAGAATTGTGTTTCCGCCTCGCCTTCGAGGGTCTGCGCTGTTCCCTCGCCAAGCTCCGCACCCATCGCCAGCAACGTATCCGTCTGGGCCGCTACCGCTTCTTGCCCCATTTCAAAACGGACGCCCATTGTATACGTCCTGTGCGTTGTGTCTCCTTGTATATCTATAACGGTTGGCACAAGTGTTGAGCCAAGTATCCGCACGGCCAGATCGCCCAGGGGAGCCAGCGTGGATGTGGTAATCTGTACCGTGCGCGACGTGACGGGTAGGGGATAGAGGCGAAAGGTGGCGGCGACGATCACGCCGAGCGTCCCCAACGCACCCGTGAACAGCTTTGGAAGATCGTAGCCCGCGACATTTTTAACGACCTTGCCGCCGCCTTTGGCGATTGTGCCATCGGCAAGCACGACCCGTACCCCGATGATCTGGTCACGTACTCCACCGTAGCGTAAACGGCGTGGCCCCGTCGCGTTTGTGGCGACGATCCCGCCAATCGTCGCCTCTACTGGCAAGGTAGGGTCAAGCGCGAGCCACTGCTTGCTTTTCGCGAGCGTTGCCTGTAACTCGGTAAGGCGTAACCCTGCCTGGGCCGTCACCACCAGGTCGTGCGGAACGTGTTCAACAATCCCATTTAGCCGTGCCATACTCAACAGAATGTCGCCGCCCGTTGGGGGAAAGCCGAGGGCGAGCTGGGTTCCCCCGCCACGTACCAGCACATGTAGCCCTTCTGTGTTTGCGAAGGCAAGCACCGCCGCGACCTCTTCCTCGTTCGCTGGCTCCACAACCACCTGCGGGCGTACACCCGCCACGCTGTCCGTATCCGCGGCGGGCCGTACTCCCGCACCGACAAGCGACGCCAGCGTGGAGTGTAGCGATTGCGTTGAAATGTTCATATTTCTCATCCTTTCCACGCACTAAAAGCGTTCGATGATGCCCGCCGCCTCTAGTGGATGCTGCTTGTATGGGCCGGGGACTTCCCCACACAGACGTGGGGTGGGATACACCTTGTTGGGATTAGAGATGTTGCTTGGGTCAATCGCGCACCGGATAAGTTGGTGGGTCGCCATGTCCGCCTCGGTAAACATAAACTGCATATAGGCTTTTTTGTCGATACCGACGCCATGTTCGCCCGTGATGCTCCCACCATGCTCGACACAGATACGCAGTATTTGCCCCGCTAGCTCCTCGGCGTGATGCTCCGCCCCCT
>Ga0123338_10004277_pt1 | contig 12522 bp, 13 predicted proteins | sample grotaG_FD_89793 | JGI IMG/M metagenome (GOLD analysis project Ga0123338, IMG submission 89793) | Glacier valley bacterial and archeal communities from Borup Fiord, Nunavut, Canada, to study Microbial Dark Matter (Phase II) -... | ecosystem: Environmental > Aquatic > Freshwater > Ice > Glacier ... | reverse complement strand
TAATATTAATCAAAATAACTATTTATTAAGCGTTTATGATAATGGAATAGGAATAAACGAGTTAGATTCACAAATAATTTTTGATATGTTTACCAGGGCAGCGGGAATTCATAAAACGACAGGCTTGGGTTTATATATGTGTAAATTGGCAGCGGAAAAACTGAATGGAAAAATTTCTTTAGTGATTAATAAAAATGACATGACAGAATTTAGAGTTGAATTCCCATTTCAATAAATTATTTATTTTAATAGATTGAAAATTTAAATTTAATATGCATTTATATACTACTCATTAATTTTTATTTGAGAAATGTTTTTAGTTAGGTTTTTAACCATACTTTTTTTAATATCAAATGTTTTTAAAGCATTTGCTCAAACAGCTCCTGAAATTATAATATCAAGCTCCAAAAATATTAAGGAGCAAAATATCACTCCCTTTCTCTTAATTTATAATGGAGCCCATCCTGAAAATATTTCTTTCAATGATGTCAAAAAAGAAAATTTAAAGCAGTTTGTTGAATTAAAAGATGGAAAATCCAATCTTGAAAAAAATGTGAGATGGTTTCGCTTTAACATTAACAATACATTAAATGAAAATTTTGATTTCAAAATAAGTATCATTTTCACTGATAAGATTTCAATTTATTCTCTTGATGAAGGTGGAAATTTTCAATTGCAAAACACGGGAGATCTTGTTCCAGTGAGCGAAAGAAATCCACCTATTGGTCAGATGGTTTTTGCTAAAATTCCTGTTTATTCAAAGAGGAACAACACTTATTATATAAAATTAGAAAGCCAAACAAATATCTCGCAGCAATTCAAACCGCTTGCTTTAAAATCTATTATGATTTATACTCAAAATAGGTTTGAAAAACTTTTTATAGATTCCAGGTTGTATCAATCAGCATTTTATGGGGCTATAATTGTTATTTTTTTATATAATTTATTTGTGTTTTTTTCCTTACGAAATCAATTTTCATTTCTGTATTTATTATTTTTAATCACGTTTGTAATTTTTTTAGCCTCAAATAATGGTTTTTTAGCCGAAACTGTTTTAGATAAAAATCCTCGATTTGATTTATACATCAGATTTTTATCCACTCCATTCCTGTTATTATTTTATACACTTTTTAGTAAATCTTATCTAAAATTAAAAGATTATTCTCCAGTAATAAATCAGATTATAAATTATTGGATGTTGTTTTTAATTTTGATTATAGCTGTAATGTTAAGTGGTTATTGGGCTATTGGGCGAACCATTATAACTTTCTCAGGAATTTTTAATTTTATCGTTATTGGTCTTGTAGCTGTTTATAGTTTAAAAAAAGGATTTATTCCAGCAAAATACTTTTTAGCAGCTAACATTCTTTTTATTTTCAGCGGGGTTTTATTTGCCTTGCAAAGAATAAATTTCGTGGTTTACGATCCTCTAAATCAATATCAAACTCAAATATCTGCTATTCTTCAAATTTCATTATTCTCTTTAGGTCTTGCAGAAAGAATACAATTAGTACGCAAAGAATTAATTGAAAAAACAGTTGAAAATGAGAAGCTTGAACGGCAGAAAGATTTAGAACTTAAAAACTTAGCAGAAGAAAAAAATCAGGCACTACAAAATGTGGTGGATGAACTTGATATGTTCATATATAAAATAGCTCACGACATTAGAGGGCCTATTGCCAGGGTAATGGGTTTAAGTAAGGTGGCTTTAATGGATGTTGAAAATGAAACTGCACGCAACTATTTTAATTTACTAGAAAAAGAATCGTTTAACTTAAGTGATATTTTAAAACGATTATCTACAGTATATGAAATTAATCATTTGACAGTTAAAAAAGAAAAAATAAGCTTAAATGCGATTATTGAGAATTTATTATTAGAAATTAAAAAGGATATTGAAATTGATAAGACAAATTTTAAATTTGAAAGTAATGGTGATTTAGAAATAATTACCGACAAGTTTATTATTGAGTTGATACTAAAAAATTTAATTGAAAATGCATTTAAGTTTAAAAACGGTAATACAAATAGTTTTATAATTGTTAAGACTGAAATAATTCAAGAAAATTATTTAATATCAGTAATTGATAACGGAATAGGGATTTCTCCTCAAAATAATAAATTAATTTTTGATATGTTCAGCAGGGCTGCCGGAATACATAAAAGTTCTGGACTTGGACTGTATATGGCAAAATTGGCTGCTGAAAAATTAAATGGAAATATTCAACTTGTTAAAAATCCTGATGGATTTACGCAATTCGCATTTAACTTGCCAAAGTAAAATTTACTATTAAAAATGCATCTTTTTTATTCTCCACAATTTTCTGAAATTAATCCTTATTTATCCGAAGAAGAATCTTGGCATTGTTGTAAGGTTTTAAGAATGGAATTAAATGATGAGATATGGGTAACCAATGGATTAGGATTGTTATCACAATGTCAAATAAAAAAAGTTGATTTAAAAAAAACAGAATTAAAAATTTTATCATCCAATAATAATTATGGAAAAAGAAATTTTTCTATTCATTTAGCCATTGCTCCTACTAAAAATATTGATAGAATGGAATGGCTGGTAGAAAAATGTGTAGAAATAGGTATAGATGAAATATCTTTTTTGCAATGCCAACGTTCTGAAAGGAAAATAATCAAAACAGATAGGTTAAAGAAAATTGCTATTGAAGCAATGAAACAATCGATAAAAGCATATTTTCCGAAAATAAATGAACTGCAAACATTTGAAAGTTTTGTAAGTCAAAACAATTTTGCAAAAAAATTCGTTGCTCATTTAGAAGAAGGTAAAAAAGTACTTCTTTCAAAAATAATAAAACCAAATGAAAATTATTATATTTTGATAGGGCCCGAAGGTGATTTTTCAATGAATGAAATCAATTTGGCAATTAAACATAATTTTGAGCCGGTAACATTAGGAGAAAGTAGATTAAGGACTGAAACTGCAGGTTTAATGGCTTGTCAAACATTTCATATCGTTAATCAATTAACTTAAAGTTTTAAATTTTATAAGAACATAAAATATTTAAATGATTAAAATTTTAATTTTTCTACTTTATTTTTTCTTAAATGTATTTTTTTGTTTTGCACAAAACCCGTCTTTTAAAATTGCAAAATTAAAATATAATGGGGGAGGGGATTGGTATTCTAATAAAACTTCTTTACCTAATTTAATTGCGTTTTGTAACAAAAATTTAAAGATGAATATCGATCCCGAAGAAGGGATTGTTGAAGTAGGTAGTACTGAAATTTTTTCCTATCCTTTTGTGCATGCAACAGGGCATGGTAATATTGTTTTTACTGATGCAGAAGCAAGTAATTTAAGAAAATATTTAATTTCAGGTGGTTTTTTACATGTGGATGACAACTATGGATTGGATAAATTTATCAGGCTTGAGATGAAAAAAGTTTTTCCAGAACTTGAATTTGTTGAAATACCATTTAATCATCCGATTTATCATCAAAAATATGATTTTCCTGCCGGTTTACCCAAAGTTCATGAACATGATGGAAAGCCTTCACAAGGTTTTGGATTATTATACAAAGGAAGATTAATTTGTTTTTATAGTTATGAATGCGATTTAGGAAATGGATGGGAAAATCAATCTGTTTACAATGATCCTGAAGAAAAAAGACAACAAGCATTAAAAATGGGTGCAAATTTAATTATGTATTCTATGACGAGTTATTAGAATATAAGAATTGCAATATTTTTCTTAAAATATTTTTATACAAATACTTAACTTGCCAACTATTTAACTTGAATCATTTTTTAATTTTATCATTTTAATTATTTTAACTGTGTTATTTATTATTATATTTTTTATCGCCCACTGGTATATTTCTTTATTTTGCCAGACATTCTTTTTACATCGTTATGCCGCTCATAGAATGTTCACCATGACAGCAAAATGGGAACGTTTTTTTTACTTGTTGTTATACAGTTCACAAGGATCTTCATATTTAACTCCACGTGCATATGCAACTCTACATAGGATGCATCATGCTTATAGCGACACAGAGAAAGACCCTCATTCGCCACATTATCATGAAAATATTTTTAAAATGATGTGGAGAACAAAAGATATCTATAATGACCTACTAAATAAAAGAATACCACTAGAACCTGAATTTGATATAGTATATCCTGAATGGAAAGCAGTTGACGATTTAGGGGATAAATGGTATTCAAGATTAGGTTGGGGTACTCTTTATACATTAATTTATATTTTTGCATTTTTTTATTTAGGAATGCCTTGGCCGTTTTTCTTTTTGTTACCAATTCATTGGTTAATGGGTCCTTTTCATGGTGCTATTGTTAATTGGAGTGGTCATAAATATGGTTATTCAAATTTCGATAACCATGATAAATCTAAAAATTCATTAATATTTGATGTAGTAATGATGGGAGAATTATTTCAAAATAATCATCATAAATTACCTAACCGAGCAAATTTCGGAGCTAAGTGGTATGAATTCGATCCAACATTTCCTGTAATAAAAATGTTGCATTGGTTGAAAATTATTAGATTAAAACCTATAAATTAATTTTTTTATAATTTAATTTATCAATAAATCAATATCAATATATTCATAAACATCTGACAAAATTAAAATTTTTGTCAGATGTTTTTTTTTAGGTTATTTTTGAAAATTATTTATAGAAATTTATAATATAAAAAATATGATTAGAAACGATTGGACAAGAGAAGAGATAGCAGATATTTTTAATTCACCGATTTTAGATTTAATATATAAAGCAGCAACCATTCATCGTGAGTTTAATGACCCTCAAGAAGTTCAGGTTTGTACCTTACTTTCAGTAAAAACAGGCGGTTGTCCAGAAGATTGTTCTTATTGTCCTCAAGCTGCAAGGTATCATACAGATGTAAAAGTTCATAAATTATTACCAGTTAACGAAGTTTTGGAAAGTGCTAAAAACGCTTTTGATAATGGAAGCACACGTTTTTGCATGGGTGCTGCTTGGAGAGAAGTTCGAGATAATAAAGATTTTGATAGCGTATTAGAAATGGTAAAAGGTGTTAATTCATTGGGTATGGAGGTTTGCTGTACTCTCGGCATGCTAACTCCTGAACAAGCTGAGAAATTAAAACAAGCAGGTTTGTATGCTTATAATCATAATTTAGATACAAGCGAGGAATTTTATGATGAAATAATTACGACAAGAAATTATGGTGACAGGTTAAATACTTTAGAAAATGTTCGAAAATCAGGAATATCGGTTTGCTCAGGTGGTATAATTGGTTTAGGTGAATCTGAAAATGACAGAATTGGAATGTTGCATGTACTTTCAACTTTACCTGAACATCCGGAATCTGTACCTGTAAATGCTTTAGTACCTGTTCCTGGAACTCCTTTAGAAGATCAGGAAAAAGTATCTGTATGGGAAATGATTAGAATGATTGCAACAGCACGTATTTTAATGCCAAAAGCAATGGTGAGATTATCAGCAGGAAGAGTTAGGATGAATATGGAAGAACAAGCTTTGTGTTTTATGGCTGGTGCTAATTCAATTTTTGCAGGCGATAAATTATTAACTACTGCCAACCATACTGTAGACATTGACAAACACATGTTTCAAACACTGAATCTCAAACCTCGAAAGTCGTTTAAAAATGAAGCTGTTGAAGTTTAAAAAGTTTTGAACCGCAATTAATTGCGGTTTTTTTTAAATTTATAAAAAATCATTTTGGAAAATCTACAATTACCATCACCAATAGAAATTACTGAAGCACAAGTAAGAATTAATCCTCACATTCATAAAACACCTGTATTAACTTCCGACGCATTAAATAAAATGCTTGGGATTGAAATATTTTTTAAATGTGAAAATTTTCAAAAAGTAGGTGCATTTAAAATTCGCGGTGCATTAAATGCCGTATTGGCAATGACAAAGGATGATTTAAAATACGGAATAGCGACGCATTCTTCTGGAAATCATGCTCAAGCGATTGCGCTTGCGGCAAAAATGGTTGGAGCGAAAGCATATATAGTCATGCCTGAAAATTGCCCAAAAATTAAAATAGCCGCTGTTAAAGGTTATGGCGCAGAAATAATATTATGTGAACCCACCTTAAAAGCACGTGAAAGAGAAGTAAATAAAATAGTTGAAAAAACAAATGCAGAGTTTATTCATCCTTATAATGATTATAGAGTTATTACCGGGCAAGCAACATGTGCTAAAGAATTGTTAAACGAACAAAGTGATGTGGATGCTATATTTGCGCCAGTTGGTGGCGGAGGTTTAATATCTGGAACGGCTTTATCCGCTCAATATTTCTCAAAAAACACAGCTGTTTTTGGTGCAGAACCTGAAGGGGCTCAAGACGCATTCCTTTCATTCAAATCAGGGAAAATTGAACCTGCACCTTTTATAAAAACAATTGCTGATGGATTAATGGCAACATTGGGTGATAAAACCTTTTCTATCATTCAACAATATGTTAAGGATATTTATACCGTTTCGGATGAGGAAATTATTTCTGCCATGAGACTATTATGGGAACGAATGAAAATAGTAATTGAACCTTCAGGGGCGGTTTCTTTTGCTGCACTATTTAAAAATAAGGAACATTTTAAAGGAAAGAAAGTTGGGATAATTTTAACAGGCGGGAATGTTGACCTTGGTATGATGAAAGAATGGTTTTAAAAATTAATTAGGGAAAAAATATTAAAAAATATTTTTCTCTAATTAATTAACTCATTAAACCTGGAAAAGAAATTCCTTTAATTTTTCTATACATTTCAACCGCATATAAATCTGTCATACCTGAAATAAAATCTGTAACAGATTGAATTTTTGAATAGACATTGTCTGTTGTACTTAAAAATTGATCAGGGATGAGTTGAATAAGTTTTGCATCATAATGAGAATTATTTTCTAATACTGCTGGAATAAATTCTTCTAATAATCCTCCTAATACAGTATATCCTGCCAATTCAATTTCAATTACAGAACGATGGTTGTAAATTTTATCTACAGATTTTTTTCCTAAATATTTTAGAGCTTCCTGAATTTTACCAGGAATTTCGTCAATTAAACTTTTTTCATATTTTCCTTCTAAAATTAATTCATGATTTTTCCAAAAAATATTAATGCATTCAGTAATTAAAAGATTAATTGTCTTAGCACGTAAAAATGCAATTCTTTCGCCTTTGTCAGAAATATAACCTAAGCCTCGCTTTAAAGATTCTAATTCCTTTTTGTCTTTATCTTCTTCAAAAAATCTAATTAATAAATCTTCTGCTTCTTGTGGAGTGAAAATGCCCAATCGATATGCGTCTTCCCAATCAATAACTCTATAAGAAATATCATCAGCAGCTTCTACTAAAAAAACAAAGGGATGCCTGCAATAACTTTTTTCAGAAGTTTTTGGAAGATCAAATTCAGTTACAATTTTTTTAAATGTTTCAGTTTCTGAATCAAAAAAGCCATATTTTTTCCTACTTACATTTTCTCCTTTTAAAACTCCAATTGAAGAACAAGGATATTTTAACATAGAAGCTAAAGTGGTATATGTAAGGGAATATCCTCCGCTACTTCTGCCATTAAAATGATGTGTTAAAATTCTGAAAGCATTTGCGTTTCCTTCAAAATTGATTAAATCATTCCATTGAGTATCACTTAAATCATTTTTATAATTTTTCCCTTTACCTGAAAAAAAATATTTTGAAATTGCTTTTTCACCTGAATGTCCAAAAGGGGGATTCCCAATGTCGTGAGCGAGGCACGCCGATGAAATAACTGCTGATAGCTCAACAGTATAAAATCTTTCAAACTCCTCCGTAATTGTTTTTTTTTCTTTCTTATATTGTTGAATTATTTTTTGTCCTATAATATTAGCTATAGATCGGCCTACACTCGCTACTTCCAAACTATGTGTTAACCTATTATGTACAAATATGCTACCTGGAATAGGAAAAACTTGTGTTTTATTTTGCAACCTTCTAAAAGGAGATGAAAATATTAATCGATCATAATCACGTTGATAACCTGATCTTACAATTTGATCTTCTATTATTTGTGAATCATTATTTGATTTATTCTCTTTTCCAGTTCTTTTATGACTATAAAGATTCTCCCATTGCATAATAATAAATTTATTTTTTAAGCATAAAAAAACAGTTGCAAGTTAATACCTGCAACTGTTTTTCTTTTAAAAATATTTATGCTTCGATTAAATCATCATAAACTTTTAATTTGTTCTCATTAACAATTTTTTCCGCATCTGTTTGGGCAATTTTATTTTTATATTCCCACCATTTCGATCCGAAGTTTTTTTTCATTAAATCATCAAAAGATCTCATCATTGTAATATTAAATATTCCTCTTGATTTTATTAAAAAAGAAGGGTCAAATGCTCGTAATGCCAATGCGTAACCGCCTTCCAAATAATTCATATAATGCCAAACACCAGCAGGAATAAATAGCATATCACCATGCTCCATTATTACTTCATAACCTTCTAAATATTTTGCAGCAGGATGTTTTTCAAAATCCGGATTTTCAATATCTACATAACTTTGAACACTATAAGGCAACCTATATAAATGTTTTGAATATTTTTGATCAAATAAAATTACTTTTTTCTTTCCATGAAATTGTGTTAAAAACACATTGCTTAAATCCATATCAAAATGTAAGTGAACAATAGAGCCTGCTCCACCAAAAAACATCATAGGGTACTTTTTTAAAAATCTTTTGTTAAATGATCAGGAAAATTAAAATCGTTACAAAGTTCAGGAATGTGATCAAAAATATTAAATAAAAACATCCTTAATTCGAGCGGACCAGCATCAATTGCATCCAAATATTGACCAAAGGTCATTATTTTATCAGGTTGATTTAATTTGGATGTAGGAGTGGGCTTGCTATTGTCGTAAAGGGGAACTTCAATATTCCCAGCTATTTGTTTAAAATAGGGGAGTTTCCACTTTTCAAAAGCTTCCCATTTATCTGCAATCCCTCGCAGAATTACAGGACGCTTAGTGGATAAATATTTTTCTTTAAATTTTGCCCCTGAAATTTTTTCTTCAACATCAACAGGAATTAATTTCATAAAATTATTAAAATTGAAAAAGTAATAAGGCAATAATTAAATTGATTTTAATCAAAAATTATGCCCGTCAATTTTATATATCTTACAAAATAATTACATAAAAAATTCCTTTAAATCAATTTTGATTTAATTTTTCTACATATAATTACATCTTTATTTAATTTTTTATATTCTGTAAGTAAGGAGAATTTATTAATTCCATTTTCTTGAAAAACATCAATTATTTGTTTGATTTTTGCTGAAGAAGTTTCTTCATCCCCTACTAAAATAACAGAATTTGAATGACTATAAATTTTTTTGTTAGAAAGAGAATATAACTTTAGCAAAGTACTTAATTGTTGAAAATTAATTTCAGCAGGGTATTGATAAGTACTCAGATTATGTTTTACATTTTTTAAAACCTCTTTTTCAACAAACTTATTCGAAATTGTAAAAAATATTTTTTCATTATTTGAAACAGTAATTGATAAAATTGAATTACTGTTTAATAATGTGCATGTAGGTGATGCTGAATGCGGTAATTTTACTATTATTGGATTTTCTGTATCAACAAATCGCCCTGTTGTGAGGAAAAAAAATAGAATTATAAATGCTACATCACATAATGCTGTTAAATCTAAGCTGATTGAATTCGGACTATAAATTTTTGATCTCATATAATAATTTTTTTATATAAGATGTGTAATTTAGATTATTCCATAAAAATTATTACTTCTTTTTTTTATTATCAGTAGCAGTGGGTTGTGTTTCGTTCTCCTCATTATAGCCTTTTTTATCTGTAATATTAGAGTTTTCAGATTGTTGAGAAGGAGTTTCCTTTTGTTGCTTCACTATTTTTTTTCCATCCCTTATTCTTGTCTTGGGAGATTTTTCTGGTAAGTTTGCCATGTTTTTAGTTTTTTAGATAAAAAATTAAAAAACTATGCCATATAAAAATTAAAATACTTTAATGGATAAGTAATAATTTATCTTAAAAAGATCATTGGCATTACTTTAGTTGACAAAATATTTTCCATAAACTTAAATATATACCTAAAAGTTAAATGAATAAAAAATTTTTACTTAAACCTCTATTTTCTATTTCTTTATTTCTTATTTCTGTTTTAAGTATTCAAGCTCAAAAGGATAATAATAATAATTATGTTGACTCATTAAAGCAATGGAGTTTTCATTTTCAATCAACAATTATTCCGCAAATACATTCAAAATTTAATGGAGGAAATTATAAAGGTAAGAACACTTTAAGTGCTCAAGGCGATACTGCTTTATCAGTTACCACAACTTTATTTATTGGAAGAAAGTTGTGGAAAGGTGCAGCATTATATTTTAACCCCGAAGTTGCTGGGGGAAGAGGATTAGGCCATAGAGATAATTCAAACCCTTATGATGAAAATTCTTATACTGCATCTGTTGGTGTTGCAGGTTTCCCTAATGGAGAAACTTTCAGAATTGGAAGTGCTAAACCAGCTTTATATGTTGCTCGTTTTTATATCGAACAAATTATTGCCCTTTCAGATGTTGGTATTGAAGAAGTAAAATCAGAAAACAATCAAATCAAGCAACAATTACCTCTATCTAGATTAGTAATAACAGCGGGAAAATTTTCCATTGCAGATATGTTTGATAACAATGCTTATGCACACGACCCTCGTACACGTTTTATGAATTGGAGTTTGATGGATTTCGGTGCTTGGGATTATTCTGCTAATACCCGAGGATATACCTATGGACTTGTAGTAGAATTAATTAAGCCAGATTATGAAGTGAGATTTGGAGCAACTTTGATGCCTACTACTGCAAATGGTAATGTGTTGGATTGGAGAATTTCAAAAGCAGGATCAATAAATTTAGAATTTCAACGAGGATTTAAATTGTTTAAAAATCAGGGCAATGTAAAAATATTAGCTTTTAGAAATGTTACTAAAGCTCCAGCTTATCTTGAAGCTGCTAATAGACTTAATAATAGCGACACAACAATTCATAATTATATTTTAAATGGATATAACGATGGAGGTGTTAAATATGGTTTTGGGATTAGTTTAGAGCAACCTATAAATAAAACTTCAGGTTTTTTTGCCAGAGTAAGTTGGAATGATGGAAAAACAGCTACTTGGGCCTTTACTGAGATTGATAGAAGCTATACTATCGGATTAAATTATGGAGGTAGTAAGTGGAAAAGGCGAAATGATGTTGTTGGTATTGCCCTAGCTACAAACGGAATTTCTTCACAACACCGTACTTTTTTAAACACTAAAGGTGGTTATGGATTTATAATAGGTGATGGAAGTTTGCCCAATTACAAAATGGAAAATATTTTTGAAATATATTATAAAGCGCAAATAGCAAGTACTCTTTTTATCACAGCAGATTATCAATTAATAGGAAACCCAGCTTATAATGCTGATAGGGGACAAGTAAACTTTTTTGCTTTGCGTACCCACTTAGAGTTTTAAATTTTTATTCAAATTTTATTTTTTTTCCTTGAGTCCCTTTTAATCTTTCCCAAAAAGATTCTCTCTGGGTAATTGAAATAAAATTAGGAACGAAAGCTTTTTTACTATCGATAACAGGATCGTTTTTGGAAATGGCAACCAAAGTATCAAAAACCATTGGAATCATTTTTACTGAAGGAGTATGCCTTTTACTAAAACTTTGCAATAATTTAGATTGAAATGGATCGGAAGCTAGCGCTATTTTAGTAAAGCCATTTTTTTTTGCAAGCTGATAAGAGTAGTAAATATTTTCAGTACTATGTTCAGCTTTTGATTCAACAAAAATATTTTCAGGTGCTATTCCTAATGCCTCACCATACAAAGCCATTATTTTAGCTTCTACATAAGGAGAATAAACTGCTGAGCCAGAATAAATAACATTTTTTGCAATTCCTTTTTTATATAAGTAATAAGACCAATACACTCTTCCCTTCATTGTTCTGCTCCATAATTTACTATCAAATGGAACACCAGGGACTATGATTGCATCAAATGGGCCTTCTTTTTCTGCTTTCTTTAATAAACGAACACATGTTTTTTGTGTATACGAACATCCAAAAGTAATTATCCCAAAGGAAAGTATTAGAAGGTTGGCAAAACCATTTAAACCAAATTTAACAGGTATCAAGAGTTTCAAATCAGACTTTTTCAAAGCGTTATAGATAGGGTTAAACCAACAAAAATTAATATTACAAAAAATAAATATAACCTCTTAAGTTATTCATAAAGATGAAATAAAAATATTATTAGAAATTAATTTTTCTATTAAAATTTTTTTAAAATCTAGTTTTTCTAGAATATTATAAATAGACATTCCAAGTATTTTTAATTTAGAGGAAATAATTGTAAAATTTTATTAATATACTGATATTAAAATACTGATATTTTAGAAATGAATAAAAAATAATATTCATTTTTTATTGAGAATTAGATTTACAATT
>Ga0123338_10004274_pt1 | contig 12529 bp, 11 predicted proteins | sample grotaG_FD_89793 | JGI IMG/M metagenome (GOLD analysis project Ga0123338, IMG submission 89793) | Glacier valley bacterial and archeal communities from Borup Fiord, Nunavut, Canada, to study Microbial Dark Matter (Phase II) -... | ecosystem: Environmental > Aquatic > Freshwater > Ice > Glacier ... | reverse complement strand
TGGGTGTCGGGGATGCGGCCCTCGAGCAGGTCCACGAGCGACTGGTAGATGAGATCGGCGGACGGCGGACAACCTGCAGGGGACGCACTTGCCGCACGACTTCTCACGGCAGGTTTCGGAGCGAGGTCTCCGGCCGCAGGCGTGCGATTGACGATGACTGTGTAGTGCACGGTTTCGCCGATACAGATGGACGTCCTCGGGTTGACGACGTCCATGTAGTAGCGATAGTCCACCGGGGAATCTGGCGCTTGTGTCGGCCGGCTGGAGACGGGAACGACCACCAAGCCGCCGCTGACGATGACGATGACGCTCACGAATCTGAGCGATCGACCGATCCATGTGTGCGAGGATCCCCATCCTGTTGGTGGCCTCAACCGTCACCAACGACAAGGGGAAGCTAACACAACCTGAGCTGGGGTTTTACCGGATCAGCGCGCTGTCAGGGCGTGGCGATGGTCGCCGGACCGTCCTTGCCTGCACGCCACAGTGAAATCGCCAGGTGATCGCCAAGCGCGACGGCGATACGGCGTTCCTCCAGACGTGAGCCGGACCCCGGCTTGGCGACGAGTACGAGTTGGCCGAGCACCTCACCGGCGAAGACGACCGGGACGGAGACCCCGCCGCTCGGTAGTTCGAACCCCTCGTCGGTGATCTTCATCTCGGTGGCACTCAACGAACCGGAGCGCTTCAAGGTATGGGCTGCAGTCGATGGGCCCCGCTCGAAACGGCAGTCGGCGATGCGCAGTTCTTTGACGAGCAACGACTGGATCGTCGTCCACACCTCGACGAGCGGCTTGTCGGCTGCGACCATTGCTGCGGTGATTTCCAGCATGTGCTGACCTTCGACGTGGCGCTCCGTCGCAGTCTGCAAGCGCCGCCGCCAACTGCTGACCTCACTGATCACCAGCCCGATGGCGACGAGCAGGAGCACCGTCACGACGTCTTTACCATCGTTGATCCGAAGCGAGTGGTACGGCGTCGTGTGGAAGAAGTTGTAGGCCAGCGCGGCGGCCAGGGCGGTGACGACGCCGGCCATTCTGCTTGCCATCGCCGCCGAGACCACGACGCACGTGAGCACGAGGGCGACGTTCGTCGAACCGACCTGCGAGCGGATGCCGGAGGACAAGCCGGCGATCAAGATCGCGGCGATCGGTCCGGCGGCCACGGCGATCGAATCAGACCGCCTTTTTCCCGGCTTCCGTGACACTGCAACCGTGGTCGATACCGGCCTCTTCGAACTGTCTGATGGTGTCGTGTCCGAGATGTTGGTCTGCATCGTGAACCTCCTCGTTCTCGCTGCCCGTCGAGTCAACACCCACCGGGAAACCGAAGGCCAATGTCTCCACCGTAACGCAGACGGCGCTCGCCATCTCGAAGATCAGCAGCTCTTAATGAGATCTATGCCAAGTCAGTCGGCTCAGTGCCGTCTCGGCGGCATCCATATCCTGACGAGGGGCGTGGTGCAGCCGCGACAGGTATGTCACGGCGACGAAGCCGTCCTCGACCGTTCTGCCATCGCTCCCGGACGGCAACGACAGGCCATCCCCCCACGACATGGCGACGGTGTAGGCACCCTCGTAGCCGATCTTCGGTTGGAGCGTTGCCGTCGATACGCGCCGTGGCGGATCGACGCCGACATCGGCATGTCGCCACCCGTGGAGTTCGTCGACGGCGACGTTCGGGACGTTGAGATTGACGACGACAGGGTCGCTCGGCATATCGGCGATCAGTCCCTCTGCGAACGAACCGGCAACCGCCGCCGCTGTGTCCCAGTGCTGCCCGACGATCATCTCGTCCCACGCTTGACCTTCGACCCCGAGGCCGGTGACCGCCTGGCTGACGGCGATGCCAGACACGCCTCCGTTGCGACCGGTCAGCGCCGCCCCGATCGTCCCGGAATGGTAGACAGCCCTGCCGACATTGGCCCCGGGATTGATCCCCGAGACGATCAGATCGAACGGCGAACCGAACGTGCCCATCCTGGCGAAGAACACGCACAACGCCGGCGGACCGGTGACAGACCAAGCCTCCGTTACTCCACTGATCGTCTCGCGACGAACCTCCGGCTGGATCAGGTGGAGTGCCCCGAGGCTCGCGCTGGCTCCCGAATATTCGGCATTCGGCGCCACGATGACCACCTCACCGTGAAGGGCCATTCGTCGTGCGAGTACGTGCAGTCCCACCGAGTCGATGCCGTCGTCGTTCGTCACCAGAATCCGCATCCCCTCATCCTTGCGTCGACAGCAGCTCATCGATGCATCCGTGCCGCCCTTCGCCGGTGCCGTCCGGCCAATCCCGGAACAAACGTCGTTATCGTGGCGAGGTGAGCGACGGAGACGACCAATCCCTCAAGGAGCGATTGCGTCGGGCCACGGAACTTCTCGAACTCGTTGCTGCTGACCGCCAACTACTCGGCGGCCTTTCGGTCGAAGATCGGACGCGGTTGCTGAATGCGGCAGGGGATGTGTTCTGTCCTGATGTCGATCAGCGGCGTCGCCAATCGAAGCTGCGAGCGCGGCAGCGGCGGACGGATCATGTCGACAACGCCGAAACGGTGCTCGCCGGTACCGGGATCCGTGCGCTTCGGAGCAAGGCTGTGTACACGACGCCGAATGTCTTTCCGTCCGTCGACGACCTGTCGGTGACGGTCGAGGACGACGACTTCCGCGAGGTTGTCGAGCCGCAGCACTGTTATGTCTGCAAGCGGATCTATTCGCAGGTGCATCATTTCTACGACCAGCTGTGCCCAGACTGCGCTCAGGTGAACTACGCAAAACGGACCGAGACAGCCGATCTTCGTGGTCGCGTCGCATTGCTCACCGGCGGACGGGTCAAGATCGGCTACCAGGCGGGCATCAAGCTGCTGCGCGCCGGAGCCTCGTTGATCGTGACGACCCGGTTTCCACGCGACAGTGCGCTGCGGTATGCACAGGAGCCGGACTTCGAGGAGTGGGCCGACCGCCTGGAGATCTACGGCCTCGACCTGCGTCATACCCCGAGCGTCGAAGCCTTCTGCCAGCACCTCGGCTCGACCCGCGACCGGCTCGACTTCATCGTCAACAACGCCTGTCAGACGGTTCGCAGGCCTCCCGATTTCTACCGCCACATGATCGAGTTGGAGACTGCGTCCGTCGCAACGATGCCGGCTCACGTACGAGCATTGCTCGGCTCGTACGAAGGGCTACGAGGATACGAACTGCTGCAACCGTCCGTCGGTGCGGCGTCGACGATTCCCGCGCTGGCGTCGATGCGGACCGATCCGTCGTTGGCCGGGCTGACGCAGGCCGCCGAACTCTCGCAGACGATATTGCTCGACGAGGACGTGTCGAACAACGAGAGCCTTTTCCCCACGGGGCGACTCGACCAGGACCTGCAGCAGGTCGACCTGCGCGGTCGGAACTCGTGGCGGTTGGTGCTCGACGAAGTGTCCTCGGTCGAGTTGCTCGAGACGCAACTCGTCAACGCCGTCGCGCCATTCGTACTCAACGGCAGACTCAAACCGTTGATGCTGCGATCGCCCGAACGGGACAAGCACATCGTCAACGTCTCCGCAGTAGAAGGACAGTTCTACCGCAAGATGAAGACGACCCGCCATCCGCACACGAATATGGCCAAGGCGGCGTTGAACATGATGACCCGCACGTCAGCAGCTGACTATCACAGCGACGGCATCCACATGAACAGTGTCGACACCGGTTGGGTCAGCGACGAGGACCCGCACGAGATCGCCTTACGCAAGCGGGCGGACGAGCGCTTCCACCCGCCGCTCGACATCGTCGATGGTGCTGCCAGGATCGTCGACCCGATCGTCGATGGCTTCAACACCGGCACCCATCGATGGGGACAATTCCTCAAGGACTACACGCCCACCGACTGGTGACATGGGTGAGTTTGGCGAGCTGGTGAGAGCGATGGCCGCGTACTCGGTGAAGGAGTGGCCGGCGCCGAGTCCCAACTCGACACGGCCATCGGTCAGATGATCGACGTGATCGTAGGTATGGAAGACGTCGAAGCCAGCGGCCTCGGCGCGGAGCGCGTTCGTACGTAGTTCCTCGGCAGCCCCATCGCCGGTCTGGCAACCGAATCGAAACGGTCGCTGCATGCCGCCAGCCTACGAATCGCCTCCGGCTCCTCACGGTCGTTCTCCCCGCCACACACCACCGCGTGCATGCTGTCCGCGGAGATATCAACCGACGGTGTTGATCTTGACGGGTTCCAGGGCGAGTTCGTATCGGTGATCGTCCGGTCCGTCGATATCGCGAACGTTGAATGGGTTGCCGTAGTGGGCGATCAGGCGATCGGTGAATGCCAGGTCGGTGTCAACGGCGATCGAGATGTTCGCACGAACCTCGATGCCGTGCATCGGATTGGTCGGATCGAGGACGAACAGTGTCGCCTGCGGGCGGGCCGCAATGTTCTTGAACTTCTGCCGATTGCCGTTGAGTGACAACTTGAGCCTGGCGTCCTCGAACAGATACCACAGCGCCGTCACTTGTGGGAGGCCATCCTTGCCGACTGTCGAGAGCGTCGCCGTGAGCGGCGCCTGGAGCAGGTCGAGGTGGGTATCGGGGAATGATGCAGTCATGGAGGTTCCTCGGGTTTCGCCGGCAGATGAGCGCCGTGGGACGGCGTTGGCTCGTTGGGGCCGAGCAGCGCAACCGTCGACGACGAATCGATTGTTCCCGACCAGACTCCTCGTCTTTCACGGTTTCGGAGGTGCGGCCTTGCGAACTCGGAGTGCGAGCCAGATCAACGGGAGCTGCAGCGGCAGGCGGCCGTAGGCGATCAGGCGCTGCGGCAGCGAGCGCGATTTCCAGTCGATTGCCATCTGCACGTTGGCCGGCAATACGGCGATGAACAGCAGTGCCGCCAGCCCGGCACCGAGGCGTCGAGTTCTCGGCACGGCAATTGCGCCAGCGACGATCAGTTCGGCCACGCCGCTGACATACGTCCACATCCGTGGCGACCCTGGAAGAACGTGCGGCACGATCCCGTCGTACCCCGTTGGCGCAACGAAGTGGGTGACGCCGGCACCGCCGAGCAGTGCGACGAGCCCGAACGTCATCCGCCTGACCGCCGTGGTCACCTTGGTGCTCGACCGTTCGACCGATGCCGACGTCATGCGCGCAGGTCTGCGTACTCGGGATGCTGGGAGATGAACTCGGCGACATACCAGCATGGCGCGGCGACATGTTTGTGTGCAGCCCTGACATCGTCCAGTGCTCGCCTGACGACGACTGCTGCCAGGCCGCGCCCGCGGAATGCTGGTTCGGTGAACGTGTGCGCGAAGGTCGTCGTGCCACCGTCGATCGCGTAGTCGGCAAAGCATGCGACTCGTCCGTCGATCGTCAACTCGTAGCGTGAGAGCACAGTATTGTCGACCACAGCATCACGCTCGTCGGCGTCGCTCATCAGCGGTCCTCGGCCGGAAGCGCTCCGGCCGGAACGTCGCCCACCGGGGCGATCTCGACGACCGCAGGCAGTTCCGTCACCGGGGCCGTCGCCGTCGGAGTGGAATCGTCCGGCGGGGTGACGTCGTGCGGCGGGGTTGCGGAACTGTCGGATGGCGGTTCCCCAACGTCGTCCGGAACCACGGCCACAGCTGCCGTCTCGTCGTCCAACGCCTTGCGGACCTGGGCGATCGTGTCCGGTGCGAGGTTTGCGTAGACGAGGTGGCCGCCGGAAAAGCGCTCGAGTTCGTGCACGGTCTTGGTGGTGTCGAACTCGCCGAGCAGCAGGATTACGGTGAAAGTCCCCGGCTGAACAGCCTCACGGAACCACGCAACCCACTCGTCGGGCACGCCGAGATCGATGATTTTCGCCCGTGCAATACCTGTCCCGGCACCGATCGCCGCGCCGGCGATCCAGCCGACAGGGCCACCGAGGATCAGGCCGAACAGCCCAGCCCACGTGGCGCCGGACAATGCGCTGCGCAACGGCTGCGGGTCGATCGTCTCTCGGACATGCGTCTTACCGTCCGCATCCTTCGTCACCGAAACGGCATCGCGCAACTGCAGGGTGCCCTTCGACGCCAGGCGGTAGGCAGCGGTGAGGAACTCTTGAGCGCGAAACGCATCATCGAAGGAAATCCCGACGATCGTGTCCGGACGGGCGGATGGATCCGTATGGGTGTTCATGGAACCCCAGTCTGCCGAACAGCAGCGGACAATGCGCAGCTCGACCCTGTGGATTGCCTGTGTGACGACGGAGCAGGATCTGACGTCCTCCGTTCAGATGGTGGCTGACGGGAACTGCTCGAGGTAACTCGTCATCTCCGTTGTCGACGTCGACGAGATGATGGCGTGGACGACGGCTCGCGCGACGGTGTCGGCGGCGATGGTGAAGACGTCGCCCAAACGGGTGAAGCGATTGTTGACCGGGCGGATGAAGCCTTCGATCTGCGCTTCCGGCAGGGTCATCGCCCCGGTCGACAGGCTGAAGACGATGTCGCCGTCGGTGTAGTTGTGAATCGGGCTGATCGCCCGTGCGAGTCCGTCGTGGCCGGCACCGGCGAGGCGCGTACATTCCGGCTTGTCCATCGTGACGTTGGTGGCGACGACAGCGAGCGTCGTGTTCAGTGCCCAGCGTTTGGCCATCAACTCGATGAAGGCGTCGAGATCGGCCTGCTTCGGACGGTGAAGATGGGCGAATTCGTCACCGATCCCGTAGCGGGTTCCCCACAGTTCTCCGCTTCGCCGGTCGATGCCGGTACCACTGGAGTTGAGGACGATGAGCGCCCCGACGACGATCCCGTCACCGGTGACCGTGCTCGCCGAGCCGACGCCGCCCTTCAGCATTGCCATATGTGCGCCCGTTCCTGCGCCGATGGTGCCCTGGGCGATCGGTCGGCCGCGCTTCGCTGCCATCAACGCTTTCGCAGCAGCCCGCCTGCCGAAGTCCGCTCCGGGCCTGTTGACGAATATTCCTCCTGCACCGAGATCGAACAACGCTGCCGACGGAACGATCGGCACGACGCTCTGCGGGTCAGGTCCGACGCGGAAACCACGACCTCGTTCGGCGAGTAACGTCATCACTCCGCCGGCGGTGTCGAGCCCGAAGGCGCTTCCGCCAGACAGGCAGATGGCGTCGACCTCACTGACCATGTTGATCGGATTGAGGCAGTCGGTATCACGCGTCGCCGGGCCCCCACCGCGCACGTCGACCCCGCCGATGGAGTGCACCGGCGGGACGATCACCGTCGTTCCGGAGAGCCATCCACGACCCATCCGCTGGTAGTGGCCGACGCCGATCCCGGTGACGTCGGCGATGTCGTTGTTCGGCCCGGGCTGCATCGCGCCAACGTAATTGGGGGAGGCCGCCCGTGTCACCGAATGTCGCGGTTTCTGCTGACATTCGGTGACACGGGACCGAGTCGGCCGGGTGCAACAGCGTCGGAGCCGTCACCTAGAGGACGATATTCACCAGACGCCCGGGGATGACGATGACCTTCTTCGGGGCGGTGCCGTCGACGAATTCGGCCACCTTCGGATCGGCGAGCGCTGCGGCCTGCACCGTCGCCGAGTCTGCGTCGGCGCCGACGGTAATGCGCGACCGCAGCTTGCCGTTGACCTGGATCGGGTATTCGACACTGTCATCGACCAGCAGCGCCGGATCGGCAACCGGGAACGACTCGTAGGTGATCGTCTCCTTTTGGCCCAGACGCGCCCAGAGGTCCTCGGCGAGATGCGGGGTCAACGGCGCGAGCATCTGTGCCAGCGGTTCGGCGACCTCCCGGCTCATCACGGTTCCGCCTGCCGCCTCCTTCGTCAGATGGTTCGTCAGTTCGATCAACTTGGCAATCGCCGTGTTGAAACGCAGGTGTTCGAAATCTTCGGTGACGCCGGCAATGGTGCGGTGCAGCAGGCGGCGAGTCGCCGCCGAAGTCGCCTCATCCCCGACGATCAGATCGCCGGAATCCTCGTCGACGAACAGCCGCCAGACTCGCTGCAGGAAGCGGAACATGCCGACGACGTCGCGGGTACTCCATGCCCGAGAGGCGTCGAATGGCCCCATCGCCATCTCGTACAGGCGCAGCGTGTCGGCGCCGTACGCGCCGTACATTTCATCAGGCGCGACAGAGTTCTTCAGGCTCTTGCCCATCTTGCCGAATTCGCGCGTGACGCTCTCGCCGTTGTGGCGGAACGATCCGTCGCCGTCCTTCGTCACGGACGCAGCGTCCACGTACATGCCGCGCTCGTCGACGAAGGCGTCGGCCTGCACATACCCCTGGTTGTACAACCGGTGATACGGCTCGAAGGACGTCACGTGGCCGAGATCGAACAGCACCTTGTGCCAGAAACGCGAGTACAGCAGGTGCAGGACGGCGTGTTCGACACCGCCGACGTACAGGTCGACACCGCCGGAATCGCCTGGTTGACCTGGGCCCATCCAGTACGCCTCGACGGCGGGATCGACGAAGACCTTCTCGTTCGTCGGGTCCAGATAGCGCAACTCGTACCAGCACGAGCCCGCCCACTGCGGCATCACGTTGAGGTCGCGGGTGTACTGCTGTTCGCCGTCGCCGATGTCCAGGGTGACATATTTCCAGTTCGGCAGGCGGCCCAGCGGCAGATCGGGCTCGGACTGCGAATCGTTCGGGTCCAACTCCGTCGGGCGGAAGTCTTCCAGTGGCGGCAGCGTGACCGGCAGCATCGAGTCCGGCAGTGCATGCGGCTGGCCGTCGACGTCCCACACGATCGGGAACGGCTCGCCCCAATACCGCTGGCGGGCGAACAGCCAGTCGCGTAGGCGGAAGTTGATCGTGCCGAAACCGCTGCCGTCGGCCTGCAGCCAGGCATTCGTCATCGCTTTCGCCTCGGCGACGGTGCGGTCTCCGTTCAGTGTCAACGTGTCATTGGCAGAGTTGACGTACGTGCCCTCACCGACGAAGGCGACCGGCCAGGCATCGGTCGACACCGCTGCTGCCGATGTCGATCCAGATGCGTCCGGCGCAGCGATTCCGTGTTCGTCGTACCACGACTGCGGCGGGCGTTGCGTAGCGACGATGTCCAGTCCGAACGTTCTGGCGAAGGCGAAATCTCGCTGGTCGCCGGACGGCACCGCCATGATCGCACCCGTGCCGTAGCCCATCAGCACGTAATCGGCGATCCAGATCGGTAGCGGTGCGCCGTTGATCGGGTTCGTCGCGTATGAGCCGGTCCACACGCCGGTTTTGTCACGGTCCTGGTCCTGTCGCGACACGTCGTTCTTGGCGGCGGCCTCGCGGCGATAGGCGGCGACCGCTGCGTCTTGTTGCAGCGTTGTCAACAAGGGCACCAGCGGATGTTCTGGTGACAGCACGACGAACGTCGCCCCGAAGAGCGTGTCGGGGCGCGTCGTGAAGACGGTGACCGGTCCGGCAGCCGATGCGAAATCGACTCGCGCCCCCTCTGATCTGCCGATCCAGTTGCGCTGCATCGTCTTGATCGAATCGTTCCACTCCAGCGAATCGAGGTCATCGATCAATCGATCGGCGTAGGCGGTGATCCGCATCATCCACTGCTTCATCTGCTTCTTGAAGACGGGGAAATTGCCACGGTCGGATCGGCCGTCCGCCGTGACCTCCTCGTTCGCCAGCACCGTTCCCAGCCCTGGACACCAGTTCACCGGAGCTTCTGACACATAGACAAGGCGGTGCTCGTCGATGACGGCGTTCTGTTCCGCCTTCGACAGCGACGCCCAGGATGCACCGGATCCCGGTGTTTGCGTGCCGTCTGCAAAGCGGGCGATCAGCGTGCTGATCGGACGGGCAGCGTTGAAGGAGGTATCGAACCACGAGTTGTAGATCTGCAGGAAGATCCACTGCGTCCATCGGTAGTAGGACTCGTCAGAGGTGGCGATCGACCGGCGCTGATCGTGCGCCAGCCCGAGGCGACGCAGTTGGCGTCGATAGGTGTTGACGTTGAACTCGGTGGTGACGCGCGGATGCGTGTTCGTCTCGATCGCGTACTGCTCGGCCGGCAGCCCGAAAGCGTCGTAGCCGAGCGAGTGCAGCACGTTGTAGCCGCGCATCCGGCGGAACCGTCCGAAGACGTCGGTTCCGATGTAACCCAACGGATGCCCGACATGCAGTCCTGACCCTGACGGGTAGGGGAACATGTCGAGAATGAACAGCTTCGGTCGGTCACCCAACGCTTCGGGGTTCGCCAGCGGACCCGCTGGGTTGGCAACCTCGAAGGTGCGCTCTGCGTCCCACCGATCCTGCCAGCGCAACTCGATCTGCTCGGCGAGCGCAGCCGTGTAGCGGAACGGCAGGCTGGACTCGTTGGGGGGCTGATCAGGGCTTGCCGACATAGGCCTGCAATCCTACGGCCGGGGGTCGGATGCGGCCGAGGCATATTCCAGGGCAGGTCGAGCACGCACGTGCACGCGTGGGTTCGCGTGAGTTCGCTGTTCGGCTCACCTGGCCGACTAGCTTTCATTCACAGATCGAGGGGGGTGTGCAGAGCAGACTGCCCGAGGGAGCCATCCGAAGACGATGTCCAATTCTTTTGCCGGTACAGGTCAGCCGATCACGGTTCGGCTCGAGCAGGCTGCTGATTCCGGCAACGGTGTCACCTTCGTCGGTGCCTCGGTCGCACCGAACGGGCCGACCCCTGTTCCATGGGCCCAGCTCCATGCCGAGGCCCGTGGAGTCGGTGCAGCGCTGCAGTCCCGTGGCCTGATTCCGGGCGATCACGTCGCCATTCTCGGCCCGACGAGCCGGTCGCTGATGACCATCGTCCAAGGCTGTTGGCTCGCCGGTATCGCCAGCATGGTGCTTCCGCTGCCGATGCGCATGGGTTCGCTCGACACCTTCGTCACGAGTACCCGCGACCGCATCCGGCACGGCGACGCCAAGCTGCTGCTGATCGACGAGATGCTCGCTCCGTTCTACGAAGCGGCTCCCGGCGACCCGCCGACTGTGGCGATGAACTCGATTCTTTCAGGTCCCGGTCTGCCGAGCGCCGAGGCGTTGGAGATCCCTCCTCACGATCCAGAACGCCTCGTCATCCTGCAGTACACCAGCGGATCGACGAGCGAACCGAAGGGCGTGATGATCCCCGATCGTGTCCTCGGTGCGAACATCGACGCAGCGCTCGCTGCCGCGAACTTCGTCATCGACGACGTGATGGTCAGTTGGCTCCCGCTCTATCACGACATGGGACTCGTCGGCTTCCTGGCGATCCCGCTGACGACGGGCGTGCAGTTGGTCCAGGCAGCACCGCAGGACTTCCTCGCCCACCCCGGCAACTGGATGCAGTGGCTGTCCGACTACCGGGGAACGGTGACCGCCGGCCCGAACTTCTCGTGGGTGCTGGCGACGCGTGCGCTCAAGCGGATGGAGCGCCTCGACCTGTCGAGTGTTCGCATGGCGCTGAGCGGAGCGGAACCGGTCGACCCGGCAGCGGTCGAAGCGTTCGTCGTCGAGGCCTCGCGTTTCGGGTTCGAACCGGGTGCAGTGTTTCCGGCCTTCGGCATGGCAGAGGTCGCCATCGCCGGGTCGTTTCCGCCACGAGGTCGCGGGCTGGTGTGCGACATTGTCGACCGTCTGGTGCTCGAGCGTGACCACCTCGCCAAACCGGTCGAGATCACCGATCCCGACGACGAGGCGACGCACCTGCGCCGGTTGCCGATGCTCGGCTTCCCCGTGCCCGGTTTGACGATGAAAATCGTCGACCCCGAAACCTATGAACAACTGCCGGAGCGTCACGTCGGCGAACTGCTGATCGCCGGGACTTCCGTGACCCCTGGCTACTACAAACGGCCGGATGCAACGGCGGCGATGTTCAGCAAAGGCTGGCTGCGAACGGGCGACCTCGCCTACATGGTCGGCGGAGAACTCGTGCTCTGCGGGCGTCTCAAGGACATCATCATCGTCGGCGGACGCAACATCTTCCCTGAGGACATCGAACGTGCGGTGGGCGCCATCGACGGTGTACGTGCCGGAAACGTCATCGCCTTCGGGGTCGAAGGTTACAAAGGCAAGGAGAGCGTCGTCGTCGTCGCCGAAGTCAAGTCCGACGATCTTGCGGGTGTCTCGCACGCCGTGCACCACACGGCGTTGGACGTCAGCGGCATCCCGCCGAGAGACGTGATTCTCGTGCAGCCGGGAACGTTGCCGAAGACATCGTCCGGCAAACTGCAACGGGCGAAGTGTCGCGAGCTGTATCTCGCAGAAGAACTCTTGCTCTTGCCTCGCACGTGATCTCCGGTGCCAAGGCGCCGTTGATCCCGGGTCGGGAGCGATGCCGCGACGGTCGGGCAAGCCCTCTCTGAGTATGGACGTGCGCCGGGTCTCGCGCCGACGTGTGACTCAGGCGGCCTTGACGGCTTCGATGACCTTCGTCCAGCGATCGGGGTCGGACTTGTACGGTGCGTAGAAGCTGATGCGTTGGATGACGTCGCCATATCGCTTGTTCAGTTCAGCGGCAACGCCTTCCGGCTCGGCGACGACGGCGAAGGTGTTGAGGATCTCGTCGTCGATGAGTGTTCCCATCTCGACCCATTTCCCCTGCTTGGACAGGGTGTTGAGCTGCGTCTGCAGGTC
>Ga0123338_10004271_pt1 | contig 12532 bp, 13 predicted proteins | sample grotaG_FD_89793 | JGI IMG/M metagenome (GOLD analysis project Ga0123338, IMG submission 89793) | Glacier valley bacterial and archeal communities from Borup Fiord, Nunavut, Canada, to study Microbial Dark Matter (Phase II) -... | ecosystem: Environmental > Aquatic > Freshwater > Ice > Glacier ... | reverse complement strand
TTCTCCCCAATTACGAATCAGAGCTTCATGAACTACCTCCACCGTTTCTTGACTGCTGAGATTGCGACTTGTCACCACCAACCGAGCATCAGCTAATTTTTTTACCAAAGACCAGCTTTGCTCCCCCAATTCCGCTTTCATCGCTATGCGTCTGGTATCCTCTGCTCCCTCACCCGGACGTACCAATCCCTCACCCGGACGTACCAATTGAATAAAAATCCGCCGGACTTTTTCTTTCTCGTCATCAGTCAAGTTGCCATATTTCTCATCAGCATGGCGAGCTAACGCACCTTCTACTTGACCAATTTCTGCATAGATTTTGTGAGTTAATTGTTTACCCGTTCGCTTGTTCCACAACTCTGTTAATGCAAACTCTAGCAAAGGTAAACTTCCCGGTTGGTCTTCCACATCATCCAGAATGCGTTCTACCAGTCCTGTTTCAAATGTCACCCCTAATTTTTGGGCAGGTTTTTCAATGACTTCTGTTAGTTCTTTCCGATTCATCGGCCCCAGTTTCAAGTCAGCATTTTGCAAGACATCAGCAAAGGGACGATAGGAGAGAGCATTTCCCAAAAAATCTGCCCGCATCGTTGTCACCAACACCGTAGCCGATGAAGACAGGGAAACAGGAGTTTCTAGGCTGGCTAATAAACAGTCGAGAAATTTACGGCGAATTTCCTGATTGTTACAGAGAGTGTAAATTTCTTCAAATTGGTCAGCAATCAGTAGCACCCGATGATTAGGGTGATTTTGCTGAATTTTAGCAAAAACGTCTGAGAGAGGAACAGAGCCATCTTGCAAGTAACCAGCCATCTTTCGGGCTTGGGCAATTTGGTCAGTTTGATCTAAGTTGGGTGTATAAAGAGGAACAAGAGCTAAAGCGATCGCATGGAAAGGATCAGAACCAGGACGAAAGTGAGTAAACTGCCAATGACCCGCTTTTTGCAACTTAGGGACTAATCCAGCTAATACCACCGAAGATTTACCGCTTCCTGATGCACCTAACACCGGAATAAAATTATTGGTTTTAGTTGCACTATAAAGTTCTTCTATAAATATTTCCCGCCCAAAGAAAAACTCAGCCTCATTGGGGCCAAAATGAAACAAACCCTGATAAGGACAAGGGAGATATTCATCAACAGCGATCGCAAAATCAACAGGTTTTACTTCTTCCCTAGAGTAAAAGTAGTTATAGATAATGTTTCCTTCACCAACTACAGCACCTTTGACTTCATTTTGAAAGGTTGAATTGTAGTTAGAACTCTCTTCAGCCATCTAGATACTCCAGTGGCTTCTAGCCAAATTTATTTTCCTGTTTGTTGCGATCGCCAACCTGAATCCCCTTCACTTCTCCTTGAAACACTGTGTTATACTTACCTGCTGCTGACTCTTCAGGCTTTTCCTGTTTCAGTAACTCCTGCGCTAACTTAATAATTTCCGCATCCTGATCAACACCAGCTTCAGCTAATTTCTTTTTAAGTGGTGCTTCATAGGTTTCAGGATCTGTTTCGTGTTCTTCCAGAACCATTTGGGCTTTTGGTTCACTTTCAAACTTCTTCTTAATCAAGGTTTTCAATCCCTGATAGGCATCTTTAACGGCTGTTCCTGCGGTATCTTTAGTAGCAGCGATCGCACCAGCACCTAAAGCTGCAATAATTAGAGAAATAGGGTCCATATTTAATTTTTAACAATTTTTAACAATAAAAATACTTATCTTTGAGACTTATATTATCACAGGCTGGGCAACTGAGTTACTTGCAATGTGAGTTTGATAAACCTCTGTGCGATCGCTCTCAGACGCAGAGTTGACTTGATTACGAGAAGAAAAAAAGGAGCAGCAAGTTTTCATGTCTAATTAAAATCTCTGTTGCAAAACTTAATTACGAATTAGTTTAACTGTCCCCAGTCGCTATTCAAAACAGGAAATCCAAAATTGCTAAATCCAAAATATCAAAAGGTTTTTGTCACAGGGGGGACGGGTTTTATTGGTGCCCACTTAGTACGCTTGTTGCTGCAACAGGGTTACACAGTTAAAGCACTGGTACGCTCAAGCAGCAATTTGGCGAATCTTCGCGGTTTGGAGGTGGAAATTGTCAAAGGTGATTTAAATTCACCAAATCTCTGGCAACAGATGCTTGGTTGTCAATACCTATTTCATGTAGCAGCCCATTATTCCCTGTGGCAAACAGACAAAGAATTACTCCATCGTCACAATGTACTGGGTACGCGCAATGTATTGGCAGCAGCTCGCCGGGCTAATATTGAGCGCACTGTCTACACCAGTTCAGTCGCGGCAATTGGGGTAGGATCATCTGGTCAAGTCGTCGATGAAACACATCAGAGTCCCTTAGAAAAGTTGGTGGGTGACTACAAAAAGTCTAAGTTTCTGGCTGAACAAGAAGCCATGCAAGCCGTTGCTACAGGTCAGGAAGTAGTTATTGTGAATCCCAGCAGTCCGATTGGCTCATTGGATATCAAACCTACCCCGACAGGTGATATAATCTTGCGGTTTTTACGACGACAAATGCCCTTTTACTTAGATACTGGTCTAAATTTTATCGATGTGCGGGATGTAGCATGGGGGCATTTACTGGCTTTGCAACGGGGTAAATCAGGCGATCGCTATATCTTAGGACACCAAAACCTGACTCTCAAGCAACTACTCGAAGAACTCGCCGATATCACAGGTCTCTCAGCACCTCAAGGAACTGTACCCGCTTGGTTGCCCCTTAGTGTTGCCTGGGTTGATGAAAAGATTCTCGCACCCCTGGGAAAATTGCCCTCAGTGCCATTGGATGGCGTTCGGATGGCAAAACAACCTATGTATTACAATGCCGCCAAAGCTGTACGAGAATTAGGTCTACCTCAATCTTCGCTGAATGCGGCACTCAAGGATGCTGTGGATTGGTTTGTTGCTCAGGGTTACGTCAAATAGCAAAACTCAGCGCTACGGCAGTCGCTACAACGGGGGGAACCCCCGCAACGCGCTGCCTCCCCTCTGCGCTTCCCTCCGCGTCCCTCTGCATTTAAAAAAGCTACTAATTCTGGAAATGCTCTACTTAGCTGTGCTACTGTACGATGACTAACGTTTTGCCTTTTCCTGTGGTGTTTTTATATCTATAAAGAGGAGCGATCGCAACAATGGCAGTTAATATACAACAAGCTATGGATATTGGGAAGTATCTTGTTACGCAACGTTTGAAAGGACGTAAACGCTTCCCCTTAGTATTGATGTTGGAACCTCTTTTTCGGTGTAATCTAGCCTGTACTGGTTGTGGTAAAATCCAACATCCAACGGAGATATTAAAGCAAAATCTCACCCCAGAACAGTGCTTTACCGCAGTGGAAGAGTGCGGCGCACCGGTTGTCTCAATTCCTGGGGGAGAACCTCTGCTACATCCCCAGATTGATGAAATTGTTCGGGGATTAATTGAGCGCAAGAAATATATTTACTTGTGTACCAATGGTTTGTTGTTAGAAAAGAGTCTGGATAAGTTTCAACCTTCCCCTTACCTGACTTTTAGTGTGCATTTAGATGGGATGCGGGAGTTGCACGATCACTGTGTCGATCGCAAAGGTGTTTTTGATATTGCGGTCAAAGCGATTCGCGCCGCTAAAGCTAAAGGCTTTCGTGTCACCACTAATACTACTATCTTTGAGGGTACCCAACCCAAAGATATGCAAGAGTTCTTCGACTTTCTGGAAACACTAAATACTGACGGGATGATGATTTCTCCCGGTTACAGTTACGAGTGGGCACCAGATCAAGATCATTTTCTCCACCGGGAACAAACCCGCGCCCTCTTCCGGGAAATTCTGGCTCCCTTGAAAGCTGGTGAAAAAAACTGGAACTTCAATCACAATCCGCTATTCTTAGATTTTCTCACTGGTGAGAAAGACTACGAATGTACGCCTTGGGGTAGCCCTAGTTATAGCGTTCTCGGTTGGCAAAAACCTTGTTATCTGCTGAACGAAGGTTATTACTCTACCTTCAAGGAATTACTGGCACAAACTGACTGGAGTCAATACGGCCAGAAGAGTGGTAATCCCAAGTGTGCTGATTGTATGGTTCACTGCGGCTACGAACCCACCGCCGCAATGGATGCAATGCAACCGCAAAATATAGCGCGTGCCCTTGGCAGTGTGTTTGGCAGGAACTAGTAAAATGTAGAATCCTCACCTTCTCTGCGACACGCTGCGCGAACGCAGAGAAGGTGGGGAGTGTCAATCTGGTGAATCGTCCTGCGAATCTTCCGGTAGACTTTGTTGTTCCGGCAAGCCGCGCATTCGATTCATCTGAGTTAAAGCATATCGTGCTGTTGCTTGCACATCGGCATCTGGGTCATTTAACGCATGGTGCAACATTTGACTCATTTGACTCATCATATCATAAACGCGCGTCAGGTCACGGATCGCATTTTGCCGCACTTGAGGACTTTCATCTTGGATTGAAAGTGCTAAAGCTCGGTTCATCGGCTTGAGTGTACGGGTACCAATTTCTGCCAAAGCTGCCAAAATTAAACTGCTTTCTTGAGAATCAGCATCAATCATCAGGTCAACCATAGGCTGAATTGCCCGCGAATCTCCTTGCTGACCCAAATCCCAAATAGCCTTGCGTCGCTTCGTTGGGTCAGAACTGCGTAAATCTTGAATTAATTCGTCAACGATATTAAGTTTAGCAAGGCGGGAAGTTTTTTCTGGTAGCAGTAATTGTGTGGCGAATGGTGGCGTAGCTGTTTCTAGAATAGTTGCAGTCTCTGGTGAGGGTGGTAGCATCGGGTGTTTCTGAGCTTCACTCAAGCTTTTAATATTTGATATTTCGGAATTTTGCACTTGTTTGGACTGACGAAACCACCTCAGCAGGTAAACAAGTGCGCCAATACTTCCTAGAACTCCGATGGCAAATATTAACCACCAGACAAAACCTCTCTCAGTTGGCTTGGGTTTTGCAGTTGGGTTGGAAGTCGCAGCAGGCGAGGTAGCAATTGGAGAGGTGGTAATCTGATTTTTGGCCACCATTGCTGCTTGCAGTCTCCCGCTAGTCGCCAGACCCGTAATGCCATCTACTTTTAAACCCTTTGCTTTCTGGAATTTAGCTACAGCGATTTCCGTACTGGCGTTGTACTGTCCATCTACCACGCCACTGTAGTATCCCAACTGCTTTAATTGGGTTTGTAGTCTCTGCACATCTGACCCTTGACTACCGGGACTCAAAACAACCGGACTAGCAGTAATTGTCGAACTGGCTTGTGCAAGTTCTAAAATTTCAGGTGCTAGGTTAGGTGTAGCTGTACTTGCGCGATTTGGGTAAAAACCCAGGCAAGAAAAACAGATAAATATCAAGATTGAGGAAGGGCGTAGCCTCATATTGCAAGTTTCAGCCTGAACGTGCTTTTGAAGTCTTCGATACCACAATAGCTTCTAGATGACCAAATGTTAACTGTCATTTTTCAATTTTCATTGAATGTTCTTCCTTTAAGGAGTTAAGGTAAAATTTCTGGTTCCGATTCTCTGACTGCTAGGGTTATGGGGTTCAATTTTTGAGCAGATGCTTCTAAAACTGGTTGGGGTATATTAGCTATTTCGCCGACAGTAACTGTATCGTTTCGCGCTGCTAAAGTATCACGTTGGTTAATCAGATAGATACTGATTAAAGTCAGGAAAACACCTATCCACTGTATCGGACTGAGGACTTCTGAGAGAAAGAGATTGCCGAATAGTAGGGCAAAGACGGGTGTGAGGAAGGTAAGGGAACTAAGACTGGTGAGACTGCCACTAGAGGCAAAGTAGAAGAATAACCCATAGGCGATCGCACTGCCAAATACGGTAGCATAACTCAAAGCCACTAAATCAGATGTTCCTAGATTCTCCCACTGCTGGGATTCGGCAACTGATGAAATTCCCCATAGTGGCAATCCGCCTAAAATCATGTGCCATCCCGTAGCGCTTACTGGGTCAGCATGGCGGCAGACAAACCGAATCAATACTGTTCCCACTGCCATTGATAGCGCTGCTAACAGCATCAACCACTCGCCACTAGCAAACAAATCTTGCCAGTTGCCAATTGTGATATTTGCGCCTGAGTCGAGAAAATGTAAAATCCACTCATCAGGTAAGCCAATTAAACTAATACCTGCGACTCCCAAGCCTAGCCCCAGCCATCCCCAAAAACCAATGTGTTCTTGGAATAGCCACAACGACAACAAGGCAACAGCCAAGGGTTGCGAGTCAATCATCACAGACCCTAACCCCGCACTGGTTCTGACTAATCCCTCTGCCAAAAAGCCTTGAAACAGCGTCCCATCTACGAGAGCAAATAAGGCAATCCACAGCCATGCAGCCCAACCTTTCGGCTGGGGTTTACCCATGAATGCTGTTGCAATCAGAATTAACACCCCTGCTGGTATCAAACGCACTCCCGCCATGAATAGCGGTGTGGTGTGGGGTATGACTCCTTTCATGGCTACCATTGCCGTCCCCCATAGGAAAAAGGGGGCAATTAACAAAAGAGGGGCGAAGGGAAGTTGAGATGCACTGAGTTTCAGTTGCATGGGTTTGCTGATGCCTTTGTTTAACAAGCGCAAAAATTGCTTTACCCAATTTTACCGAATTATGTAGTTTTGCGATCGCGTAGCCTGATAGCGTTTTTCGTTTGTATGCAATACACTCTGACCTCTCTCCAAAAAAGAGCTACCGTGTACACACAAGTCGGAAAAACTTCTCCACCAAAGATTTGCGGTGCGTTACGCTGGCGTGACAAAGCTAAATTGTTGCAATCATGGCGATGCCTACGGCTACCTACGCATTTGTTATTGCGGGGAACCCATTTGTTATTTTGGCGAACGCATTTGTTATTTCGGCGAACGCATTTGTTATTTTGGCGAACGCATTTGTTATTTCGGGGAACGCATTTGTTATTTCGGGGAACCCATTTGTTATTTCGGGGAACCCATTTGTTATTTCGGGGAACGCATTTGTTATTTCGGGGAACCCATTTGTTATTTCGGGGAAACCATTTGTTATTTCGGGGAACCCATTTGTTATTTCGGCGATGCCTACGGCGGGCTTCTCTACGAGACGCTCCGCGAACGCCAACGCATTTGTTAATTTGGCGTGTCGATAACGCACCCTACTGGCGTGTCATTACTCAAATGTTGCAAAAAAATTGTAGGTTGGGTTGACATAAGGAAACCCTAACCCTCCCCCCTTCGACAAGCTCAGGGGATCAAAAGGCTGTGGGGCAACCTGACAAGACTTGTGTGTACACCGTAGCCGCAGGCGGGGAGAGGGAATAAAAATATTTACTGTGATTGTGTAATTAATTCCCTCCGACTACTTATCAGCTAACAAGTACAAACGCTTTCAATCAGGCAAATAGACAGTAGTATTTATATGTATAAATACTACTGTAAAAGTGTATTTTTTGGCTAATAATGTAAGTGATTGATCTCTCAGACCAATTGACTCAATTTAGGAGCATCGAATGCCTGTAGGATTGCCTGAATTCGTTGAAAATCCAGAAAATCGTTGCCCTGTAATTCTTTTACTCGATACTTCTGGCTCTATGTCAGGTCAGCCTATCCAAGAGTTAAATCGAGGACTTGCTGCTTTCAAAGAAGATGTACTAAAAGATTCTCAAGCATCGCTGAGTGTGGAAGTAGCCATGATCACATTTGGCTCCATAGCTAAACTGATACAAGACTTTGTGACGATTGACCAATTTACACCGCCTGTATTGGAAGTAGATGGTTTAACCCCGATGGGTGCGGCGATTGAGTATGCTTTGGATTTTCTAGAAAACCGGAAACAGACTTATAAAGATAACGGTATTCTCTATTATCGCCCTTGGGTGTTTTTGATTACAGACGGAGCGCCAACTGACTCCTGGGATTCAGCCGCGCAAAGATTGAGAGAAGCAGAAGCACAAAGCCGACTGTCATTTTTTGCGGTTGGTGTAAAGGATGCTGATATGAATATTCTCAAACAAATTTCTCCTCCTGAACGTCCACCAGTTATGCTAAACGGTTTAGATTTTCGTGAGATGTTTGTCTGGCTTTCTGCTTCGATGAAACGGGTTTCTAGTGGAAAAGTAGGGCAAGCTGTAGCTTTACCGGCTATGGGATGGGGTCAAATTAGCAGTTAGGAGGAAATTTTGTGAATTGGAAAGCTATTGCGCGTTCTGCGATCGGAACAAGTCATGAAAACCAGGGTATAGTTTGTCAAGATTATGGGGATTATCGCATCTTTCAAGATGTGATTATTGTAGGTGCCGTTGCTGATGGTGCTGGCAGTGCTAAACATTCTGATGTTGGTGCTAAGTTGGCGGTAGAAACCGTACTCAAATGCTTTTCTGATATTAATGAATCTCCTCAGAAGGAAGAAGAATTAGAGCCAGGTTATTCTAAAGGACTGTCCAAAGAAGAAGCTGATAAACTGTTTGCTACAATTGTGAAAAAAGCTATTGCAAAGTTACATGAGCAAGCAGCCAAAGAAAATTATTCTGTCAATGATTTAGCTTGTACATTGTTGGTTTTCCTGGCAACTCCTGACTGGTTTGCAGCTATGCAAATCGGGGATGGATTTATTGTAATGCGTTCTCAAGAGTCAGAATATCAACTGTTGTTTCAGCCAGATAAAGGTGAGTTTGCTAATGAAACAACTTTTATCACCTCAGCAAATGCAGTAAAAGAAATGCAGGTAAAGGTTATTTCCGAAAAACAAGAGTTTATTTGTGCTTCCACTGATGGACTGGAAAAAGTAGCAATTCGCTTGAGCGACTGGGAACCCTTCTCACCTTTCTTTAAACCTTTGGAGGAATACTTGCACGAACCTGTTACTGGAGAGGAGAAAGATAAATATCTGATGGAATTCCTCAACTCTGAACGGCTAAATTCTCGCACTGACGATGATAAAACCTTACTTTTGTGCTTCTTTGATAGAGAGTAAAATTCAATGACAGTTTTCACCTGTGGCAATACGGGTCAATCGATTACTCTGTTGGGTAAACCTAAAATTAGTGGTGAAGCGAAGGTTTAGCAAACAAATCGCAATGGTTACTTAGCAAAAATTTACCACTCGCAAACTCCTGAGCGTGTGCAAAAGTTGGCGGTGATGATAGCGCACCGACCCAAAGAGCCAAACTCTCACCTTAATCATATTTCTTTTGCTTGGCCTCAGTCGTTACTGAAAGATGCTCACGGTGATTGTGTAGGCTTTTTGATGCCGGAAATTAAGGAAGCAAAAGAACTTATTAATATATACAACCCCAAGCAAAGAAAGGCTTTAAAACTTGAGGTTGATTGGCATTTTCTCCACACAACGGCGCTGAATATCGCCTCAATTATTGAAGCAATTCACATTTCTGGCTATGTTTTGGGTGATATCAAGCCGCAAAATATTCTTGTTAACGATCGCGCCTTACCTTCAATTATTGATACTGATTCTTTTCAGGTTCGGAATCCGGTAAATGGCAATATTTATCGTTGTCCAGTTGGTTCACCAGATTATACACCACCGGAACTGATTGATCAAGATTTTTCTACGGAAGTACACGATCGCTTCCGGTTAGCAGTGATTATCTATCAGTTGTTGTTTAGTGGTCAAAGTCCTTTTGCGGGAAAGTGGATAGGTGCGGGGAAAACTCCAGAAACTAATGAAATTATCCGTCGGGGTTTGTGGCTGTATGCACCAAACAATTTGATTCAACCTGTAGAAAGGACAATTCCTCTTGAGATTGTTCACCCAGAGGTTCAGCGATGTTTTCTCAAATGCTTTAATGATGGTTATCAAAATCCTAATTTACGCCCAACTGCTGAGGATTGGGTAAAGGCGCTCAGACTTGCTGTTAATGAGTTAACTATCTGTGGAAAGGTAGACAGCCACTACTACAGCCGAACTTATGGTAAATGTTATTGGTGCGATCGCTCTACAAAACTTGGTATTGATATATTTCCTAGCTTTGCTAGACCAAAACAACAATCTGCTTTTGTTGTATCAACATCACAACCTAAAGTTTTTGCCGCAGATAAAATTATAGAAAATGTCGCAATAGGAAGGCGAATCCTCACTCTCCAAGAGCGTGCTGACCGATTTGGTTTTATTCTTATTGGTTCACTATTAGCCTGGGTAGCGTTAATTTCACTTATTATTTTTGCTACTGGTAGTCTATTTTCTAGTTCTAACAATTCTAATTCTGTAAAAGATGCAACACAGAAATTAACTCAATCGCAATTGAGAGAAATAGCCACCAGTGAGATTAAAGAGTATACTATCGGTATTGGTATTTCATTCCGAGTTAATGAAGAAACTAAAATACCAAAAGTTACGAATGTCTTGGAAAAATCTCCAGCAGCATTGCGAAACATTAAAGTTGGTGATCAAATATTGGAAGTAAATGGCAGATCGACATCAAAAATGAGTGCGACAGATGTAGCTAATTTGATACAAGGAGATGTAAATACTGTAGTCTTTTTGCTCGTAAAACGTTGTTCATCCCGTCTTAAACCGGAAGATTATAATATCATCCTGATTAAATGCCAGGACATTGAGACTATACTTAATAACTAAGTACTAACTCAAAAGATAAGGTATTTGTATCTAAATATCACATAGTACTCACTTTATCTCATTCTTTAAATTAAGTTCACAACGATCAGCTTCTATATATCCTTCATTTAGTGGTTGATAAAATCAAAGAAAGTATTTATAATGAGTGGAATACCACAAGTTGACGTTAGTAGATTACCTCCAGAAGTTCAAACTACTATCAATCTTATTTCCATAGGCGGTTCTCACCCTCATAGCAAAGATGGCATTGTGTTCAAAAATCTTGAAGGATTATTGCCACCACAACCGCGAGGATATTACAGAGAGTACACAGTACCAACTCCTGGAGCAACAGACAGAGGTAGTCGCCGTCTGATTACTGGGCAAAATGCCGAAATGTACTATACAGATGATCATTACAATAGTTTTCAAGAAGTCATCTAGTAGTCATAATAAGTAAGGAGGAATATATGAGTGAATTTCTAAATTGTTTGTCATTAGACGTAAAACAAGGCATACGTGAAGTAGTGGAACAAATAGCCGCAGAACCAGGAACTAAAGTTTTTTATCTTGATGGTAAAAAAATTAATGGCAAAGAAACATTTTTAAGTAAAGCTGCTGAAGCAATGCAATTTCCTACATACTTTGGTGCTAACTGGGATGCTTTTGATGAATGTATCACCGATTTAACATGGTGTCCGGCTGAGAGATACGTCATATTTTATGACGATGCTGATATCTTTGCTCAAGCTGAACCGACACAGTATCAAATAGCATTGGATATTTTAAATTCAGCCAAAGAATACTGGCAAGCTAAGAATATTACTCTGAAGTTTTTAACTATAAACAAATAGGTTAAATTAACCTTGATAAAAATTAAGATATAGTCCAAGACGGTTCAGTTAAGCATTTCTTCCTTCTGTTCCTTTGCGTACTTTACGTTTCCTTAAAAAATTGGGCTTTGACAACAGAGTTTTAGCCTTAACTGAATCGTATTGAGATATAGTCCAATCTTCTAAACGCAAATTAGGAACCTTATCAAAATCTTTCCAGTTGCGAGTAACTAAAATCCCATTCACTGACAGCGTAATTGCCGCAATTACGTAAATCTTGAGTACCAATGCGAATTCTTTGACGAATCAAGTTTTTGTAATAATTGATAGCATACTCGTTAAATCCTAGCGAATATGGAGTAAAACATTATTAATAATCAACGTCAACTTATTCCCAGAGAGGGCAGTATAGGTAGTTATGGGGACTTACTCAAACTAGGACGTAGAGGCGATAACCTTACACCTCATCATATACCTGCGGATGCTTTTATGAAAGCTAAAGTTCTTGGTTATACTAAAGATAAAGGAATTGCCATTATGATGGAACATTTATCACCAGGAAAAGGAGGTCGTCATCGGCAAACAATTTCTTACGGTAAATCTCCTAATTTAAGCTTATCAGCAAGAGAAACATTGGCCCAAGAAGTTTGGGATGTGCGTTCTATTTATCTTCTGTCAAGGTTTGTACAATAGAGAAATCAGGAAAAGTTTGCAAGGTTTAATTAACCTGAATAGACTAACTTGGCAAAGTATTTTTGATAAAGTAGGTTGAAACCCATGAATCAAAACAATCTATTGGCAATTTTAAGGGAAAATCGTTTGATGCAAACTCAACAGCAAGTTACCGACTTTGAAAATGCTTTAGCTGAAATAGCTGATAATCCTGATGAGCAAAATTTATCTGCATATCATCTTGTTTTAGATGATCAATGTCAACAGCCAGAAGTGATGTTCAGCTTAATTCATTTTCTCGAATCTTTTGATATAGAAGAACAAATTGCGGCTTTTATTAAAGTTGTACCCCAATTAATGATCAATGCACCTGAATGGACAAAAATCATTCATGACAGGATTTTAAATGATGATTCAGCTTGCCAAGTTTATCAAAAACTTTTACACTCAGCTAATTTGAACACACCTCATTTTATCTATCA
>Ga0123338_10004270_pt1 | contig 12532 bp, 10 predicted proteins | sample grotaG_FD_89793 | JGI IMG/M metagenome (GOLD analysis project Ga0123338, IMG submission 89793) | Glacier valley bacterial and archeal communities from Borup Fiord, Nunavut, Canada, to study Microbial Dark Matter (Phase II) -... | ecosystem: Environmental > Aquatic > Freshwater > Ice > Glacier ... | reverse complement strand
GATTCCCTCTGTTGTCAATATGAAAAATGCTACTCTTGGTGATTATCTGAAAGAAAAAGAAGACAAATTAATCTATATTTTTGATGTCATCAATCAGAAATCGTTGTATATAGAATTAAATGAAATCGTTATGGAAAAGAAACTAAATACCCCGGTAGTGACCTTTAACAGAGGATTGGCCCCGTCACAAAGCCCATCGAATCGCTATGACACTGATTTACTTGCCAGCGAAGATTCTGAACTTCTGAACGCTTTTACAGACTTTGGCGAACTCGAAGACCTGAACATGATTTATGGTGAGATGGGCGAAGTCCTTTAAGGAAAGCTATTGAAAATAATGCCAAAAACGCTTCTTATTCTTCTTGGACCAACGGGTGTAGGTAAAACAGACCTGAGCATTGATATTGCCAAATACTACAATACTGAAATTATCTCCTGCGATTCGCGACAGATTTACAAGGAAATGAGGATTGGAACGGCTGTTCCGGATCAGCAGACACTCGAAACGATTCCCCACCATTTCATCCGGTCTCACTCCATATACGATTATTACAATGCCAGTAAATTTGAGGTGGAAGTTCTTGAAAGGCTTGATTTGCTGTTTCAAAAAAGAGATGTCGTATTAATGACAGGCGGATCAATGATGTACATCGACGCCCTCTGCAAAGGAATCGATGATCTTCCCGAAGTTGACGACGAGTTGCGCCAGTCCCTTGTGGCGCGAATGGAAGCTGAAGGAATCGAGAGTTTGCGAAATGAGCTTAAGTACCACGACCCGATCTATTACAACGAGGTTGACCTGCGAAATCCGAAACGAATTCTACATGCGCTTGAAATCTGTCTGATGACAGGAAAACCCTACTCCTCTTTGAGAATCAACCAGACAAAGAAACGTTCTTTTCAAATTATTAAACTCGGGCTCAACCGCGACCGCGAAGTCTTGTACAACCGGATTAATCAACGTGTAGATATCATGTTCAGCGAAGGAATTGAAAAAGAAGCGATTGAATTATATCCGTTTCGCCATCTTAACTCACTGAATACTGTAGGATACCGCGAATTATTTGATTATTTCGATGGCAAGATCACAATTGAAGAAGCCAAAGAGAAGATCAAAGCGAACTCAAGAAAATATGCCCGCAAACAATTAACATGGTTCAGACGCGATCCCGAAATTAAATGGTTTACACCAGATATGAAAGATGAAATCATTGCATACGCTGACCTGCAACTACAGGCAGAAAACCTGCTGTAAAAACAAAAGCCGGTAAATTACCGGCTAAATATCTAATAACGAAAACGATATCATCAATTAGATGTTGTCATCCTCTTCCTCTTCCTCTGGAAGATCATCCGGAATATCGTTGATATCTTCATCAACATCATCATGACCTTCGAACTCTTGCAATGCAAAATCATCACGCAGAATTCCATCATCATTAAAGTCATCATCATTTTCGACAATATTGTTTGCCTCTTCAAGTGTCATGCGAACCAGATAATAATGATCATCGGTTTCGTATGGTAAAGCAGATACTACTTTCCCTTTTGCATTGATGTAAGTGATCAAACTTCCCGCAAAACCTTGGGGATAGGTTAGCTTTATTTGCCCCTGAACATCGAGTGGAAGCTTGTCGTAGTCCTTTACGACCCGTGGTTTGTTGATTGTTGCCATAGTATATATAGATTAAGGTTTTGCTTAATAAATTATAAATTAATAAATTAACACTTTTAAGAGCACCTAAATTGCTTTTCGTTTTCGAGGTGCAAAATAATAATTCAATAAATCAAAAAAATAGTTTTTTGATTTTTGTGAAAAAAAAAGTCAATTTGTTTTCTTTCTGAATTTGACATCTCTAAAATAATATCATAAATAATGCAAAACAACGTATAAATTTGGTTCGTAATATGAGTCGTCTGCTTACTAATTTGGGCATTGATCCTAAATTACCTACCTTTGTACCTCTTATAATATCATGCAGAAGATTTAAAAAATGAATATTTCATATAGCTGGCTGAAAGATTACATCAATCTTGAACTCTCTCCTGCCGATGTTGCGGCTACACTTACCCAACTCGGACTTGAAACAGGAAGCATCGACGAAGTCGAATCCATTAAAGGCGGATTAAAAGGAATTATTGTAGGTGAGGTAATTACTTGCCAAAAGCATCCCAATTCCGACCATTTAAGTGTTACAACCATCAATATTGGCGGTGACGAAAACCTTCCAATTGTCTGTGGCGCACCCAATGTTGCGGCAGGCCAAAAGGTTGTTGTTGCCACTGTTGGAACGGTGCTTTACAAAGGCGATGAGCAATTCACCATCACGAAATCGAAAATCAGGGGTGAAGTTTCGATGGGGATGATCTGTGCGGAAGACGAAATCGGCATTGGCAACGACCATAACGGCATCATGGTTTTAAACCAGGATGCAAAACCGGGAACACTTGCCAGCGATTTTTTCAATATTCAAAGTGATTTTGTTCTTGAGGTAGATTTAACACCTAATCGCATCGATAGTGCTTCACATATTGGTGTGGCACGCGATCTTGCAGCCTTCCTTAGTCAGAAAGAGCAAATCAACTATACGCGACCAAGTATTGATACTTTTAAGATTGACAACCGGAATCTTGCCATTTCGGTGGAAATTGAGAATCCTGAGGCTTGCCACCGTTATAGTGGATTGACCATTTCGGATGTGACAGTTAAAGAATCACCCGAATGGCTGAAAAACAGACTCAAAGCAATTGGTCAAACTTCGATCAATAACATCGTAGATATTACCAACTACGTTCTATACGAAACAGGTCAGCCGCTTCATGCGTTTGATGCCGCTGAAGTAAAAGGTGGCGAGGTGATTGTAAAAACACTTCCTGCCGGAACAAAATTTGTCACACTCGACGGAGTTGAAAGGGAATTGTCGGATAAAGATCTGATGATTTGCAATGCTGAAGAAGCAATGTGTATTGGTGGCGTCTTTGGCGGACTTCAATCAGGCGTAAAAGAGAGCACGACCAGTATTTTTCTCGAAAGTGCTTATTTCAATCCCGTGTATATCCGCAAAACAGCCCGTCGTCATGGATTAAATACCGATGCCTCGTTCCGCTTCGAGCGTGGAGTCGATCCAAACGGAACCTTGTATGCATTGAAACGTGCCGCTTTACTCATAAAAGAGATTGCCGGCGGCACCATCTCTTCCGACATTGTTGACATCATTACCGATCCTTCCATACAGGAATTCTTTCCTGTTGAAGTTTCGTATACAAATATTACGCGCCTTATTGGAAAAGAGATTCCGAAGGAGACCATTAAAAACATTCTTCGTTCACTCGAAATTATTATCAAAGAAGAGACACCTGAAGGACTACATCTTGCCGTTCCTCCGTTTAGGGTGGATGTTAAAAGGGAAGCAGATATCATTGAAGAGATTTTGCGTGTGTATGGTTACAACAACGTTGAACCTTGCAAATCAACAAAATCAACCATTCAGCTTGCGCCGCATCCCGATAAGATGAAACTGCAAAACCTGATTTCCGAAATGTTCACCGCAAGGGGTTTTAACGAAATCATGTCCAACTCACTCACAAAAGCGGCTTATTACGATCAGCTCGAATCATTCAAATCTGAAAATACAGTTCTGCTTTTCAATCCGTTGAGTTCCGACCTCAACGGGATGCGTCAGACGCTTCTATTCGGCGGTCTTGAAGCGATCAACCGTAACACGAACTTCCGGAATGCTGACCTTCGTTTCTACGAATTCGGAAATGTATACCATTTCGATGGAACAAAAGCATACAACCATCCGGTAAAGAATTACAGCGAAGAAGAACACATCGGAATCTGGATCACGGGCAAGAAAGAGACCGAGAACTGGAAAGTAAAGGAAGCGCCAACCACTTTTTTCACATTAAAAGCCAACGTCGAGAATATCCTCTCAAGACTGGGTATTTCAGTTGAAAATTGTACGATCGAAACAATATCGAACGATATCTTTTCGGAAGGTCTTGAATACCGTTTAAATAATGTGATAATTGGTCAAATCGGCTACTTAAGCAATAAAATTCTTAAAAATCTGAATATAAGTGCTGATGTTTTCTATGGAGACCTTAGCTGGACCGCCATTTTGAAAGCGATTAAAAACCATAAAGCCAGCTACTCGCCACTTCAGAAATATCCGGAAGTAAAACGCGACCTGGCACTGTTGATTGATAAGGAAGTGCTGTTCAGTACAATTAAAGCACTGGCATTCAAAGCAGAAAAACAAATTCTGCGAAGTGTAAATATTTTCGATGTTTACGAAGGATCAAATCTTCCCGAAGGAAAGAAATCATATGCAGTTAGCTTTATCCTTCAGGATGAAGAAAAAACGCTGAACGAAAAACAAATCGAAAAAACGATGAACCGCCTGATTAGTGTTTACGAACGCGAAGTTGGGGCACAAATAAGATAAAAATCATTTTTTTATTCTGAATTCTTATTAATATCTTTGTTCTAAATCATTTTTTTTGATAGCTAAATCTGCAAAAATATGGTTATGAAATATCTTCCAAACCTACTTATTGTAGACGATTCGATGGAAAATTTATTATTCCTCGAAACATTAATAAAGACAGTCAAAGTAAATCTGATTCAGGCCATTTCGGGTAAAGAGGCACTGAAAAAGATCCATGGCATTGAACTTGCATTGGCGATCATTGATGTTCGCATGCCCGAGATGAATGGCTATGAACTGGCCGTAAAGATGAATGAAGAAAGATCCGGAGACAAAGTACCTGTTATTTTTCTAACTGCCAGCAATATAAATGAAATAGAAGTATTTAATGGATACACTTCAGGCGCGGTCGACTTCATAATTAAACCAGCTAAGTATCCAATTCTGCTAAGTAAAATCAATGTATTTCTTGAACTTTTCGAACAAAAACAGACAATTATCGAAGAAGCAGCACTACTGAAAAAATCTGGTGATGAATTGTCCAAAACCCATTCAGCCCTTAAAAAAAGCGAAGAAAAATTCAGAAGTTATATAGAAAATGCACCAGATGGAATTTTTGTTGCAGATGAAAACGGAAAATATGTAGAAGTTAACGAAGCAGCAACCAGAATCACAGGCTATTCGAAGGATGAGCTATTAAAAATGTCAGTATCGGATATGACACCTGAAGAATCGCTTGAAGTTGGCTTAAATCATTTCAGAAAGATGGTAATAAATGGCACATCCAAAGCAGATTTGCTATTCAAACATAAAAATGGAACAAAACGATGGTGGACTGTTGAATCTGTTAAACTTACTGAAAAACGATTCCTTGGTTTTACCAAAGACATCACCGATAGGAAAAAGTCTGAAGAAGAATTAAAAAGCTCACTTGAGCAATTGCACCATTTGACACAATATATCGAGAAAGTAAGAGAGGATGAACGATTGGCTATTTCACGTGAACTTCATGACGATTTAGGCCAGGCACTTACTGCTGTTAAAATTGATCTTGGAATTATCAGACAAAGTAGCTCCGACAGCGAAATGGAATTAAAAATCAAGAAAGTATCTTCCCTTGTTAGCGAGACAATCAAGAAAGTTCAGAGACTTACATCTCAATTAAGGCCAGAAATCATTGATGATCTTGGCCTTGAAGCAGCAATAGATTGGTATACCAAAGAATACTCACAAAGAAACAAAATTGAGGTTTTTCTTGATATGGATCCGGAGATCGACATCACCCCCGATGCTTCGCTTACCATTTTTAGGATCGTGCAGGAATCGCTTACAAATATTGTCCGACATTCCGAAGCTACAAGCGTTAATATCGGGTTATGTAAAACCCGTGAGCATATAAATTTAAGTATTTCGGATAATGGGATCGGAATAGCCGAAAACGAAATAAAATCAAAGAAATCATTTGGTATTATAAGCATGAAAGAGAGAGCGATTTCGTTGGGAGGCAATTTTGAGATTTACAATGAAAGCAGCCACGGAACAGTAATAAAACTTAGCTTACCGTTAAATAAAAAAACTTTTAATGAAAATTCTTATTTGTGATGATCATAAGATCGTTCGCGATGGACTAAGGCAAATACTTCATCAACTGCAAGGAGTAACATTAATCGGAGAAGCCGGAGATGGCAATGAAGTGCTTATTCTTTTAAAAAAATATTTTTTTGATATTCTATTACTCGACATTTCACTTCCGGACAAGAATGGGTTGGAGGTTCTTCAAACAGTTAAGGCTAAATGGCCGTCAACAAATGTACTGATGTTGAGTATGCATCCACAAGAACAATATGCGATTCGTGCCTTAAAACTTGGAGCATCCGGATATCTCACGAAAGATACGGCTTCGGAAGAATTGCTGCTGGCTGTAAAAAGAATATCTTCCGGAGGAAAATACATATCACAATCATTTGCAGAAAACCTTGCTAATTATTTTGATAAGGATACCAGCAAACTGAAACACGAAATACTCTCCTTCCGTGAATTCGAGATCATGATCAGAATTGCAAATGGAAAATCGCTTCATGAAATCGGAAACGAACTTTGCATATCAGAGAAGACCGTAAGTACCTACAGAAGCCGGATTATGGAAAAAATGGAACTAAATAAAAATACGGAATTAACAAGGTATTGCATCGAAAACGACCTAATTTAAAACATAATTCATTGTTTCAATCTCCCCGTCACCCCTTCTCCCCTTCGCTATTCCTTGTCAGGATTCCCCTACAAAAGAATCAGTTAATCCCTTACAAACATTTATTCTTTATCCTACAAACTTTTACTCGTTATGATAATAATTTTACTCCACTAAAAAATATTGGATGACGTTTACATACGACTATGATTTACGCAGATCCTATTATACCAATGGATATAAGCATTAGTTAGCATTATTTATCATGAGAGTATTATTAGCAGATGATTCGAGTCTAATTCTCGAGCGGTTGCAAGAGATGGTAAGCAATCACAAACAAATCGAGATTGTTGGGGTGTTTAAAAATGGAACAGAAACGCTTAATGCAATAAGAACGATGAAACCCGATCTGGCAATAGTTGACATTAAAATGCCCGGATTAAACGGTCTGTATGTTTTAAATGAGATCAGGAAAGACGATAAAAATGTCATTTTCATCATCCTAACTTTTTATTCTTCAGATTATTACCGGCAGTTAGCAATTCAGGCAGGCTCCAATTATTTCTTTTCTAAAGCTGATGATTTTGAAAAATTAACACAGGTGGTGGCCGAATTGTCAGAAAAAGAGAAGGATCACAAAGGAAATATAATCTCAATTGTTTGACAAATTAAGAGTTATGCAAAAACACAATAAAATATTATTAAAATAAATAAATCAAACAAAAACTTATAAGTCAAAATATCAGCCATGAACCAAATGAAAAAATAAAGTTTCAATGTGGTAAAAGAAGCCCTTGCAAATGATGTCGGAAAGGCTATTCCTTAGATCGATTCATAATTCATGAGTATAACGATCCCTTTCACGACCTGTCGGCCATTGTTTCCAACTTGGAGAGTTCATTGTTCGATTTATTGTGACACAGAATATAAAGATCTCCTAAAATTTAAATTGGGAGTACCGTTGCAATGATATAGAAGCAGTTTATAGTTCTTCCGGTTCGGTTTTAAACCATTTCAGGATCATCCGGTGATTTGGATCAACAAAAGAATGAAAGCCCTCAATGCCTTAAACCCAACAATTTTTCTTCTTTTCTCATCCCATAACCGAAGTTTTAGTGATCGGAGGCTTGTAAAGAAAGTGATGGGTTGAATATCCTGGAAAAGAAGATTTTCTTTGTAGCAGGCAGGAAGTTTGTAATTGGGAATTCTGGGACTTAGGTGATGGATATGGTGAAAACCAATGTTCCCTGTAAACCATTGCAGTACGAGGGGAAGTTTGAGAAAAGAACTTCCTTCTAAAGCGATATTTTTGTAATTCCATTCATTACCCCTCATCCACACTACATTTTCGTATTGATGCTGGACATAAAATAACCATACTCCATGCACAGAGGCAATATAGAGTATTGGCAATTGTATCAAAAGATAGGCTTTCCATCCGATGGCCCACATGCACAGCGCAATTGCAACTATTAACGCCAGATTTGTAAGGTGAAGATAAAAATGTTCCTTCCGGCTCATATATGCTTTCGGTAACCGGTTTTGAAAAACGAAAACCAGAAATGGTGCGATGCCAAACAGGAAGATCGGATGCCGGTAAAAATGGTACATAAACCGTTTCCACTTCGATAGTTTTAGGAATTCTTCCACAGTGAGCGTTTTTACATCGCCGGTGCCACGTTTGTCGAGATTACCGACGGTTGCGTGGTGCTCTTTGTGATCGTGATGCCATTTATGGTACGGCGTAAATGCCATTAATCCGGTAATAATCCCCACAATCCGGTTGAGAAGGGGTAACTTAAAGAAAGATCCGTGTCCGCAGTCGTGGAAAATGATGAAAATCCGTATCAAAAATCCTGCGGCCACAACGGATAGCAATAATGTAAGCCAGTAAGAAATACTTAAGCTCCAAATCATAACCGCCCAAAGAAATAAATAAGGGATGACCGAGTTAATTACCTGCCACCAACTCTTAACCGGATTTGAAAAGTTGTATTTTGAAACAATCTCCATCCACGACGGAGAAGCATTATTCTTTAAATTATCATTTTCCATGATTTATCTTTTTTATCGTTGCAAATTTAAAGAGCGGGTTTTGGGAAAATTACAACAGAAAATTCATTAAGGATGGAAAGGATCGCTGCAAAGATAAGGAGTATGTCAGCGAATTGTTCACATGGGGAATATTAATTTGTAGTGTAAATATTTTAAGGTCAATAATATAGTGAAATGTTTTGTCGGAATATTCTAATGTTAGTTTTATTTTTTGCGATTGTATGAATGGACTACACCATTGGAATAAAAAAAATATGCAACTAAAAAATAGTTACAAAAAATAAAATGTCGTATCTTAGAAAAAAATATTGTCATGTCGAAAACTGAAAAGGTGATTGTGAGGTTACTATTGCAACCCAAGGATTTTACTTATTCAGAACTTAAAAAAGAGGGTTTAATTTAAAGGAGAATACACGATGAAAGACGTATTAAATTATAGGGGATTTATTGGCTCTGTACATTTCTCTGCGGACGACAGTATTTTTTATGGAAAAATTGAAGGTGTTACAGATCTTGTAACGTTTGAAGGTGAGACAGTGAAAGAACTTACCGATGCATTTCATTATATGGTTGATGAGCATATTAAAGATTGTGAAGCCGAAAACATTGCACCCGAAAAGAGTTATAAGGGGAGTTTTAATGTAAGATTAACCCCTGAGCTTCACAAACGAATCGCCGATTCTGCAAAAATGAGAGGCATTACAATAAATAAATATGTTTATGAGGTTTTGAATGAAACCTTACTACATTAAATTGTTCAGCAAGCCTCTACTCAAATGAGCGGGAAACTTTTCAGGTCATGAACAGTCACCCACTCATTGACACCATCAGAATTAATGCATCGCCTTAATCTTCGAAACCAAAAGCGTGATGCAGATCCCAAAGATACCAATAACTCCAAATGAGTAACGTAACCCGGCAGCAGCGGAAATATAACCAATTAAGGGCGGCCCTATCAGAAACCCGAGGAAGCTCACACTCGAAACAGTTGCCAATGCAATTCCCGGAGCTATTGTGGCATGTTTTCCGGCAGCACTGTATACGGATGGAACAATACTTGAAACGCCCAGTCCTACCATCATAAACGCGATGGTTGAAGTGATCAAATAGGGAAAGAAAACAGAAAGAAAAAGTCCGGAGGAGATTAATATACCGCTGACCTGAAGCAAATGCTTTCTGCCAAACCGGGCGGCAAGTCTGTCGGCCACAAATCTTCCGGAAGCCATCATAATCATAAACGAAGTATAACCCAGAATTACAAGCGAGGAGGGGGCTTTAACCACATCTTTAAAGTAGATACCGCTCCAGTCGAACATTGCTCCTTCGCTGGCCATGCTGCAAAACCCGATCACTCCCAGTTGAAGCAATGTGCTATCGGGTTTTGAGAAGAATCGTTTTTTCGACGATGCCATCGCCGGACCCGATTTTCCCTGGACAAGCATCCGGTAATTCAATAAGATAATTACGGAAACTATTCCGATGACAATCCAGAAGTGATAATAAGGCGGAACTTTCAGGTTAATCATTGCGAGTCCGACAAGGGCGCCTGTAAAACCTGCAATGCTCCATCCGCCATGGAATGCCGCCATAATTGGACGTTCGTAGATCTTCTCGGCTGCAATACCCTGTGTATTAACCGCGATATTGCACATATTCCCAAACACTCCAAACAGGAAGAGTCCTATTCCGAGGTGCCAGCCATGGGTTGCAAGACCCAGATTTGTAAGACACAGTGCATAAACCGGCATCGAGAATAAGATTACTTTGTTGCTCCCAAAATGAGTTACGAGTTTGCCTGAGAATGGCATCATCAAAAACTGACCGACAGGCAAAGCAAATAAAATGGTGCCGAATGCGGCATCACTGAGTGAAAGTGCGGTTTTAATATCAGGAATACGGCTTGCCCATGAGGCAAAGCAAAGTCCCATGCTAAAATAGAACAGCGAAACTGCAATCCTGATGCGTCTTTTATCAGGATGGTTTTCGTTTGTATCGTCTACTGTTTGAGAAAACATTGTCATTCTTGTTATTAACTGTAATCGGACCAAAAAGGTTTCGTCAAAAAAAGCCGGAAGGCAATTTGCTTTCCGGCTTCTTAAAATATGGTGAGTTTTTTAAAACCTTTTTTTTCTGTCGCGGCGTTTAAATTCACCACCACCTTCCGGTTTCCGGAAGCCACGGTCAAATCTTCCGCGGATGTCGCCTCCACGGTCACCACCTCGATCGCCGCCTCTGTCACCTCCACGGTCTCCGCCTTCACGGCCAGGACTGCTAACTTCTGCATCAAAAAACGATCCACGGAAGTTCATTCCGCGACTGTTTTTCAGGAAGGCATTGGCTGCCTGAGAATCGATTTCAACCAAAGCATGTGTTTTGAACAGCTCAATCTTGCCGATTTCAACATTCCTGCTTCCAGTTGCATCAATCACAAACGTGATAATATCTTTTGGAATTAATCCTTGTGATAAACCAACATTGAGCCTGAATTGTGTCAATCCTTCAGAAGAACTTCTGCGTCCGTCCCGACTTTCGCGGCCATCGCGTCCGTCACGGCTATCACGTCCGTCACGACTGTCTCTTCCACCTCTTTCATGCGTATCAGGTGCATTCAGATCGGGAGTATTGCCGTAATATTCAATAAAACGGTTAAACTCGAGAGATACAAAATGTTTGATAAGATCTTCTTTCGATAGTGCTTCCAATTTTGTATAAACCGATGGGAGAAATGGTTCGATTTCCTCTTCATTGATGCTCACCGTCTCTAATTTGTCAATCAGGTACATGAGTTGTTTTTCGCAAATCACTTTACCGGTAGGAACTGGCTGGCGGAGGAATTTTTTCCCAATTCCTTTTTCGATCATCCGGATTCTGCCCTGTTCTTTCATGTGAATGATAGAGATCGAGATTCCCGATTTTCCTGCACGACCGGTACGGCCGCTACGGTGGGTATAGTTCTCGATATCGTCAGGCAGATTGTAATTGATAATGTGCGTGAGGTCGTTTACATCGATTCCGCGTGCTGCCACGTCGGTTGCGATCAGCATCTGTACCCCCTTTGTGCGGAATTTATCCATCACATAATCGCGTTGCGCCTGACTTAAATCGCCGTGAAGTGCTTCTGCGCTATATCCATCCTGAATCAACTGAGAAGCAATCTCATTTGTTTCTGCGCGGGTACGGCAAAATACAATTCCGTAAATATCTGGTACAAAGTCCATAACGCGTTTAAGCGCAGAATATCGGTCTTTTGCATGAACCATGTGATAGATGTGCTCAACATTTTCGGCACCGCTACCTTTTTTTCCTACAGATATTTCTATAGGGTTCGTCATGTAATTCTTTGCGATTGCTGCGATCTCTTTTGGCATTGTCGCAGAGAAAAGAAGAGTATTCTTCTCTTTTGGTGTTTTTTCAAGAATTGCATCAACATCTTCCTGAAAACCCATGTTCAACATTTCGTCGGCTTCATCAAGTACCAAAATGGTTACCTGCGATAGATCGACCTTGTTTTTACGGATCATGTCGTGCAAGCGACCAGGAGTCGCTGCAATGATGTGCACACCTTTGCGTAAAGCTGTTAGCTGTGCGCCGATGTCTGCACCTCCATAAATTGGAACGATTGAAATATCGGGCATGTACTTTGCGTAATCCGAAATTTCTCTGGCGATTTGAACACAAAGTTCACGCGTCGGACTAATTATCAGTGCCTGTGGAACTCTCTTTTTTGGATCAATTACCTGTAGTATTGGGAGACCAAAAGCCGCAGTTTTACCGGTTCCGGTCTGCGCAAGTCCTACAATGTCGGTGGGTTTTGTCAGGAATAAGGGGATAAACTGTTCCTGAATTGGCGAAGGTT
>Ga0123338_10004269_pt1 | contig 12533 bp, 15 predicted proteins | sample grotaG_FD_89793 | JGI IMG/M metagenome (GOLD analysis project Ga0123338, IMG submission 89793) | Glacier valley bacterial and archeal communities from Borup Fiord, Nunavut, Canada, to study Microbial Dark Matter (Phase II) -... | ecosystem: Environmental > Aquatic > Freshwater > Ice > Glacier ... | reverse complement strand
TAGGCCCGCTGCGCCCCGCCCTCGTGCGGATGGCGCGAAATTGTGGGGTACCTGGTCAGCCAGGTCGATGGGTGCGGCTCCGGAACGCGAGGGCCCGTTTTCTGGAACGTGGCGACTTGTCGTGTCAACCCTTGCGTGGTGGTGGGTTCGTTCGCTGGCTAGTTCGCTAACGAGGGGTGTTGATGGTGTCGGTTTCGCAGGTCGGGCGGAGGCCTGTCCGTCCCGCCGGTTGACCGGCCTTTTCGCGTGGAATTGTCCAGTGTTGTCCAGTCAGTGACCCCGTCGGCGTGCCCGGTCAGCCATTTTTCGTTTCCAGGCTCGTGTTGTCGAGTTGCCGCCTACAGCGCTGAAGAGTTCGTTCAACGGGTTGAGACCGAACGGGTTGAGACCGAACGGGTTGCGACCGGACGGGTTGGAATCGAACGGGGCGCGACCAAGTATTCATTGATGTTCCGTAACGATGGGTACAGCCTCGACCGGCAAAAGCGGCCGTAATAGGTGACCCATCCCCTGACGATGCTGTTGATCGTTTCAGCAAGCTGACTCAGCGACGATTCACTGCGCTGATGCAGACGCCACTCCCGGATCTTGGCACACGAACAGTGGAATCGGATGTGAGCATCAGTTGGTCGAGGAACTCCCGTTCGAGGAGCCCTGCCTCCAGACGCAGTTGTCGAGATGACTGGCGTAGCGAGACGCAGTCGATCACCAAGCAGATGCCAAGCACGACATACACCTTGTTGAACGACGAACCGGCGATCGGATGCATCAACTCGTCGATCCCCTCTCGGAGGGAGAAGGCTGCTCCGGCGACGAACACGACGATCGATGCGATCAGTGCCCAGAAGTACGCGTCGCGGCCGTAACCGAACGGGTGCTTGCGGTCGGGCGGTCGGGCACCTCTAAGCTGGGCGGTAGGAGCAACAATTGGTTGCCGACGTCTGCGAGTGCGTGTGTGGCCTCCGCAGAAATCGCCGCCGAGCCGGTGAGGATCGCGGCGACGAGTTTGGCGACGCAGACGCGCGCTCCAAGAGCGACGGCGACGGGTGCGCGCACTCTGGTTGGCGATCGACGCCTGCTCGCCGGTGCACGGCCTACGTGTCGAGGCGTGGTCTGGTCGACGAAGGATTTTCAGGCCGTTTGCATCACGGTGGGCGTCGGTCGAGGTTGCAGCCTCTGTCTTCCCAGGTTCCGGATCGGTGGTCGGCGGGCGTTGGTGTTTGCCCTGGAATGATATCGGCGTCGGGCTGTCGGTAGAACTACACGAAGAAAGCTGCATCGGTTGACGGCTCGACGCGATGTGCGATCCCGGGCACGATCACGGCGGTCTGGCCAGCGTCGACTCGGATGTCGCGTCGTGTTTCGCCCTCGAGGTCGATGTAACGGACGCTGCCAGTTTGGACGTGAAGTTCGGCCCACACCGTCGTCCGGTGAGAGGCGACGAGCGCACCAGGCAACGATTCGAGTGTGAACATTGGCGTGTGTCGGGCCTTGTCGAGCCCGAGCGGCAAGATCGGCACGTCGATCATGCGTGGCTACAGAAGCGATGCGTAACTAACGGCTCGAGAGGAACCATCCGGATTTCGTTCGCGTACATCGCGATTCCATGAACATGACTTCGGACAACGCTCGCAAGGTCGTCTGCGTCGACGGAGTCGTCATGGGTGATGTCGATGCACCCAGCCATCGATCCTTTGACGCCAAGGACGCCGTGGGTTCGTTTGAGTTCGTCGAGGGCGTCGTTGAAACAGAAAGAGCAGTTGGCCCCGTCGATTCGGAGTGTGGTCAGCATCGGTGTACCTCTCAAGCAGTCATCAAAGTGATACGGCCGGCCGAGTGCTGTGCCAAAGAGCCGGCAGTGATTCTCGGCGAACACGCCCGTGAAAGTGACTTTGGGGGAGCCACGAAACGGGCCAAAGCGACCACGGCGCTCAACACGGAGGTCGCAGCGGCGTGCTCTCCGTGTCGGAACACACGCGAACGGCGCAAGGAACGATTGCTAGGGCTCCAGCGACGCCAAAGAACGGGTCCGCCGCCGGCTCCGGCCGTCGAGTCACGACGTCCGCGTTGGTTCTCGCCGACAACAAAACAACCGACTGGCAGTCCTGATTGGACAGATCCGTGGTGGCCATAGCCAGCTCCTCGAAATTCATCGGGATGCCAGCCGAGGTCCGGAGCCAACACAACGCTAAGCAAATCCTGGACGACCCAAACCTACACGAAACACATGTCGACTGACCCGACACAATGCTCAAGTGCTCCGCCCATCGCCCGAACCGTTGCGCGCCAGTTCCCTGGCAACCGTCGACACGGCACGTCTGTTGAGCGCCGTGGCAATCGAGCGAGCCGAACGTCCAGCGCGAACACCATCGGCGATCGCGACCCGTTCGTCCTCGCTCAGATATCTGCCCGACTCCACCTTCGGTGCCGCGGCGACGACCACCGGCGCGACGAACCTTGTCACGCCGTTTCGAACGACGACGCCGCCGTTCTTCCACCAGTGACCAGTCTTGCGATCGATGCCGAGCGAGCGACACGCCGCGCTATTAGACACGCCTTGACGAATCAACCGAACGTAGAGCTCACGCTTGGCAGTCATCGGCTGACGACCTGGCCTACCACTCGACACTGACCTCACAGCTACCTCCAACAAATCTCAGGGTGTAGAAACGATGCCTGGAATCCGCCGAGCAGCTCTGGGGAGATCCACCTGAGCGTGATCAGTGCTCCACTCATTGCCGGAGGGCGGCGATCACCGGTGCGAAGGATTCCAGTTCTCGGACGACGAAATAGGAGATACCCCAACGTGCGTGGCACGTCGCGAGCTTGTCGACGATCTCGTCGACGGTGCCGACCAGAAGGTAGGGGATCGCGTCAGCCTGCTCAATGGTCAGCCCTTCGACCCGCTCGCAGATCTGCGCCAACGCGGCAGTGCGGTCGTCGGTGATCAGTGTCACTTGAACCAGGGCGTTCAGTTCCAGATCATCGAAGCGATCTCCTGCACCGACGCGCACCTGATCGATCTGTGCGGTAAGCCACAACGGGTCCCACTTCGCCGCGTGCCGGTGTCCATCAGGTCGTATGCGGCCGAGTCCCTGCAGCCCAATGATGTCGGCATGAGCGCCAGCGTGCCCGAGCAAGGCGGCGCCGTTCCCGCCGACCAGGATTGGTAGTCGCTTCTGACGCGAGGCGTCGATCTGAGCCTCGTCGATATGTAGGTGTTCGCCGTGGTAGGTCACGACCTCGCCAGCGAGAAGCCGGCGGACCACCTCGACGCTCTCCAGCAGCCGGGCTTTGCGCTGACGGGGTTCCTCGAAGCGGATCCCCGTCGCGATGTACTCCTGCGAGGTGTGGCCAGCGCCGAGGCCGAGCTCGAAACGGCCCTGGGACAGACGATCCAGCGTCGCGGTTTCCCAGGCGAGCTGCACCGGATTCCGCATGTCGTTGTTGAGCACGAGTGTCCCCAACCGGATCTGTTCGGTCGCTTGCGCTATAGCGCTCAACGCGATGAGCGGCGACAGCCCTGGACCGACATGGTCACTGACGAGCACGACATCGAACCCCAACTCCTCGGCACGCTGGGCGACAGCGACCGGCGAACTCTCGCCGTCTTCGCTGAGCTGGTATCCGAATCGAAATCTCGCGCCCACGACGCGACCCTACATTCCCGACCCTGCGACGTGGCCCGGCCCTGTGCAGCGAGACACGGTGTGCGAGACCTGTCGCCGAACGTCTCCAGGAATCCCATTCTCGTCGATGTCGATCAGTTCGATGGGTTGGACGACGGGCTGCAGCGCGTTGCGGAGGCCACGCCGTTCGACGATCTCGCGCGAAAGGTGGGAGATGCGGACAGACTCAAGCCAGCGAGGATTTCGCCCTGCGGCGCGACGTGCGGGCGAAGGAACGCCAGATCCGAGTCGCACGCGAGGCAACGCGCCGCGTGGACGAAGAGGATGCTGCGCGAACCTTGGTCGTGCCTCCGATGAGCGGCAACCTCCGAGACGAACTCCGAGTTGCGAAGCCATCGCCCGGTTACACAATTGCCGACCTTCACCCGAGCGGCGCGAACACGCTGTTGGCCGCCCAGTACAAGGCCGGCAAGACGACCCTGATGAACAACCTCGCCAAGTCGATTGCAGATGCGTCTCCCTTCCTAGACTGCTTCGACGTCTGTGCAGGAGGTCGATCGGTCGCCATGTGGAACTACGAGGTCTCGCAATGACAATGACCGTGAGTGCTTTGCGGTTACGACACCAGCATCGTGCGCGCCCTGTGCGCCGAGTTGGGAATCGATGATCTCGTCGCCGCGAAGAAACGCAAACCCGGGAAGGGCAATCCCGTCGCGAAGAAGTCGGTGTCGCTTGGGATGCGCTGGCCCGTCGAACGAACGAACTCGTGGATGCCGAACTTCGGGCAACTACGCCGCAACACCGACCACTTCATCCACCACCGACTCAACCAGATCGCACTCGCTGTAGCGCTCCTCATCACGGTCAAGCTCGTCAAATGGTCCAACCGCTGGAGCCCAACGACCTGACCTACCGGAGCGCGCTCTTGGGCCCCAAGGGCGCGGCCGGCGGTCGCGTTTGGGACCTGCACAGGCCCGGCTCCACCATCGCCGAGGAGCGATAACGTCGCGGGGACGAGACGCAGCCGCGTCTATCAGGCTGTGGGGCCTAGCATCGGGACGGCGGAGCGTCCACATCGGGGACAGCCGTTGATTCAGGTGGGCGTGTCGTCGCCCGAGACCTCTCCGGGTGCGGAATTTCCCGGGGCCTTAGCATCGTGCCGGTGGTCGCGGAGTCCAGCCAGCACGTCGGAATCCTCGGCGGACGCGGCGGGCCCGAACCCGAGGACAGCGGTGCCCTTTGTTTGGCACTGTGGACAGGTGACGGCCACGATCGCAACCATGTCGGCCGGGTCGGACGCACCTTCGAGCCGGCGAAGGGAGCTCATCGCGATGTCGGCGGCGGGCGTCTCGCGACTACACGCTTGGCACTGCAGGCGCCCGCCGTGGATCGCGTAGAACTCTCCGGTGAACCCGCCGACCGCGTACGCGGCGAGCACCTCGATGACGGATGATGCCTCAATCCCCGGATCGTTGGGTTTGCTGTGGTCGTGGGTGGGTGCCATGGACGCAGTGATACCCGTCTGCAGTGAGCGTCAACCCGGTGGAGGCCAGATCGATGGCTTGGGCCGACCGGTGATCGACGGTGCTCGGATGGGCGTTCGACGCGGTCGTCGCCTACCGAGAGCACTTGTCCGCAACGAGCTCGGTTGGCTCTTGCGGTATGCGGACTTGTGCACAGAGTTCAGCTGGTCGCAGTGCTGGAATTTCCCGCTGCACCGCGTTTGGGAGGATGGGGTTCTGGGCCGCTGCGGGCCGATCGGCCGCTGGCGGCGGAGGAGACCACGATGACCGAATCCGATCTGATGCAATGCGCCGACCCGGATCGTGCGTCGACTTCGACCGTGATCATCGGCGCGGGACCGGACGGCTTGACGACGGCATTGTGTCTCGCCCGGCGAAGGCACAGTCCAAACGCGCTCCAGGTGAAGGCGGTTGTGGGCGGAATCAGTAGGACGGTGGTGCGAGATGGCTGGCGCTTTGATATCGGTGGACGCCCGGTCTTTCACGACGGTTCCCGAAGTCGAAGAGTTCTGGTGCGACGTCTACCTCTGTGGCGCACCACGCCCCAACGCCTCCAGCCTCAACTATCTGGCAGGTCAAACCATCCCCAACGCCGTCATCACCACACTCGCAGCAGACGGCACCATCTCCCTCTACGCACTCACCGGCACCCAACTCATCGTCGACGTCAACGGCTCCTACCCAGCAGGCAGCTGACTCGATCCTGAGCTCGGGTTACTGGAACGACTTGGGGATCAATCCGCGTGCCCGCGCGTCGCGTTCGAGCTCGTCGCGGAAGTCGGGGTGTGCGATCGAGATCATTGCCTTCGCCCGTTCCGGGATCGACCGGCCCTTGAGGTTGACGATGCCGTATTCGGTGACCACGTACATCATGTCGCTGCGTGGCGACGTGACGACGTTGCCCGGTGTCATATCCACCACCACCCGGCTCTTGCGCACGCCCTTGCGTTCGTAGGTGGACAACATGCACACGAACGACTTGCCGCCCTCGGACGCGTACGAGCCGCGCACGAACTGGAGCTGACCGCCGCTGCCGCTGATGTGGCGGTGCCCGTCACTCTCGCTGGCCGCCTGGCCCTGCAGATCCATCTGCGTGGTGTTGTTAATCGACACCATCCGGTCGTTGAGGCGGATGAGGTGTGGCGGGTTGGTGAGATCGGTCGGTTGGAGCGAGAAGTCGGGGTTGCAGTCCACCGTGTCGTACATCCTCTTCGACCCGACGCCGAAGGTGCACACGATCTTGCCCCGATGCACGTTCTTCGCCGACCCGGTGACGATGCCGGCTCGATAGAGGTCGACGATGCCGTCCGTGAGCATCTCGGTGTGCACGCCGAGATGCTGCACGCCGCTGGTGCCCAGCAGCGAGCACACTGCGTTCGGCATCGCGCCGATGCCGATCTGCAGACATGCACCGTCCTCGATCTCCGCAGCGATCAGCGCACCCACGGCCCGGTCCACATCGGTGAGCGGCGCGTTCGGCAACTCCGGCAGGGGGAGCCCGGCGCCGTCGATCACGTAGTCGACCTGGCTGACGTGCAAGCCCTGATCTATCCCGTGCAGGTACGGCATCGCCGGATCGATCTCGACGATCACGATCTTCGCCCGCTCGGCCATCGCACCGTGCCAGCCGTTGGTCATGCCGAAGTTGAAGTAGCCGTCGGCGTCGACCGGGCAGGTCTTGATCACCATCACGTCGACCGGATCGATGAATCGGCGGTAGTAGTCGGGGATCTCGCCGAGGTTGCACGGGATGTAGTTCTGCGCACCGACGTCCGCGTGCTTGCGGTCGTAGCCGCTCATGTGCCAGTTGAAGAAGCTCACGTGGGCGCGCTCGGGGCCGGCCTCGACCACGGCACGGGGCCGCAGGCTCAGGCACCCGCGCACCTTCACGTCCGACAGTTCGATGATCCGAGCGGCCAGCGCCACGTCGAAGGCGTCGGGCATCGACAGCACGGCGCCGTAGTCCACCCAGTCACCCGAACGCACGAGCCCTGCGGCAGCCTCGGCCGTGATGTGGCGAGCCTGCCGCGACGTGCTCACGACAGCTGAGGCGCTCATGAGATCGTGCGAGCTTCGTACATCGGTGACATGCTTCCGTCAAGTTGCGTGCGTGATCCTGCGCCCATTCTGAATCGGTGACGCGTCACTAGCGCGTCACCTGGTTCCCGACCCCCAGCGTCCGGTCGGCGGGCCTGCAGTAACGTCGGGTGATGGCGGACGGGGGCATGCGAGTACGGATACTCGGGTCGATCCAGGTCGTCATGCCCGACGGCTCGGTGGTCGATCCGGGCAGCCCCACCCAGCGCCGGTTGCTCGCTGCACTGGCCCTCACACCACGCCGGCCCGTGCGAGCGGAGACCCTCGCCGAAACGGCCGGCCTCACCATGGGCGCACTGCGGGTATCGATCTCCCGGCTCCGCCGACTCCTCGGCCCCGACACGATCGCCACGGCCCCCACCGGCTACCGCCTCGAGGTCGACACCGACGCGGAGCTGACAGTGGCAGCCCTCCGCGATGCCAACGGACACCTGCCTTCGTTGGACGCAGCCCTCGCAGGGTGGCTCGGCCGAGCACTGCTGCGTGCCGGTGATGCGGATGCGCTCCCGACACTCGTCGAAGCCGCCCAGCTTGCCCGTCGCCATGGAGCGAAGGACACGCTGGTGCAGGCGGCGCTGTCCACGCGACGGGGCTTCGTCCGGGTGGGTGACTTCGCACCCACGCAGCGCCGGCTGGTCGAAGAAGCCCTCGCAGTGGTGTCGGCCGACGACATCGTCGCGCGAGCGCAACTCCTCGCCATGCTCGGGGCAGCACTGACCGGATCTCCCGATTCGGCACGGCGCGAGGCCGCCGCCACCGAGGCCCTCGCGCTCGCCGATGAATCCGACGACCCCCAGCTCATCGCGCGGCTCGCGCCCGACATCCTCTGTGCGCTGTGGACCCCGATCACGGCCGAGCTCCGTGCGGAAATCTCGAACCGGGCTGTGAACGCCGCCATCGCGAGCGGCGACCCGTATCTGCGCTTCGTCGTGGACGTCACGGCGTTCAACACGGCAGTGAGCCTCGGGGATGCCGCTCGGGCCGCCGTGGCCCTGGCCGCGATGCGACAGGTGGTCGAGAGCCACAGCGAGCCGAGGATGCGTTGGAGCCTCAGTGTCGTCGAGACCTTCGTCGCCACGATGGCTGGTCGGTTCGAGGAGGCGCAACGGCTCGCCGATGCGAGCGTGGAGCTGGGGATGTCGCTCGGCGAGCCCGATGCCTTCAGCGTGTTCGCCAGCCAATTCTTCGTGATCGGCACCTTTGCCGGCCGCTACGCGCAGATCCTGCCGGTGGTGGACCAAGTGCTGGCGGGCGGCGAGGCCGCGATGCCGTTCCGGCTCGCCCATGTGATCGCCTGTGCCGTCTCGGGACGACGCGATGAGGCGACGGCCGTGTTGGAAGCCGGACAGGCGAGCGGCTTCGCAGGGGTCACCCAGGACCTGTTCTGGCTCACGACGATCGTCGGCTACGCCGTCCTCTCGATCGAGCTCGACGACCGAGCCGCTGCGCTCGAACTCCTGCCGCTGCTCGAACCGTACGCCTCCCAGGTGGCGTTCAACGGCGCGACCAGCCAGGGACCGGTGGCCGCCTATCTGGGCCGGCTTGCATCGATGCTCGACCGCTTCGACGAAGCCGATCGCCACCTACGCGTGGCGCTCGCCACGACCGAGGCGTTCGGCTGGGAGTACCACCGGGCAAGCACGCTCGTGTGCCTGGCCGAAGCGCGGCTGCGGCGAACCGGTGCTCCGGACGGGGAAGCCACCGCACTACTCGACGAGGCACAGCGAATCTGCGATGACCTCGGCATCGGATGGTGGGCCGACAGGATCACAACACTGCGACACGCCGCGCCTGCACGCGGCGGCGGGCCGACCGAGGGGCCGCACGCCGTCAGCTGATCAGGTCAGGTTGTCACTTGTCATCGATCGCACGTGTGCGAGGTGTCGGTGCGAGTACGAATGGGGCGTTCACATCGCCTTTTTCGCGGAACGAGTCGGACTCAGCCGTCACCAGATCACATCGATCGCCCACGGCCGAGACGACGACCCCGACGGGGTCGACGAGTCGGCGTCGACGCGATCGGCGCGCCACGCGGGGAGACATATCAGTGAGCAGTGTCGACAATGGTCTGCACATCAGGTGGGCACGACGGATCGTTCCTGCCTCGACACATTCTGAACTGCGCACGGTTCAGGGTTATCGAAGCAACCGCAGGGTCCGCTGGTCAAGTTGGTAGGCGAAGTATTTGCCCATTGCCGAGTCGAAGACTTCGTCGTGTCCGTGGACCTGTGAGAACAGCGTCATCGATGAGTGGAACTTGAGGTTGTCCGGCCAGGGCAACATCCGTTCGACGGCCAAAATCTGGGCGGCGACGACGAATTCAGCGCACTGGCAGAGGCGTGCGCCAAGTACGGGGTGCGCCAGGTAGGCGGCCGCCTCGTCCAGATTGGCGAGGGCATATTTCTCCGACATCTGGCTGGACCCGAGTCTTGCGAGCTGCGGAAAGATGAACCACATCCAGTGCGAACGCTTCTCCCCGGTGCTCAGCTCGGCGATCACATCCGTGTAGACAGCGGCTTGCGCATCCAGGAATCGGCAAGCGCAGCTGAGGCGAGCAAGACCGTCGCTCGGCAGCTCAGCGTGTCGGGGAAGAGTTATCGAAACTGATCTGCAGATCTGCGGCACGAACGAGGTGTACGGGCCGGGGTCACGCTGCCGAACGGCGGGTCCGCCACCGCAGGCAAGCAGATACGTTCTTCGACCGCCACGCCGAGATCAACAATTACACGGCCGTGCGGACCGGATCACCCGGTGCGCAGCGGCGATCGATCCGGACCTGATGTGCGACGGCTGCGGTGTCGGTGATGGTGACGACTTATCCGGGATTGTTCGTTTGAAACGAGAAGGGCGACAGCCTCGCGGCTGCCGCCCGCGATCGACGTCGGGTCAGCTCACCCGACGTCGGGGTTTTTTGCCCTTGGTTGCGACAAAGCTCACACAGTCACCCTGGTTCTTGAAGGCAGGATTGTTGAAGGACTTCCAGCCGTCGCGCTTGCACTGGTCCTTTTTCGTCGGCGGCCCGACCGTTGCGGCACTGGTCGAAATTCTGGCCATTGACCGGTATCCAGTCCAGCACGGGGTGTCACTCCTGAACATATCGACACCTCCCGTTCCGCCGTCGCCGTATTGCGAGGCGGTGTAGCTGTTCGAGTACACGCCGCTCAAGTCGACGCCGGTCCCTTTTGTCGGCAGCGGGGCATCCGACAGACCCACGTTCAACGAGTCGTAACCGCATCCCTGCGGCGTCGAAACGCATACTGTGTTATAGCCCTTCGGCATCGCGCCGAAGCCGCTGGTATTGAACGAGATGCTCCAGATCAGATCGTCGGGCAGCAGAACCGTACCGTCGAAGGTGAAGGTGACCGGAGTTGCATAGCCGTTGAAGCAGTTCGCGCCGTCGGACCACTCGCCTGGATGACTAGCGGCGCAGGAAGAGCTCGCGCTCGGCCGGAACGGGATGTCGAAGTTCTGGGTGCTCGAGACGATCGTGGCGCCGTGCCCCAGCTCAGCAGCGGCAGCGGCAGCGGCATAGATCGTCATCGTCAGATCCTGGTTGAAAGTGACGCCGGGATTCGTCACGCAATCGTGGCTGTACCAGGCGCCGTGTTCACATCCCCAACTCGTGCGTCGATCAGGCCGCCACGTTCAGAAGAACCGTTGCAGCGCGGCGCGTAAGCCGACCACCCCAGAGAGATCGAGCAAGAAGTCGCGCTCCAACGAGGTCTCCAGTGCCTGGACCGAGCCCAGCACCGTTCGCTCGCTCGAACCGTCGCAGTGATACACGGTCAATGTGTTGTCTATCAACCCGAAGCGCCGATCCGGCGTCGGCCGACCGGCCATCAGATGCTGCACGAAAAGCGACTCAGGAAAAGTCGACACATACCAGCTGGCCACCTCGTAGTCGATGCGCTGTTGCGGCTCGAGGCTGAACTGATAGAGCGGACGCCACCGCTCACCGAGCAGCGCTTCCATCTGCCACTCGCCTTCCGGCTGCGACGGGTCCGCCACACGATCGGAGGCGACGGCGGGAACGAGCCGAAACGGTTCATGCGGGGTTTGCTGAGCCAGATCGGCTTCGAGCCGCAGAACCCCGGTCAGCGTCAGCCCACCAAACCCGGTATCGACCACATAGGAGCCGTCGTCCAACTCCACCCGCACCAACATGTGGGTCCGCGGCGGGACACCCAGCCCATCGGGCCGGTTCCACACGACCCGCGCCGCCAGCCCAATGGTACGGAACCCGAGCCGCTCGAGAGCGTCGCACAGCAACAGGTTGTGCTCGAAGCAATAGCCGCCACGCCGGCCTGCGATCATCTTCTCTTCCAGAGCCGCTGATTCGAGCCGGACCTCGGTTCCGGTCAACGGGGTCAGGTTCTCGAACGCAATCGCCTCGGTGTGGCACGCCACGATGGCCTGCAACGTCGCCAACGTCGCTTCCCGGGCGCCCTCATACCCAATGCGCGCCAAGTACAGATCGCCAATCGACGAAGGGGTCCTAGGCGACATTGGCTCGAATTTAGCCTCGATCCACCGATGGTGAGGTTGTCCCGGGTTCTGTTGAAGTGAGGCGGTGATCCCTCCCCGGGCCTTGCCGTTGATGGCATGGTTCGGGGGTCCGCCAAGACACTCGAACAAGGAGAGGGATCACCGTGTCCAAGAAGGTACCTGTCGTGAAGATCACGACCCCGCACGCCGCCACAGAGTTGGCTGGCTTGCCGTTGGAAGCAACTGTCGCGATGGCCGACGTCGCCGCAACGATGAGAGAAGGTTTGCTCGCGTTCTCGACCGCGGCGGGTCTGGTGGTGATGCGTCAGATGCTTGACGCCGAGCTCGCCGGGATCGTTGCGGCCAAGCACGCCAAGCTCGACGAGCGTGTCGGGAACTGGCACGGCACGACCAAGGGTCAGGTCGTGCTCGGCGCCCGCAAGATCAGCATCGAGCGGCCGCGAGGCCGTTACGTCGATGGTGGCGAGGTCGAGCTGGACACGTGGGCCACCTTTGCCAGCGAGGACTTGTTGCGTCAGGTCGTCGTGGAGAGGATGCTCGCCGGTGTCGCCACGAGACGCCATGTCGAAGTCGCCGAACCCGTCGGCCATGCCGGCACGGCGGTGTCGAAGTCGGCGGTGTCACGCCGCTTCGTTGCCGCCACCCAAGCCGCAGTCGCAGAGCTGCTCGACGCCGATCTGTCGGGGTTGGAGACGACGGTGTTGATGATCGACGACCTCAACGTCGCCGGCGAGATGATCGTCGTCGCTCTCGTCATCTGCGCCGATGGCACGAAGGT